>Ga0181612_106810_pt1 | contig 21766 bp, 16 predicted proteins | sample HoacroProtozoa21_FD_119630 | JGI IMG/M metagenome (GOLD analysis project Ga0181612, IMG submission 119630) | Hoatzin crop microbial communities from Cojedes, Venezuel. Combined Assembly of Gp0051906, Gp0051904, Gp0051908
AACAAGCCCTGCTCCTTTAGGTGTACGTGCAGTCCTGCTTTGCTGTTAGGAGATGTGGCCCTGCTTCTGGTGGGGTTTTCTGCAGATGGAGCCTGTGGCTCAGATATCCTTGGCTGGAGACGAATCTGAGATTTTTTTAAGAAGCTGCCAAGGTGGCTTTAGAGGTGGGAGAGAGGAGGGAGGAGTGGGAAGAGCTGCCCCGTGGAGCCAAGGCAGAGGTGGCAAGGGATGCTAGGAGGAGGCAGAGGAGGAGGCAGGCAGTGTGTAGGCGGAGGTGCAATATCACTGCCTGGTGGCACTGTTGGGAGGAGGTGGTCATCACCCCGGTTTGCAGCGGGAGGGCTGGGGTGCGGAGCAGCTCTGTGACCGAGGTTGGGCTGCGAAGGGAGCGGGTGACGGAGCAAGAGCCTAGTCCTGATTTACCTCTTTCAGCGGCTGACTCACAGCGGTGCCCTTCCTTCCTGCAAGTTGTTTGAACACTGTTTACCGTGTGGGCTGATGCCAATCTTGTGATGTTGCAAGATGAGAAATGAACAGTGGCATGCAGTGTCACAGCACTGTGTTAAATTCAGTGAGCATATTTAGATATTTGCTCTGTAAAGTGTAAAATCAGCACTGGTGCTGCTCAAGAGCAAGTGCTCTGTTAGGAGATAGTTTCTAGGTCACCTGGTAGGTAAAGGTTTATTCTGGCTGATCGCAGTGGGTGGCTGGCTTTGGTCACTAATCCTGTGTCATAGGCTTAGCGTTGTATTCTGGCAGTGCACACGGTAAAAGTGAGATCAGCCTGCTGGGTGTCAGTGCCTAATATCCTAATAATCCAGGACTGTGTGGCTTGTGGCCACACGAAGCTGGGTGGGTTCGGAGAAATGGAGATAGCCTCTCAAATATGAAAACTTACTGTCGGTGAGATGGTGCCCTTTGGGTGTGTCCACACAAGGCCCATTTCATGTCAGGCTGAAACTGAGCAGTCTTCTCACTAAGTTTTGCTTGTTACATGTGAATATTTATAGGCATATAACCTAGTTGGTAATCTGAAGTGGGTGCTCCTTTTAGAAGCGTTTTTGTGAAGGCTGGTGAATTTGTGCATCACCCCTGCTACCCAGAGGAGTGTTATTTCTGCTCTGCAAACGAGAGCAAAGGGAGCTGAGCAGATTTGTCCTCTTCCACAGAGAAGGGCAAGACTAGCTTACGCAGCTGTGTAGCCTGCATCTCCAGGTAGCTCAGAGAAGGCACTGTCCGGGCCGGAGTGTCTGAGGACACACCTGCTGTTGGTGGGCAGATGGCAAGCCCAGGAGCGCCCGCACGCCCTGCCTTTGCATGTGCAGGGACTACGTTTAGCATCTACTGGTTCCTGTTCCCGGGTAGAGTTTGCATCTCTTTAATGGGTTTTTATGACTGCCTCATGCCCTCCGAGGCAGGTATGTGATTTACCAGGGAGCTGCCTGGAAAAGGAGTCACAAATGACGGCAAACCACAGAGCAGGCACATGATCTTCAGCATTCTTGTTCCCTTGGGGCCAGCTGAAGGCAACTCCAGACAACTGTCTGAAAACCCTTGCATGATTCCTCTGTAGACGAGTCTGTGTAGACAGATGGTCTCCAGCACTTTAAAAGAGATCTTTAAAGACCTGCAAACTTTCAGACGGTTGTCTGGAGAACTCTTCAGTTGACTTTGTTGTAGGGACAAAAATTAAAAGAAGGTGGACAAGCAGGCTTAATTCAGTGCTTTAAGCTTTGCTTCTTTATATTCTGCCTCCAAAATCTCTAGCATGTAGCAGACTCTCACCTAGTGCTGTTTACAGCTGCCTGTCCCATACCCAGCAAAGGGAAGGCTGTGACCCATAGAAGTAACAAAATCTTTTCATGTAATATCTGACCCTGTGATATTATTGAACTCTTTCGAGTCTGCTGTATTGAATGGCACTGCTGCTTGCAGGGATATGGAGCATCAAAAATAAGTGCTGTGTAAGTAACTGCTTCAGCTATGTGGATGCAATCCCAGGAATAGCGTTGTATTTGAGAAAGAGTGATTGTTTCCTTCCTGACGCTGCTTCTGTTGGTGTCTTTTATTTGCTTTCAAGCAGGCTGGGAGAGAAAACAGTCCTGATTTATGCCTGTTTTTAAGCAAGTGTTCAGCTAATAAGTTAATTGAACCTTGAATACGCACAGTAATAATTTTAAGCCAAGGTAGATGTTTCACCAGTAAGGTAGTTCTCTCTACAGAGGGATAAACAGTTTGCTCAGCCAGAGGAGAGCTTCGTTACTTGTGCCTTACTGCATGAGTTCATGCGCGTTGCATTCCCCATAGAGTTGTGCTGATCGCCGGTGTTCATAGCATGACAAAAGGAATCAATGCAAAAGCCATCTCTCTGCTGAGGTCTGCTTTTGAACGTGTTTAGAAACCAGTCAGACCTAGTTTATGCTGCCTGTGCCCCCTTTTTTGGAAACAGATATGGTTAAAGAAAAGGCTTCCATTCCCGACAAGCCCTTAGAGGGTGGTTAAAACCACCTGCAGAAACAGAAATAGATGGGGCTTTTTGTGGCTGGGGGCACAGGTGAGGCTGCAGGAGCAAGGGTCTGTTCCCGGCGGGCTCCGATGCTCTCCCGACCTGCCCTGCCTTGCCCCAAGATGGGGAGGGACCACCACAGGCTGGTTAAAGCCAGCACAGTGTTATTGGCACTGACTGCCCGGCTCCTTGCTGCTGGAAAGGGGACACGGCGGGGCAAAGCATTTGCTTCCCCATCCTTAGGACTGGGGATCCAACCCGTGGGCTCCTTTCTTTCACAGTGGGGATCTGCTCTGTTACGCTGCCAGCCCGTTCCCTACCAGGCCAACCTTGGGTTTAAAGATCCCAGAAGGGACAAAGGAGTTCAAGTGTCTTTTTGATCTTTGTTGCTACCCTCAGGCAAAGTTAGATCATTTGCTGTGAGCTGATCTCAGTTGTGCTTGGAAATTTACTGAAACAGCTACTCCAAAAGAATTATTCTGAATAGATATTGTGGTGTGGGTGCTCATATTCTTGCATAAGAACGTCTTTTGCTAGTCTGTCTTAATGCACCATGGAAGCAGAAGAACTGCTGACTAATTATTTGAGAATAGCTCTTTTGGTAAATGTCTGAGCGCAGAAAAGCCCCACCACAAAGAGCAAAGACACCTCCCATCCCACCTCCATTCAAAAGAGGAGGTTTTTCCCAAGGTATTAAAATAGTTCTGTTCATTCACGGCTGTTTAGAAAAGAGCATGCCAGTGGTAAGTTTTATGGTGCATGACACAAAATATTTCATATTAATTAACAAACAAGTACCAATTAATTTTACGTTATGATGCTTAAGGACTAGACTGCAAGGAATGGTATTTAGCTGTGGCTGTTTGGCAATTATGACCTTGTATATAATAACAGACTGAATAAATTCTTGATGTGAGAGAGCACCATTAATCAACACAGAGTTAATTAACTGAGCTGCTTACACAGGAAGCGCCATGCAGAACTGTCTGGGTCTCTGTAGTGCTACAGGCTGAAAATGTTTGATTTGTCTGATACCTGGCTCGTTCCCACAGAATTTTCCCTCAAAACTGGTGCGGAAGAGGGACTAAAGTTTTCTCTAGGTGTGTGGGCTCTGCACACTGGTCCCACAGGTCGTGTCCTTCTGCAGCACTGACGCTCTGGCAGACCTTAGCTGTGTCACTGCGTCGCTCATGCTTTCTGTCACCTTCACGGAGAAGGTGGAAGCAACCCCGCGGAGGAGTGCTGGACAACTGGAAATATAAAGGGCTCTTGCAAGAGTGATTTTGGTCAGGTTAATCCTATAGGACTGCCCAGGAAATTCGGAATTGGTGTGATAATTAAAAGTTGTAGTCATCAGCTCTCATTTAGACTTCGTACAGGAATCTTTTTTTTGTGTTTTTTTTTTAAATAGTTTGAAAGTAGCCCGAAAAGGGGAAGATGAACAAGATTCAGCACCCCTTCAAAGAGAGAAATATTCTGTCTCTGTACCACTCGCCCCTCCGCACTCCAAACAGATCATGTCATTTTCCTGAGTATGTGATGCTTGGAAGTGTGAGATTGGCTTGGCCTTTCAGAGTGACACCGCCCGTCACTTTGTTGGTTTGCATTATTGTTGGCTCAGTGTGCATATTAATGTGAAGGATGGATATCTAACCTGGGATTGCACGTTTTTTTATCACTTGGCTTACCTGCTGTTTGATGTCCTTTGAACCACTTTCATATCTGCCGTCGCTGTAAACTGTGTCACGGAAGAACGCAAAGGTCTGAGCCATGGGAGTGCTTTAAGCTTTGCAACAACAATGCCCAGCAACAGCCAGTTCGGAGAGTTTGGGTGGCTCCAGTATGGGAGAAATGAGAGAAAGCAGCTCAGCCTTGTTTTTTTACTGCTGGTATGTACACCCTCCCGAGTTCGAAGACTTTGTATGCCCTGTTTTTATTCTTGAGGTTAATTTAACTTAGAGGTATAGTACAAATGCTCTTCTTTCTTCTTTTTTTTTTTTTAATAAGTGTAGTTAAGTGTAATCCTTCCTATTCTTCCCTGTTTCTGCCACCTGGGCTATTAGTCTTAATTACAGAGTCCCATTTAGTAAATCACTAATACAAGAGTAGCTTTGTACACTGCCACAATGTATGGTGACCAAATAGGGCCCGAAATAGATGATCAAAAAAAGTGTAGTCTGAATCACACTCTTCCTTCTGCCTTGCGTGGCTGAAAATGTAGCGCCTATTAATGCCTGCTTTTATTGATATAACATGTTTAGAGTTAGGAGACTTCAAAGATTTTAACTGCTCTTTACATTTTTATGTCACGATCTCTTGCTCTGAGTAGCAAAGGAGGTGTTTTACTTGCCTCTTCTGTCTACCAAGATGAATGTTTTCCCCATATTCACCCTCATTTATAAAATGTAAGGGAATGCCTTGAACAGTTCATAACGATGAACTAATTATGGGGGCCTGGGAGTGGGAGAGGGATGTGATGATTCAGCTAATCTGTCTTCTGCAAATGAGATTTTTCTGCTGCGGCCACACAGCTTCTGTATTTGATACAAAGGGAGGCAATAATTCTTAAATGATGGCAAAACAACTGTGCTCTTTTTTGTTTTTTTTTTTTTCCCCCCTCCTCAGCCTGGGAAACAGCAGTCGACTGACACCTCTGCTTATTAACCCCAAAGAGAAGCTAGTGGTTATTGCCTGGTGTTCCTACTTTTCCGCTCTCCCATTCAGCTACCTCTCAAACCAGCTGGCGTGACTCTTACTGACGCTGGCAGCTCATCGTGGCCTCCAGCTGCCGTCTGGACAGCGCATCCACAAGTGCTGCTTCGGTTAGGTACATAACACTTTCTCAAATTCAGACTTGTGCCTAGTTTGTCACGAGCTGCAGGGGATTGGATTCAATGAATGGGCAATACTGTATTAAGCTAATATTAATGACAACTATTCCATTTTAGTACTCTGGCCAATCGCCCAACATACGTTTGTTTAAACATATGCACTACGTAGTGCATGTATAGACCCTTAACATATATTTTTTTTTTGATTTCTCAGCCATGTTTTTCTTCAGAGCCACCTTTATCATTCGTTGTTTTGAGAAGCCCTTCCTCTCTTGCCCACATGCCAGGACAGTTTGTCCTTCCTCACACCGCTCGTGTTTTCAGAGCCTGACGGAAGGTGGTCTGTGCTTTCCCCTGTCCCCAGCTTCTGTCACAAAGGACTAATTTTAGATGTTGGACTTTACTCCTCCATTTCCCATTTCCCCCCTTTTTATGTTTTCAGCACAGCCTCTCCTTTCCTTTCTTGACACTACCACAGTAACTGCAGCGTTGTGAAGTCAGATGAAAGGTAGTGGTTAAAGCTCCCTGTGCAGCAGTCCTTCCCTTGGGCGTGCTGGGAGAAATCCCTTGGATCTCCGCCGTGGTTTCATCATCCCCTTCGTTTGTAGCTTCAGGAGAACTAGGATAGTTTTCTCTTAATGCCACCAAAAGACTGGGGCTGGTGGCAGTACAAGCAAGCGTCATTAGTTCTCAAGCAGTTTTGGGTATCATATGTCATTTGTGCCTCATCAGTTCGTACATTTCTGAAGTGACATCCCTCCGTTCTTTTTGGCCTTATAAACAGACAATATTTTTTTCACTTTAAACAAAAGGGAAATTATTTTATAAACACGTTAGATATAAGTTGAAGACGATGATAAATGATATTGAAGATCTGTTATACGATGTGGAAGGTATGCAAACAATGGATGCAATCAGAAAAGACTGAAAAATTAAAATATGAAATAGCCATAATAATGTGAGATTTTATACAGAGTATTTCTGAGTATGTGGAGGGTGGGGAAAATACAAGACTGGAGACAGGCAAAAGTTATGCCTCTCTTTAAAAAGGGGGAAGCGAGGAGCCAGGGAGTTAGTCAGTGTAATGCCAGCATTGTGAAGTATACAAAGCAAATTTTTGGACAGCAGATTTATAGGCATCTAGAGGATGTTAAGGTAATTAAAAAAAGAAAACCAAAAAGGAGCATGGAAACAAATGTTTATCCTAACAAAGGGGTCATGTCTTTACTTTTCTCTTGCAAAGATTCAGAGAGACGGGAAGACTGGTATTATTTCAAATTTTGAAACTACAATACCATTTGTTGTAGGTGGTTCGTGTTTTACAAGCTGCAGGTGCAATGGGCTACATCCCAGTGCCCCAAATTTCAGCAGCATTTTAACTTCCCTGCATTTAGTGGGATACAGCCCTTTTGATAGTATAAGAGCAGAAGTGGGATCGTGATGTTGAAAAGTCATCGAATGTCGTGTTCCCAGAAGTCTCTGGGATGGCAGAGGTCAGGATTTCTGAGACGTGAAGTCTCTGCTGTTGATTTTTCTACTCCGCTTAGGGAAATGGGACTTTGTGCACTCTTTTTGAAGCTTGCATTCACAACAGCAGCAGAAACAACCCCGTAAAGGCCCTGGACTTCTGCTAACTGCTCACGGCACCAGGGGAGTAGTAAGGAACAGTAAGCGCTAAGCTTGTTCCTCACACAAGTCTGAGGAGATAGGCTGGCACCTGGGCAATTTTCGGCTGTTTCTAAATTGGGAAGCTGAGCAAAGAACCTGCTGTCTCTTCATCACTTGCTTTCCATGACTCGCTTCTTTGCAGACCCTCAGAAGGGTGCTCTTCACTTTCTGCCAGTGTTACAGCTTCCTGATCAAGCTCTTGTCATAGCTGCAGCAAACTTGGTCAGTGATACAGGAAGAAAGACGCTTTTGGCATGGAGAGAAATTACAGGATTTTGTTGCCAAGGCAAGCAGTTCCAGTTTCAGCATGCAAAGAAGGAGAAAAATATGCCATTGTCTAGTTTAATGAAAGCTGTAAAACTGAGGGAAAATAAATGTACTCTACAGTATCCTTTTAAATATATAAGGAATTTATCAGTGTCTGAATCTACCCAGCATTATAAGGTAGCGATGGCCTATAGATACTGACTCTTCTCTTCAGAAGCATTTTTAATCCATAAATGGTGCACTATAGTTGCTTTCTTGCATGCCAGTGCAAATATTTCCAGCGTGTTACCAGACAAATGAATTAATGGAAGGGAGAGAGATAAAGTGATGTTTTCTGATCAGAAGTTTTCTTTTTAATAGGTCTGGAAGAGCTGTGTGTTCAGGGCATCTTTGGTTGTGTTGGTATAGCTGAAGGATGACTGAACGGAAATTTTAATGTTACGAGGGCGACACGAGTCTGTTAGTATCAGAACTCTCACTTGAAAAAGGCGTTTTTGCCTAACGACTTGCCAGATAACAAATATTATAAGATGTTCACTTATGCTAAATATCCAGAATTTTGAATACTTTAGTCTTCTGGCTGCAACTGGACAAACCAGAATTTCTACTGCTTGTATGGATTTTAAAGGTTTGATATGTTTGGCTTCCTCTTACATTTATAATAAATTCCAGCTGAAAGGAATAGCGATTTAAGAGAGTTCAGAGCAGATATCTATAACCGGCAGATCTGAGAGTACATTTAACTGTTTCTCACGATTGTAGAGCATACACTGTAATTGCTTGAGAGGCCTTCAAGCTGAAATTAATTCAATCAAATCTTGAAAACAGACAGACATGTTAGATGATGAGAGTAACAGTAGGGAACGTGATTTCCGCATGCCTTAAATACCTGGGACAGGTTGTTTTGTGATTTGCGAAGCCTTTGTGATAAGACAGGGGCTCTCTGTGGCTGATGCCAGTTCTTTCTTTGAAGTCCGTGCTCTCAGACCGCATTGTAAACATTACTTTTACTGTAGCAGGTTGGCTGGGTCTCACAGCTATATTTAATGCGTTCTTGAAAGCATTTGAGCTTGTTGATCTCTTTCCCATTCCAGTCAGCTCCTAATGAAACCACTGCAGGTGCTTGTTCCAAACGGAGGGACCAGAGTGGAGAACAGGAATGATGCACTGCTGCGTTTCCACTGGGAGGGAGCCATGCAGACATCATTTCACAAATGTTAAGAATTGTCTTTTAAGTGACTAAGCTGCCCCAACACGGAGGCTTCAGCATTCCTCTTCCTCCTCCCCACGAATGCAGAAGAAACGTCCCATCTGGTTTTGTGAAGGTGTAGGTCTGCGCATAACCCACCACACTTCCCTGATGTTCAGAGCGGCGCTGGCCCCACTGCGCGCTTACACTACAGCTGATGACCCCTGCGTTTGTATTTCTGGTACCGGATAGCTTAGGTGAACCCGGCGTTCAGAAAAGAATCATGCTGGTTTTTTCCTTTTTCACTGTACTCCTCCAGAGCTTGTGCAAGTCAGTATACACCACTTGGAGCTATTGTCTTTCTGTTGTCAAAGCTTGCATCTTCCATAAAAACTTAATGCCTTCTTTCCCACCTCATCCTGGCTCCAAACAGTTATTAAATTCAGTGTGTTGATCCCCCGTGACATTTCTCTCCTTGTTATCAGAATGGCTGAGACCCTTTGGCTGTCTCTGCTTTTCCCTTCCTGCGCTTTGCCTCGCTTCCTTTTAAGCTACCTAAAGTCGGTCTCTGAAATTGTCTTATAATTATTTTCATCTGTTCACTCTCTTGGAATTTTTCTCCTGCTTTATTCTTGTCTTCTGAAATTATTTTATTCTATGTGTTCTGCCAGCCATGATTTTGCTTGACTTACGCTCTCGGTAACATTGCTGCCTTGTGGGGTTTCTGTAGGGAGAGGAGGCCTCTGCAGATGGCCCGTGGGCAAGCTGCTCTGCCCACAGGGATCGGCTCAATGTGTGGCCTGAGAACTGGCACCCGGATGGGAGGCCCAGTCAGGAAAACCCACGTATTTCTTGTTAACTGAAGAATGCTTTGCGTGATTGTGCAGGCACCGCCAGTAATGATTTTACACCAAAGTACCTTGTGAACATTGAACCTTCCAGGTAGTTTTCCCTGTTTCCTAGCTGAAACCATTTCAGTCAAAAATTCCACCTTGAAAGTCATTCTCTATCATAGGGCCATAGAATACTGCGCCTCATACTTTGTATTCGGTCTGGTTCTAAACTATCTGGTGCTAAAATATGTGTGTGAAGCACCCAGTCATGGTATTAGAAGGCAACTACTTTTGTAGCTGCAATTTGGTTTCTGAAAATGCTGACTTCTATATTAAAACAAATTTGTTCTGGTGTGTGGATCCATGTAGCTTTGTGCTTAAAACAGCAATAAAACCATATCCTGTCCCTAAAAGGGAAGACATGTTATTGACTGTTCAGGAATATGTTCAACGTACAGATCTAAATTAAAAAATTCAGTCCCTGAATCCTGTAATAAAAAAAATGGAACTAAAATAGTGATAGGCCTGTGGGTGTTATTATGTCATGGCATGATTTTCTGTGAACAGTATGTAAAAGACCTGGATTCTCTGAAACCGGCTGCCTGGTCCCTGGGAGCCAGGGCAGTGGCCGTCACTTCCCTGTGCTGGCCCAAGCACTGGCTGCCAAAGGAGCTCCTAAAACTGAGCCATGCTCCAACATAGCCAAGGAAGTGAAGTAGAGGTTATTATACTGAAATAAGAAAAGTGTCCTGTAACCTAGCCTTACAATGCCTGCCTTAAAAAAACAATGAAAAAACCCCCCACCCCAAAACCCAGTCTCTAGCCACCTCTTTTTGCAGGCTTGGTAGAGCGAGAATGTGGTGGCACGTCATAGCATTACGCCCACTGATCTCTCCCCTCTGTACTTACACCGCTTTAGCAAGATGCCTTGCAGCCGTGTCATTTCACCTTGATTGGTCCTTTCTGATTATTTCAGATTCATGTCTTCCCTCTCCTTTAAATCACAATTGTTTTCCCCTGAAGACTGTGTGGAAAAGGGTGACAGTATTTTAGTTTGCACAGTATCTCTTGCAACCTTTGGGCGCTTGTACGTGAAACATAAGCTTAATAGTGAACCTAACAGCCAGCAAAGAAAACAGGCAGAGACGCAACTGGTAGAGCAGCACAGGTCCCAAAGCCAGCCCCTCTCTCCAGGCTGGGCTCACCTGAGCAGCAGCGCCGCATCCTCCACTGCTTACCAGCACCTTGGTCTGAATAATTACTCCATGGAATAATTTATGCTGGAACGTGCCATTCTGACACTGGCCTGGGATTTCAGAGACCAGCCGGCCTGGCATGCTATCAGAGGATGCAGAGGCTCCGTTATTTGGAGGAAAACAGATTTCTTTATATTTGAAATTTCTTCTGAAAGGCATTCGTTCCTGCTTGCCTGTCGTTCCTGCTTGGCCTTTCAAGGTGAAGAAGGCAGGACAAAGGAGGCGTTTGGAGTTGTCTGTGGCTTATGGGGCCCTCTGTTTTGCAGGTCTGGTATAAACTCCCTGCGTATGTGTTGTTACTCTACAGTATGTTTATACAGCATGTGCAGGTTCAGGCTTGCAGGAGAAATGCGTTTATCTTCCCATGGCAAGGGGGTTGGAATGAGATGATCTTTAAGGTCCCTTCCAACACAAACCATTCTATGATCCTATGATCTTCTGCTGGCAGAGACAGCAGCCCTGTAGCACTAGCATGAAATATAGTTGTTTACTTGTGGGATAAATAGAAATCTCTCTTCTCTGATTGTTAACCAATTTCTTCAAATGTACTTGCTTTTTACAACTAACCTCTCATAAAATACCCTAACGAAACCTTTCTGGCATTTCCCTCCGCCCCAGCACAGCTTTTTGGGTTTACGTTCGTGGTCTGTAACAGCAATGGTAAATATTATTGCCATTCAGGAACCACGTTTCAGATGTGCAGACATAAAAGCTTGGCTCCACTGAAATTTGCGGGCATGTTGCCATTACCTCGAGCGGGACCTGCGCTTCCCCCGTGGATGCTGGCTCCTGGGGCTGGGAGTGCTCGAGAGGCAGTCTTGCTGCCAGTTCTTCCTCGTCCCTTGGCGTCAGCTCCTTGGGCTGGAGTTGCTGTGCTGGTGGAGCACCTGCCGGAGCTTTCTTACTGAAGTGTTAATCCAGAGGAGGAATTGGGGCTAAGGAATTCCCAGATCACATTTAGAATTTTGGAAGATCGTCCCTAATTTCTAGCTTTTGTCCTGAATTTAGGTGTTATTGTTAGAATTATTGAAATTGACTGTTGAAACTGACTGTTCAGCCCTTGAGCGTGCGTGGTGACAGCAGAGACAGATCTCGATCTTGCTTTTAATTTAAGTACTGTGGTGCCATGGCTATAATTGGTGTCCTCCATCTCTGTGTCAAATGTCTCCTGCTGGGCCGTTACACCGGCTTTTTCCCTTGCCAGAAGGAGAAAATAAAGTCTGAACACACTCTTTCACTTGTGGTTGAGTCTGTCTGTCTTGTGGCTGCTGAAACAGCCTGCAACCGGTGTGGGTTTTGGGATGTTGCTGGAAGGAATGGAATGGAAAGTCATTGGGGTGTATTGGATGGCACGGGCTCAGGAATTCTGGCTGACATCTCTTGCTTTAAATTGCTGAGCTTTGCTGCGCTCATCCTCCTCCTGGGGACTCAATGTATGGGGCAATGGGTACTTGGGAGGACACGAGGAAAGGGTGTTATTCTGGTAAAGGTGTGTGTGAAATATACTTTGTTTCAGTCTAATCTTCTGTGGGGATGGTGGTGCTGTTAGCTTCTGAATAATCCCTCTGGATTTTCTTGATAGACCATTACTCGCTCTCTGTCCTAATCTCCTCAGTGGTGTTTCCCACTGTAGCACAGTTGTCTTTTTGCACCCGCCTATGTATATAATTATTTACGTCCCTTTAAAATCCCTGTGAATAACTTTATTCTGGTATCAGTGTATTTGACAGTCGTCACGAACAAATGCCAGTTGTTCCTGAGGTTAAAGAAGACAGGACTGGAACTAACATGTACTGTCCTTTCCTTTCTGTACACCTGGTTAAAAGCTAGGACGTGTTCCTTTTTGTACATGATAATAAGCTTTAGTGTAATTTATTGTAAATGACGAAGCTGAGGGATCTCTTTTCCTCCCAACGAGGCTTATACCTTCGGGAATCTGCTCCAGTTATTTGAGGATGCAATTATTTATGCCTTAACATTATAAGAAAGGGGAGAACATGATGTAGCTGCCAAGTAGTTATTTGTTAACCATATTATTTCAGACACTAAAGAGTGTTTTACTGAATTTTTAATTAGTACAAATACAATTTCTGCATGTGTTGTTGTTTGTGATATTAACTGCAAGTTCAAATGAATCTCTGCTGTCTTCGATTACATGTGAACTGTGTATCAGTTTGCTGCAGTTAACGGCAACAACATTCTGTAATTGCAGTATTCTGCATTGTGACAGACAATTTTATATGCATAGGTTTTTCCGCCGTCATTTCTCGTGTCCAAGGATCAGTGGTCCACGAAATCAGATCTGTGTGGCTATTCCTGGTGTATTAGCATTACCTAATTTTCTGTGACAAACTTTGGTAATGCAATATGCTGGAGGTTCTTGGTTGCCTTTGTTCAGCTGGAAATGGCCTTAGTTATGTGTTAACTTGACACACGGCATGACAGTCTGGACAGGTTGCCTAGATATACAAATAATCTCGCTTGATGAAGTGACAGCTGCCTGCTTTTCTAGATGGGCAGGTACTGACTAATTCCGTCTCGGTAGTTCGAGAGAAGAAGAGGGAGTAAGATTACAGTGTGAGGAAACAGACTGAATCACAAAATCTACCCCTTGGCCTGACAGCTTGCTTTTTGTATAGGCTTCACAATATTATAGTGTGGATGCGTGTGTTTGTGCTGGTGTGTTTGTGGGTTGGGTAGCTGGCTTGGGGCTCCTAGATTCTCGTACACACAAACTGCGATGAAGGCAATGCCAGATGAAGACAGGGGAGCAGAAATGCAAGAAAAGAAGGGTCTAATTCTTGAAACCTTCTCTGATATCACCCCGCTTCGCAAGTCACCGCTTCACTTTTTGTGGTGCAGGAGATGTACAGTTACTGTATGGGAGCATGGCTGAGAACTGAGGCTCAGCCTGGAAGTCACCATGCGCTGAAAAATGGAGTCCTACAGTCAGTAGGTACCAAGGAAGACTCGGTGGATAAGCCTTCACAGCCCAGCATGGCAGGGATGGGATGAAGGGAGATTTTGGAACATCCCAAAGCCTTTGGTGTTTGGGTCAGTGGTGATTTAGACCCGTCCTCTACAGCTCATCGGTTGTTTGGAGCTGCAGTTCTGCTGAAAACTCTTGCAGTCTTTAGAAAAACGCAACTATTTTGTTTTGTTCCTTTAAGCTGGAGCACCCACCTCTTGTGCCTACTTAACAAATACATAGTTGCCTTTTAAAATAAAAGCAGGTTACTTTTTAGAAGAAAATCAATAATTAGATCTTACAATACAGATAATTGCGTGTGTTTCTCTCATGATATTCGGGAGATATCAATGTGTCTGTAGAGGGGAGGGGGGGAGCATTTGCTGTGTGGTGCCTGTACTGAAGAAAGAGAAGCCCAGGGTTTAGCACGAACAGTGGAAATTCATGTCTACTTACTTCCACAGTATATAAATGCAAAGGTATGTGTTTAGACTGTGTCAGCAAGGTAGTTTTAAAACAACTGGAGGCTTTCTGCCTCCAGTAGTGGGTTTGTGTATATACTGACCAATAATAATTTTACTAGTACTCGGTACAAAATTAAAATATAGCACATAAACACAGGTACCTGATGTAATAGCTAATATTATCTTTAAGAATGAGGCATATTATGAGCAGCATGTGCCCCTCCATGAAGTATTATGAAGCTGGGAGTAAACTTTTTCCAAACAGGTCCAGTTTGTGAGGTACAGAAGTGTAATGTTGCGTCGTGCTTCTGCTGGGAATGGAAAGCCTTTGAAGCTGTGTCAAAAGGCAATGTCTAATATGACACTGCACGTCAAAATACAGCTGGAGTAATGCCAGGACCAGTACAACAAAAGGCAGAACAGAAACAGAGGCTGGACGTTTTCTACAGAGAGCATTAGTCTGAGCAAGTTGTCGCACACTGCAGTATGTACAGAAGCTTAAGCCTGCCTTCTTTTGGAGCTTGCATTGTATTTCTGAGTTGGAAGACAATATGGCAGCATCTTAAATCAACCCTTGTCTGATCTGTCTCACTAGTTCTTGCTGTTTCTGTGCCTGTTGCTAGAACCTCTCTGTTTCTTCCCTAAACCATCGCAATGGAAGGGTTTTGCTGCTTTCTTTACATGCCAGCAAAACTCAATGAAAAGTCTTACAGTGACTCAGTGGAACATGTTCATCGCTCAGCTGCTGATCACGAGCGGGTTGGGGCCCTGCTTCCCCTCTCACTGCCGCCAGTTCTCCCTGCCCTCCCTCGTGAAGAAACAGCGCGTTATTTCTAGGCAGTGGGACATTCCCACCAGCAGTCTGAGAAGCTCGGGGGTGGAACAGACTGTGCTGGTCACACGCTGAAATAACTACACGTGAGGAAAAGAGCTACCCAACCTTATTCTCAAATATGCCCTCAGTTCAAAGTAAACTTGCGGAGCTGAGAAGGTAGAAAGGGGCTGTGGTCATGGCGTGGGGCTGACTTCTGTGCTTTCTCCCAAGACAGCTTATGTGGGTAGGTTTTGGAAATTCTCCATACAAAGGCAAACAAACCACGTGGGCAGCAGTCAGGGCCCCAAAGGTAAGGCAGTGTAGCAGTGTTTGTGTTAAAATGCTGGTCACTGCTCCAGCCAGCTCATGCTGAGAGGCACTTTCTGTATCTTGTACTTTAAAATCTGTGTTAGATGTAGACCTTCTGCTGCCGTGATTTCGTTTGCTGTGCCTCATTAATAATGAAAGAACTGAATAATGTATTATGGGCTAATGTCTGGCAGTAGAAGCAGTGGCCTGGATTTGACGTGCAGTTGGTGGAAGTGAGTGAGACTCTCTGCTTTTATTCCCCCCATTGTTATTCCAGTTGAGTTGAGTTGAAAACCATTTTTACTGTTTCCTGCTGTCTTCTCTTCCGTCAGTCAGGTGGGAGTTGTGACTTTTTATCTGGAAAATACTTACTGATTCAGAGAAATTCATGAATGCCCTGGGTTCAAGTGCTGAGCTTTTTTGTTGTGTCCTTCTCTCTGCTCTGTTGGTAAGTGTCGTGAGATCCCGCTGTTGGTCTGAGGGATCTCTGACAGCGTGATTTATCTTGCCAGGTAAAAGCTGACCTCCATTTCTAGATGGAGGGTGGAAGTCAGTCTAGGTTTCGGGCAGTGTTACAGCATTGTAACAGTGTGGCACAGCTTTCAAATACTTCACATGTTTTCTGCTGAGATAATTGCTTGAAACTACTTCTACAGCCCGTAACAAATTTCAGATGTGTCCAGACTGTGCGTTTGGTGTCCTGATGCTTCTCAGCTTTCGCTTTTTCCCTGTTCTGTAGCATGTTCAGAGGATTCTTATGCTACAGGCTTTGGAAAATGGGTGGTGACTTTGCATGGAGACTGTTCAGCCATAGGTGTCCTTCTCACTGAGCCTGTGTTTTATGTATGCACCTGCAGATCGAATTATTCAAGGTTTGCAAAGCGATGAAGTCTGCAAGACCAGGTAGAATGAGTTGGATGCTATAAACATCCTACTTCCCTCCTTCCATACCTTAGTGATGATCTCATTCCCTTATGCAGTGAAATTTAGTATTGTCATAAAGAGGAAACACTATCAAAACAAATTGCCTGCACCCACCCTTAGAGCTTTGATTATATTTCAAGATCTTTCTTGAATAAAATAGACTATATTTGTGCAAAAATATAGACATCTGATTATATCACTGTATTAAAAATGGGGTTGTAATAACATGGGAGAAAATCACAAGTTTCACAAGAAAAACTGGAAGAGATCCAGTTCTAAACTTGGCAGGGTTAGTTATATAATTGAAGGTCAAGGAGGTCAGTCTGTTCCTTGCTACAGTCTAACTTAAATTGTATAATTAAAGCTGCTTCCGCCTCCTTTCCCCCAAATAAAGCTGGCAAAATGCTGTTCTCTCTTTGCCATGGGGAATAATGAAAGTTATTGACTGTGACTATGAATTACCTGGTGAACTCTGCAGAAGTAAGGGAGATGCCATCTTTGAAAGTGTCTTATGTGGATTTATTAGGGCTCATTAAATAACAATGATACTGCCCAGTTATTTTTTATACTGAAGCATGCTTCTGGGTTCGTTTCCAGGAACAGAGATTTAAAAAAAAACCAGCACAAAAACCAACACAAAAAAATCCCCAACCAACTTCCGGTAGCTTTTTAAAAGAGAAATTTAAGCTAAGTTGCAGCTGCAAATTTATTTTAGTTTTCTGTGGCAGTGTGCATGCCTACAGCTTGCTCTGACCCAGGGCCGGGGGCTCCAGCTGCTCCTTCGAAGGCTGGCCCTCCTGTACCGGGGTGCTCGGCATCCCCGCCGGCCAGCTGCCTTCACTGGGGTCATGAGGCTTGTGCCTGCGGTCCTCCGACCTTGCCGCTCCTGTTTTATTTGGTGCTGGTACAGTAGTCACGAGGGAAACCCGTGCTTGTTCTTGCCACCTATTTTGTGCCATACGCTCCCCACGTGCTCCTGTATGTCCCTGTCTGCTCTGCTTTGGGCCACACAAACGCATGGCTGGTCCAAGCAGGTACTTTTCACTTTGGGAGCAGAGCCCGGCACGAGCAGTGGGGTGTGATGAGGCAGAAGGGAGATGTTGGGTTGTGAGGGGGAAAGGTGGAGGCTGCTGACCAAAAGCCGAGCCAGGGTCTGCTGCAGGCGTCAAAGCTGTTTAGTTGGGTTTGCATGGCTTGTTTGGCATTTGCTGCTGTTAAACTGCCTGGCTGTTGTGGCTGGAAGCTCTGCTAGTTTCTGGTTTGAAGCACGAGCAAGAAGCTAGTGGGTAAACCGGAAGCCTCAAAGAGATCATCTTGTTTTGCTCCACTTCCTAATAATTTTTTTTTCCTTTGCTCGACCTTGTGCTGCAGAGGTTTTTTGGGTTGCTGGAGGGGAGAGGTAGAGGAGCGGGACTGGTCTGGTGCAGCTGGTGGATGCAGACAGGGTGGCTGTGCTGAACAAGGTGCCGGCATGCCCTGTCCTGCAGCACAAGCAGGCTCCCCCTGCCCGTGCTGCTCGCCTCGCTCCTAATCACAGCACGAGATATCTCAGCGGAGGAAGCTGTTCGTAACCCCGCTGCCATGTGTCAGTGCTGCCTGGTCGCTACTGACTGGAGATCCAGTACAGCAGGGAGCTCAGGAAGTCCCGGGGTCAAGTGCCCTGCAAAGCAGGCATCCAGCCAAGCCAGGTGGTTTGCATTTCTGTCGCTTCTTTTCAGTGAGCTGTGCCGAGATGGTTATTAAAGTGATCACAGACAAAATAGTGCCGTTCCTCTTTCTCTCCTGCATTCTTACATTAGTCATCCCAGCCTCTTAAATCTTTATACACACATAAGCAAGACTTGACTTGTCATTGAAGTTCAGCAGGTGCATAGATGTTAAAAAAGCTGAGTCCTCTGTCATTTATGTCATCTAATGATTTGGCCTTTACCAATAGCCCTAGGTTTAAATGGCACAGGATAGAAAAAAGTTATGCTGCTGTGCTTGTTTTAATAAGAATTGTGAGAAGTGCCTTTGGGTTTCTGGGGACGTACACTAGCAGAAGTTGCTCTTCAGTGGCCTCACATGGTGCCTGACTTCTGCAGTGGCTCAGCTGCTGTTCGCAGAAATGAAAACCTTTGTGGGAGATTTATGGAAATACAGGGGATTTTGCTATCGTTTGAACTTCCTCGCATCAGCCTCAGGAGAGTCTGGCACTGGGCGTCTGCAGAAGGAGTACTGGGCAGGGCGCTTTCGCATCTTTAAAAAGACATATGAAACATGAGTCTGCTTGTAGGGGCGGGTAGCCCTAAGGACCGGTCTGTGGCTCTTGCCCCGGAGGCAGCGAGGGCAGGGAGGGTCTGGTGCAGAACTGGCTGCTGGTGACTGAGCAGGGAGCCCGAGTGCCTGAAGCGGCTCCTCACTGCTGGTTAAATGACGGCACTGCTACGCTCCAGAGCAGCCCGAGCTAGTTTTTCTGGCATGGTCATGGTGTGTTGCACCAGTGGTGTAGTGAAACTCTAATAAGTAATTTCCCCTGGAATACTAGATATACTGTACTATACTGTCCTTGCTCTGTTGTGGCACAGTAGCCATGCAGAATGATGGGATCCCTAAATCCACTGCTAAATATTATGGTAGGGCAAAATCTGACTGTTATTTTGGGTACTTGTTATAAAACAGTACTAGGTTTACACAAAAAAATTATGTATATGATTTTATTTTACAATAAGTTATTTATTAGCAATAGTTTACCACAGCTGTCTTTTCTGATGCAGTTTAAGTCTCAGAAGGGCTTGATACTCAGCTGAAATGTGTCTCACCTGTTGACTGATCAAAATTGGATACTGGTGAGCTCTTGCCTTAATAGAGCCTCTAACAATGGCATATGTATGGTAAACAGCAGTTTGCTTGTTTTCTAGTTCAATTGCCTTTGTCTGCCACTTAGGACATGACAGTGCTAATACCTTGTGCTGTAGCTCAGACTCCTTACCCCTTTCGTGTGACACAAAGTGCTGAAGAGACTTGGCAGAAGAAACCCCAAACAGCTTGCTCCCAGCAAACTGCCCCTGCTCCTCCCCGCAAAACCCCTCGGGCTGAAGAAGGAGCCTCTGATGGAGTTGGATCCGCTTCGAATCCATTGCCCCATTCCCAGTAGTGGTCAGCTTCTGAAACTGCGAGGAAGTTGCAAGAATGCCCAAAGAACACAGAAGATGATCTCCGCAAACCCGAAGGTTTTCTTGTATGCCTCAATTGTTTGAGTTGGATCACGGCCTGAAATCCAGCTTTGTAGGTCTTTTCCAAGATATGTTTGTGGTATAAATAGTATATATGTGTGTTCATGTGTGTGTATATAAAATATACATGTGTGTGTACAATATATTGCATATGTTACTTACAAAGTTTTGACTTCTAAATACCACAAATTTCTTGACCTAAGGAAGCACAGTGAAAGATCCCAGTAATTACTGGCGATTTTCAAAACTGTCTGCCTCTGTCCATGTTGAAAGAGAAGATGGATCATCCATCCCAGCAGAAAGTTAGAGGGTAAATTCTCCTTGGCATAATGTCTTTGTGACTAAGAAACTCGTAATTGTCTCTGTGTGGGCAGAGGATCTGTCTGTGGTGAGCCGCGAGCTGCACAGCAGACATGGAAAGTGTGTCGGAGGGACTGGGTAGGATAGGGCATTTGTAGGGGTGCTTCGTGCTCTGGTGTGTTAATTTTTGCTCTTCCGAAGCCCTGTCCAGTTTGGGAAGGGTTTCTGCCCCCTCATTGTCTTAAGAGGAGGAGGGTCATTCTGTGGATGTTAAAGGTTAACATACTCGCTGAGAGACAGATACTTCATTGTTTCTTTCCAATATGAATTCAATAGACAGTCAACCTAAGCAGCATTTAGTAGCCTTAGCTAGTTTCAGATGCCTTCAACAGTTAGCCAAAGCTGAAATAAATAATAATAATTTAAAAAAAACCTTAATAAATAAACCAGCTCCAGATTTTGCAGTTAAATCTTCTTAGTGATGATTGCCTGATATTACCATTCTTGAGGCTACTTTGTTGTTAATTACTACTTTGATACTGTTTTACTTGGGTATCTTAAGTTTAGATGCTGCCCTCCTACGCCAGCCTTACGGCTGTTTGGCTTAAATACAAGAAAATGACAAGTTCTGCCCATTCTTGTTTAAATGCCAACCAGCTCCATTAATGTTGTCATTGTTGTTGGGAGCCTAGTATCACAGGGCTTGTATGAGCATTTGTTCATGTTTTAAAGAACTACTGATCCTTTTTTAGTTACAAAAGGGAAAAGGCATGACTTCCAGAATAAAAGTTGACTTCTTTATGCGTATTTACTTTCCTTTAACTCTGGAAAACTCAGGCCTTTCGTTGGAGACTTTGAGGACATTTTCCCTCTGCATCATAAACTCAGTGCTTGCTTCAAAGAATACATGCAATCTGCAGACTTGTGTTGCCTGGTGAGTTGTTGGGAGTCCCTGTCTGCTGTGTTGAGATGAATGCACACAGAAGTTTGGGTAACTCTTCTAATTTTTTCTTTCATCAGAACCGAGCTATTTTTGCTGCAAACAGAACTTGAGCTCTCACTTTTCCATCCCTTTTCTTTTAGAAGTAGTTTTATAAGTAATTCCATCTTCAGCTTAACAGGCAAGTGCTTATTAGTTAAGAACTTTGCCAGTGCCTGAAGGAGCAATCTGAGCGAGCAGATTTTAAGGTGCTGATTGAAGCTCAGTGACCAGTGATCAACTAAATGAAGCTGCCTAGGGACTCGAGGGGAAGGAAGAGGGCTGTAGGGAGGCGTTTAGGGATAAAACCCAAACGTGCCGTTTTTTGTTTTCTGCCTGCCTCTTGGAAGGGAGAGTTTCCTGGTCTTTGTTTTGCTCTCCTGTGCTTTTTGACATCATTTGGGGGAGCTGAAACCCAGGCCACCCGCTTTGGATTGCCACGTTCCCCAGGCCATTTGATGGCGGCGTGGTGGGACCTCAGCAGACCTGCCGGCCTGTCACCACGTATGTCCAGGCATTGCTTCTCACGCTGGAGTTGTTCTGGGGTGGAGGCAAGGCTGGACGTAAATGTGCATACATAATTCCCTCAGCCAGCGCCAGCCATGGTGAAAGGGGGAGGAGGTGGCAAAAACCAACCCAGCAGTATGTTTGCAGTCCCCGATTCAAAATATCCACCCCGTTACTTGCAGGGGAATTGGGTGCTGTCTCTTCTTGCGGCAATGTCTCGGTGAAATGTAGAACTCTTTTTGGCCCTGCCATGTAATGGGTAACCGTCTCGCAGTTCAGCTCGTTCCAGGCCTGTTGGTGACACCCAGTTGTCCTTCAGGTCCTCGGTTTCCCCGCTGTGCACTAGGGATAAGAGGGAGTGCGTGTTAGGTATCATCGAGACAGCCCGTGGACGGCGTTTGGAACAGGTACTCATGGAAACTTTCCGTAGCAAAACCTCATGCTGTGGAAAAGCTTAAACTTCATGGAGAATTTTAATGAACAGAATTATATCTTGACACATTATTTGTTATTAGATTGCAACTTTTGCATTTTTGCTAGAACACATTGCAACACAACAAAAAGCTGTTTTAAGGTTTATTTTGAAATTGCTGCTGGGGTATAAAGCTTGTATGCGTGTCGGGAGAGGGGAAAGACCAAAATGCAAACCCAAGCACAATCATCTGCAAAGGCTTCAAAGTTGCATTTTCTTAAAATATGTTTTTCTAGGTTTAACTTAAAACAGTGATTAATGCTT
>Ga0181612_116319_pt1 | contig 21766 bp, 15 predicted proteins | sample HoacroProtozoa21_FD_119630 | JGI IMG/M metagenome (GOLD analysis project Ga0181612, IMG submission 119630) | Hoatzin crop microbial communities from Cojedes, Venezuel. Combined Assembly of Gp0051906, Gp0051904, Gp0051908
ACATTGTCCGTCACCAGGACACCCACGTCATTCAGCCATGGCCCCACATTGCCCCTAGCCTTCCTTTTACTACTGATGTAGCTGAAGAAGCCCTTTTTGTTGTTTTTGACATCCCTTGCCAGATTCAATTCCAAATGGGCCTTAGCCTTCCTCGTTGCATCTCTGCATGCTCTGACAACATTCCTGTACTTTTCCCAAGTGACCTGACCCTCTTTCCACATTCCATGCACCTTTCTCTTCCACCTGAGCTCTGCTAGCTCCACCTGAGCTCTATTTCACAGTGTTGTCATTGCAAAGAAAGGAAATTTTTTCAATACAGCATTGGAAAGGAGTCACAGGAAGGATCTTAAAACTCCTAAAATTTTAAGACCGCTGAAATTTACATAGGTTTTGGGCTATGACCCTACAAATCTGAATGTTAATAGTGTTTTATAACCAGTCTTGCATTAAAATACCTTTTCAGTAAAACAGTTCAGAAACTAGGTTGGGTTCATTACGACATAGCAACTTTTTATTTTACAACACTGCTTCAGCAAGAAGCTCTGTTGGGAAAGCAGTTATACCATGTGCTCTGACTACTTTCACGTACTTACAGCTTCAGCATAGTAATATTCCTGTATATTTTGCAGAAATAAAACTTATTGTTTATGAAGATGTATGATTGAAAGGAGGCTTTTCTTGTAGAAGTTTGAAATACACAGCTGAAGCTCAACATACAATACAAATACAGAGTTTTTAAAGATTGAATTAGAAAAATTGGAAACCCAAGATGCTAACCCTTTATAGAGCTCTTACTTGTATGGTGGATGTTTTTGCACTGTAATAAGCTACAATCTCTATATAATTAGGAAACATTCACTTACTGCATCTCCAGTAGTGTATGCTAGGCACAGAAGGGTTTTCATTAAAGTTTAGCTGCATGTATGCTACGGGAATGGGTTTATGCTTATCTCTTTGCTCTTCAGTGGGATCAGAACTATGTCATATATTTGCTTTTTAACTGTATGTGCATATGTGCAAGAGCATGCCTGTAAAAATACAAAACAAACAAAAAAGCAAAAAACCAACTTGCCTCCCCCCCTGATTCTCCTGTGTCTACAATGGTATATGAGCTCAAACCAAAGTCAAGAGGGAAGCATTGCATTGTCTTTAGAGCCTTTCACATCAGCTCCGTGTATGACTTTTTTTGTGCTCTACTCCACATGTTGAGATCTGCTTATTTAATTTTCTCGAAACTTTTCCTGTGCTGACCTTCCTGTTGGCACGATGACATTAAGGAGCCTGGTCTGACCTTTTTCATTCTTGTTGTTATTGATTCTTTACCTTTGTAGAACAAACAAACAAAATACATTTTGCCAGATTCTCAAAAATAACATTTCCTGTCTGACCCAGGCCTGGGGCAGGCAGGACAGAGGAAGCGTGTCATGTCTAAATTGTTTTTTGCAGAGCAGGTTCACAGTTTCATTGTGTCTGTTGCAATAAAGCTAAAAGACAGCAAACACAGTCTCACTGTGGCCAAACTCAGGGAGAAGAGTAACATACAAACCAGAAAGGGTTAGGGGTTTCCTCTCAACAAAAAGACTTGGTTTACAACAGTTATTATGTACTGTGTTCATAGCTGCAGAATTGCTGAGCTAGACACGTGGCCAGGGTCCTCTAGGGGAACTGAAGGCCACATCTATATTTTCTGCTGAGACTTATTAGGTTAAACTAAAATCTTACACAGTATTATGCATATGCTAGCCACGGTAATTGCATAAGCAGAGGAATAGACCTTGCACAGAAAAACCTAGAAGATAATTGAAAATAATTAAAACTTGAATAACAGATTTGAAATAAACAGAAAGGAATGGAAAAGAGAAACCCTTAAGTATATGGGAAAAAAATGAGTGTTTAGCTGCTTCCTAGCAAATGGTATGTAGTAGTGGGGAAGAATGTTAGAGCAAGTCTGGATCTTTCATGTATTTTTTGATAGACTTCTCTTCACAGTCTGTCCTTTTAGAAGATGTTGAATGTCATTCCTGGATCATTGTTTACCGTCAACACAATAAAATAGTTGACTCTGCAGAAATAGTGTACTCAAGTGGCGAGAGCGAAGAGGGGAGAAGGAGGCATTCTGTATGAGGATTTTTGACAAGTGAATATTAGAACTGCTTTTATGCAGTATGATGATATTCAATGGTTATGGAAGAGTTTAATAAATCCAAATTCTTGTTTTGTGGTACGTGTTTCTCTTCAGTTTGCTTTCATACGCTGTGTTATAAAAAGAAGCTGTACACACCATCATGCAATCTGCATGGAGATGGATTAACTCTTCAAAGTTCTTTGCTCTTCACTTATATAGCTGTGATTTACATAGATTACATTATATGAGCATTTTCAACTAACAAAGAAGAATCTTTTCACTATTTCCTTTTAAAAATTCATTGGTTATAAGTTTCTGTATCAGTAGAATACTACAGACAACTTAATTTACTATGATTTGAGCTTCTGGGACCCTATGCTTCAAGGCTCACTTCCCTCAACTCTCACTAATTTCTGTGGAAGTGAAGGTCAAGAAGCAACTGTGGCTTTGTTGGAAATGTGAGAGACCTTGAACCTATTGTCAGAGGTAGAAAAAAGAAGGCATAAAAGACTCCTCAGTTGGTTGTGAGAGTCTTATGTTTTGATAGCAAAAATAATTCAAATTCCAAATCTGATATCTTTGTATTTTGCAGGTTTAATTGAAAAAAAATTGAAAAATAATGGAGTCACATCACAGCCAGAGAATGATTGTTCTCAATATTAGATTAGTTAACTACATTTTAATTATTTTTCACCTTCTTGTACAATAATTCTTTATACAACTTTAGTGACAAACTATCCTGTGCAATCTGAATGGAGTTTAGAGTTGTCATGTCTTGTGCTTTTTAAAAATTTACTTTGACCCTGCATGAGATTATTTGCAGGCTAGAAAAAAATGCCTGCCATTTTGCCTTAATAAAAAGGTAAAATAACTGTGAGTATTGTACAGAATAATGCCCCATAATAATTTTATTTTTGAAGCTTCTGACACCTTTGCCATGATAACCTCTTCTAAAAATCCTGTCAGAAATTATCTGTGGTCCGGTAACATAAAAGAGCACTTCAAACATTATTGAATTGCTTTTCCAGCTGATGGCTCACTGTCATATAACAGTGCATCAAGCATGCAACTGATCAGACATGCCGTTGCCAGTAGTCTGAATTTTGTACATCTGTAATTTTACAGAAGAGAAATCTTGTACTCCAGATACAGAACATAGAGTATAAGCATGGACAAATACCTTACTCAGCCATATCATACATGCTGATTTTGGCATCCGAGGGCACCATCTGAAAAACCAACAGTGAAAGATAAATGAAAATAAATGAAATGTAACTCTTAATTCGAATGAAACAGAAACTTCTGGGAAAATTGATTATTTTGTTGATTTATATATATTTTCATGGTCTGGCATGTAAGAACCGTTACAGCTCCAGTGATCTTTGTGAGTTGCCTGTTTGGGATTATACTGCACAAGCTTTTCTTCTCACGTTTGAGGTAAATAGGATACACATTCAGTTATACTTGCAGTGGTGTTAAAAATATATTCAGTTTCTAAAAAAAAGCAAAATCAAAAAGCCACCATACTCCTATTAATAGGAAATTAATTTACCAAATTTAGCTGAACAGAGATTTTCTTTGAAGTATAATAAAGCTTGCTTTGCCTGCTGGTAAACTTTATCTTCCCCTTTCTCCTTATAGATTTCTATTCCAACTTGCCTACTGTTTATGGTGAAGACCATAGGTGAAGGTATCGCAATGCTTTGAACAACTTTGATTCCATGTTCCCATAAACAGGAAGCTTTGAAAGTCAGAGCAGAGAAATCCTTTCTCATTAGAATTCTATCCTAGCTTTGCAGATCAGAGAGAAAACAACTAAAACATCCTAGTGTTTGTGTGCGTAGGTCAACTTTTTTGCTTTTAAAATAAGCCAGTGTTTTATTTGAATCCTCGGCTATGTACCACACAAAGCTTTATATTTAGTGGAGAATTTAGTTCCTTCTGCTCAGACACTTGAGAAAAGATCAAACTCTTATAACAGAAATATTCAGTACAAACCTGGCTCTGAAGTGAGAGGGAAGGAAATTCAGGCAGAGAAAGCTGCCAGAGCCAGTTTAGTCATTCAAGGTACAAATTTTTGTTCAGACTGAAAGTATGTCCAGTTACCCAAGATTTTTTTTTGCTATTTTTCTTTCTTTTTCCCCGCCCTCTTGAAAATGTTTTAATGGTTTACGCAGTTTTTGACCTTTTTTGTAGGACATTTTCAGGGTATTCTTACATAGGACACTGGAATTGCATCATCTGGCTAAAACTTCTCAGTAAATGTGCTGAAATTAATGGTAAAATTCTTATTTGTTAGTCTAATGTTTAGATTTTGCCTTTAGAAGGAAAATATTCTTTGATTTTATGGTGAGCTGTCAATTTACAGATCGCTGATATCCATTGAGTATGCTTCATTGTAGAGGAAGAAAGCTCATTTTGAGAAATCTAGTAATCTTTGGTAGCTTTAGCTTAATTTGTGTTACAGTAACATGTGTGCTTTATCTGTCATGAATGTGCTTCATCCCTTTTGAGTGAAAATCTTACTGAACTCAGATCTCATTACACTCAGCAGAGGGTATAGATGACGCACAGTTTGGTTCTAGACAAGAATAATCTCCCTTCTGGTAATGTGAAAGCCAGCCACAGCCACCTTCCACAGGATCTCCCCCATGCCCTGGTACAAAGGACTCCGTGGGGAAGGCAGTGTGCTCAGGAGGGATGCGGAGGAAATACAGGCTCCCTCATCCCAGCTTGCCAGGGCTGCCAGAGTTACACTAGGGGCAGACATGAATCCCTATACAAGCCACATTATGCACCAGACGATTGTTTAAATGGCATCGCATATTAAGTATTTCTAGAAATGTATGAAAAAATATAAATTCATTTTTGCTGAAGAAGAAAATATTATATAACCTGGCTTCAAGGAATTCATAATATTGTACTTGACTATCTTCTTTGAAAAGATTAAAAGAATGGAAAGAAGAAAAATACGGCACCAGCTTTTTATTGCACTGTACTGAAGTCGTTTACACACCTGTAATACTCCAGGGTTTCTATTTCTGTTTGAGATAATGTAAAAAATGCACTAGAGCTTAACCAAAAGATTTTTTCATCATCTGTGCTTCTTTTGCAACTCTCAGATTGTTATTAGGAAAACACTTGAGGTCTTTTGCCACAGGTTTTGAATATGAGAAAGAAGTTATAACTTTTTCCTCACTTTTCGTGAAGAGACCTCAGAGGCTTTTTCACTTTCTGTTTATCATCTTGTGAAAATTTTGAAGAAAAGTTGCTGACTTCAAAGATACTTTGGCTTGGTAGTAGGTGGCTGCAAAAGCAGCTTTTCAGTATAAAACTAAAATCTCACCATTCTGACACTTCACATATTGCTTACTCTTCGTTCCAGATTTTGAAGGGCCACAAGAGAAGACTTTTCATGGGTAGTAAAATACACAGAGTAGACAAGGCTGTTTTTAAACTTTTTTTTAACTTCACAATCATTGTCTATAAAGGTGATACTAGAAGAATGAATACTGCCCTAGCCTGAGTTCATTTTCATATAAAATTACTGTGGAAGGTAGGAACCCTTTCAGTATAAATAAACTGCACGTAACAGTTGATCTTCTGTAACCCATCATACACCTCCATGCAATATGACATCCAAGATGAATTTCACATCTAATGAAGATTCTGCAGAGCCACGGAGAGCATTCAGCTGAGGAAGTGCCTTGTTGTTGCAGATAGTTGTGACTTGTACCTCTGTGCTGTACTCCATCAGTCTGTCACAACAGCCCCTGTGGACCACATTAGGACAGGTCCATATATAAAAAAAAATATGCATATGAGATGCTTCTAAAAAATCTGTCATAAGGGGAGAGAGTGTGGTGATTAAGTGGTTTGAATTGATTCTGCATCACAGTGGAAACTATGGCTTGACAGTACTTTTGTAGGGTAAATATTGTTGAAAAGCTCTAAAAGTAATCTATTCATCTGAACTTTCTGAGGTGTAATGTAGCTCTATGCTGTAATCAGAATGGGGAGGAGACTGGGAGGTGCAAAAGGACAGTAGAGACCATGTGTCAAATTGCTTCAGGAGTTTTTCTCTGGTTGAACATGTTCATAATTACTGGGAAATAGAATTTTCTGCAAAATCATCACTTGATTTTTCACCTTACCTCCTTTTATTCCTTTGTGTCACTACTTGCAGGCTCCAAAGAGATAAAGCCTAGTACGCCAGACCCTCACTCATTGCTCAGTCCTCGGTGCTTCTCCCTAGTGCCTTCTTTAGTATTAAGCAAAATATGGCAGCTCCCTACATGAGGATACCGTGAGCATGAGCTCTTTAATCTGCTGATACACTAAGCCAAGGTTGGTCTTTCAGCCTTAATCAAATATAAAAACTTCTGTCCTTGTCTTGCATGGGTTTATATATTCCATGATACCAGCACTAGAAGTTGAAGAGAATTTTTTTCTTGTCTTTTCTATTGCTTTACTCAGAGCTAGTTGTACATTTCCAGAACTACTGGACGAATATTTTTTTCTTCCAGTTTATCTGGAGGGGTGAGGCACCATGTTACTACTTGCTTTAAGCATCATTAGGAAGTCCACTGGCAGACTTTCGTATCTACAGATGAAGTTCTCTTCCAAGACTCAGTATAATTCGTTAGATCTGCTGTTTATGTCAAAGCAAATACGTTCATTTGAATTAAAACTAACTTTTAAAATGACACATTCTGTGAGGAGAATTCCCTATGGTTTTTGAATTACTAAAGAACCTTATCTGAAATTATATCTAGCTTGCATGAGTAGAAATGTTTCATCTAGTTTTCCCTGCAAAAGATTGCCAAGGTCATTCATGGACAGCAACATTATTGATGAGTTTGCTAATAGAGTTTTAATGTTCTATCAAATGTCATGTAGGAAAGGGTACTGAACAAATGGAGTAAGCAAATGAAAAGCTTGATGCAAATTGTGTTTCTTGATTTCTGAACTTCAGAGTACTAAGTACAGTTGAGTTCCAGTTCGAATGAAACCTTCTAAGAGCTTGTATTTCACACATTTTAAATTAAACAAAGGGTGAAACTTTGAAAAGTAAAGTTCCTTTCACAAAATATTTTGAACAACACATTTTTATTTATCTTTGATTATTGCTATATCTGAAGTACTGTGGAAGAGGGGAGGGAAGTAATATAAGTACTCTCACTGTACAGCACAATTTAAAGAACAAATAATAGAAAAAGCTGAATTTTCAACTGTAATTTGAAAACAATTAGAAAGGAGCTTAATTTCTGTAAAGAAAGTGTGGGGGGGAAATCTCATTTCCCTTGAATATACATTACATGTTTCATTTCATACTGTTGACAGGGTGGTGGTGTGCTGTTGAGTGAGTGCATGCATTCCTCTTGCAGAGCAGAGATGCAACTCTTGGTAAACAGCAGCTCAGTGTACTTGACCTTGAGTTACAGACTGCTTTTCAAAACACCCCAAGGTCTTGTCCACTGCAGCCTTTATCAACCATAATAACTTGGGATTCATCCTGTGCCTTTCACAAGCACAGAGAACTGGCCAAGAATATCCTCTGACAATCTATATAGGTTTTAAATGTTGTAATGCAACACAGCAAGACCATCTCTTCTTTTTGGGTGTGTGATCAGTCAGTTCTTTCATGATAAATATTTTAAATAGGAGAACATTCATTGTGTCAACCTAACACTCAATCTATGAAACTTACTGGTATCTATCAAACTAAAAAATGTTTACCAGTTATCCACTTTATTTCAAACAATCAAGATCTATAGCTTATAGAGCTGATATTTGACCGGTCTGATTCTTTCCATGATTTTAGATGTAATGGATATCACAGGAATATTTTCATCTTACAAAGCACTAGTAAAAGAAAGCTCTTGTACTCAGAGTCAGAGAAACAGTCACTGGCCCTGTGCTGTCCTCTAGTAGTAAATTTAGAGGAAAGATGACCGTTTTCATGCGTTCTTTCATAGCCAGTCTTTTCCTGGTAACTAAAACAAAGTGTCTGCATTAATAATGTTGTATTTAGCAGCTATCTCCAAATGAATCTTGTCATGTCTATAAATTCTGAGTACCATATGGGCTAGTCTTCAGTGGTGAACATATACTGGAGATGGATATAAATATATAGCTTGTGATGTATCCACAGTAGAGGCACAATTTATTTGTGGTATGCACGATGTGAATCTGTCTTGCTTGTTTTCTATGTCTATACAAACGCTCACAAGTATTCTTACTACAGGAGGTCTTATCTTTGCTGGTATTCTGAGAATGACATTATGCAGAATGAAATATGTAGAAGTGAAAGTGAGTGTATGTAAATGCAAGCTCTATGGCAACCATCATTAACATGCTTCTTTTGTAGGGTATAGTGATTCAAAGGCCAAGTCAGTTCTGTTGGTCTGTTAAAAACTACTTAGAAGATTATATTGCTCTTTGATGCATCAATCCAAATTGTACTTAATTGAAAAGTGATATCCTGTGTATGCTTTTTCCTTTTCAAGTACTGCCATTTCATTTGGCATAGGGATTTGCATAACAAGTAGTCAGTAGTTATGACTTCAACTGAAATATGTCCTGTGCTAGTTTCTTGTGGTGTCCTGGTTTTCAGGAAATGGTGATGTTCCAAAGGGAAACCAAATAATTTGATACGATAAACTCTTCGCGTTTTGTTATGCCATAAAAATTGTGTGTTTATTTGTTTTTAATTTATGAGTATTTCATCCCCAAATATTTACTGTAAGAGAAAAAAAGGTGATTTACAAGAATATGTGCTGTGGTCTGTCAATTTTGATCTAGGAGAAAATCAACAGTTTAATTGCTTCACTGATTCTTGTTAATCTTGTTATTTCTATGCAGATCTAAAACTCAGTTGTTATCGTAAGCTATGAAAATCTTCTTTGCCTTTTTGTGGTTTATGTTCTATATTGTTTTGGTTTGAGTGGGGTTTTTTGTTGCCTATATTTTCTTTTTGTGGTAAAGAAATGAATTGTGGCCTTTTGACTTGCAGCATATCTGTATGGTCTCCAGACCCCACAAGTTTATGTACTGAATAACTGGAGAAGAGAGAGCAAAGCATAATGAAAAACAGAAGTTACTTGCCCAAGAAATGTGCAAGAGTGCTGGAAATTAATAAATCTTGTTGGAGTTTCTGTTCTCACTAAAAAAAAAACCAAACACCCTCCTCCTCCAATTTTTTCAGCTCTATGCCATTGCTTTGTCACTCACGTTACACCTGTAGACCAGCACTCTCTATCTGTATGGATATTTTCCATGATGTAAAATTATGTGTAGAACTAACAAAACAATGGATTGTTCAGTTTAGTGGCTAAACCAAAGATCTGGAAGAAGGCCAGGTCAGAAAACAACATTTATGGCTTTTTCATTAAGTGCAGATTTCTTTTTGGTGAAGTTTTCTTAAATTAAAATGAAATGTTTTCTTTTGCTTTTGGATACCTTAGCTCTCTTCAAATTTTTCATAGCATATTTAGAAATAAATTTAGTACTTATCAAAAACAGTTCAAATCCCTGTCATTCCTCTCATTCCCATTGTGTGAAAAATGCACATTTGTGTACTGGATATTTTACTGTTTTCCACCTTTGACATTTTCATATGTGGAACCAGCTCATTCCTTTGCTTGTTGAGGCACACTGATCCATTTTAACATTGTAGCTTCTCAAAGATAGATTCAGAGTAATACAGTGAGCAAAGTATAACTGATTATTTTTTAAATTATCATTTTTGTCCTGATTTGTTTGGAATGTTATCAAGAGTATGTTAATTTTTTTTCTTATAGATTTCTTGAGCTGTTGTTAGAAGAAAGAGGAAAGAAAGAAAATTTTTCATGTTTTCTCGTGTTTTTTCTGCTTAGAATAGTTTTTCTAAATTTTTACATTTTCGTGGCCTGTCGTGAGTTAGACTATTGGGAAAAACATATATATATATATATATAATATTACATCCTATCAACCTTCACCCAGTACATGTTATCTTTCTAATTCCTGGTAATCAAAGTACAACTGAGGTATATGATTAGCCAAAAAGCTATATATTTTTACATGCAGTCCCACACAACCAACATACGCAATGAAAGAAGACATAATGAAAATTTCTTATTTTTTTCCGAAAAGTCAGCTTTAAACATATCTTAAGCTGTTCATTAGGAGGTAACCATTTGCTTTATACTGCAGCTCCCTAGAGGGAGGTTTGCATACTGTTCTTGGAAACATCCCTCTCCAAATTCAGTACTAATAGGCTCAAACTCAGATTTTGGCAACCCTGTAATTTTGATGACAGAATTAGAAATGGGCAAGAGAGTATTTTGATTGTCCTCTCTTTTTCTTTGTGCATGGTGGTTTCTAACTTTTTATTTTGTTAAATTGCAGCTCATCCTGAAGAATTAAGACCAAGTTTTCCAATAGGTTCTTCAATACACTTTTTTGTTAAAATAAAATTTTTATATTATATTTAAAGAATGTCTTGATGCTGAAGTTGTATTTTGTGGTTACAACCTATGGTATTTCTTGTTTTGATCTAGTTTGTAGCTGGTGTAGGAGTTTTGGTCAGAATAAGCGTGTACGCTGGAAGGTTGATTTTTAATGCCATAATTCTGAATAGATGTTTAGAATATTTAGTTTGACCATGCTGTGCTAATACTCTCATTAGCTGTGTATAGATCACTTGTTTTATTTCAGGATAAGCTAAAAAATAAGTAATATTCTTAAATGCTGATTTCTGGTATGCTTGGAGTACTGTAAAGTAGGTTATTAAAAAAAAAAACAACTGTAATATTAGTGCTAGATATATATGAAAGAGTAAAATAACATTGTCTTAATTAAAGGTGAAAGAAGGTAAAGGTGAGGAATATGATCAATCACAAAGCCATGGATTTTCAAATGTCATTCCCTGTGTGTAGATAATGTACCTCTTTCATATGCAGTGAAATAAGATGTGAAAATTATTGTACGCTAATGGCTCTGCCATAAAATAATTTGTCATTATTTAAGCCATTGAGTGACTTAGGGAAGTCACTTAATTTTCCAGTACATCATTTCCAGTACATAGGAGGAAGTGGATGAGGGATTCAGACTCTTCTCATAAGTACACACTGACAAGACAGCAGGCAACAGGCACAAATTTTAAAAATGGGAAATTTTATCTGAAATTTTATCTGAGGGTGGTCAAACACAAGCACAACTTCTCCAGAGAGGCTGTTGAGTCTCCATCTGTGGATATGTTCAAAACCCAACAGGACACAGTCCTGGACAACTTGCTGCAGTAGAAGGTCCTTTAGCAGAGGTTTGGACTATAAAATCTTGAGAGGTCCATGCCCACCTCGACTATTCTGGGATTCTTTGGTTTTCCAGAATTTAGGGTTAGCTATATTAAGGAATTATTTGTAGTATTTTTAATCAAGATTTAACATATCATTCAGGAGAGATGTGAAAACTACCTTAACCATCACAATTTCTTCAGTTAACTTTTTTTCTCAGGAGTTCACTCCTCTGCTAAGGGCCTCTGCCACACAGATTGTCTGTGAAAAAGCAGCCATAGCTTTTCCTGTATTTAAGGCGTTAATGCCAAGGCTGTTTTCTGTGAATTCCTGGATCTAAGAAGATGAAATTGCCAAAGTAAAATTAAAAACCAAAACAATAACACAGATATCAGTCTGAAACCAAATTTTATTTGTACCATTGCTCAGGGACGTATATATTTCAAAACTGAAATTTTGTCAGGTCCTGCATGTAACCAACCATTCTAAATATTTGAATTACATTTTAATGTTATATTGTTGGTCTTTTTAATATTACCCTGTGTACATGTTTAAACAAAAAAAAAATTTAGTTTTTCTTTCTTATTTTGCTTCAGTGAGAGTGTATGTCCTCAGTATGTAAAATTCAGTCAGTACATCTGTTCGGGGAGATTAATAGCCTGACATAAATAAATTTCCCATCTGGAATATGGGCCTGCACAAAAGAAAATATCAAGGTGTTCTGTCCAGACTGTATTTACTGATGTGTCACATTTAAGTCACGTTTGAAGGAAAAAATGAAACATATTACAGTGAAAAGAGTCATAATACATTCTCCTAAATGTCTTTTTGCACATCTTGGAGCTCTAAACCGAAAAACAATCTTAGGTTAACAGGAGTGCATCTTAAATGTTGTATTAGGGATTTTCACAACTGTTTCAATTAGTGCTAATTGAAATTATGCACCAGTGCACTGAACTAAAAATTAATTTATGCAAGTTTCTTTATAGTGTGACAGTTCAGAGATGGCTGAATCTCAGCACTCTGGCTTTGGCACTAGCGCTTTATATGCAAGTTACTAAGTTACTCTGATTTTATGACATGCCTTTCACTCACTTTCAGAGACAATCAAAAGCTGTTGTTGTAAAACAGATCCTAATATTAAATACCATAAGAAGAATATCTGAGCAGTTCACACACTCAGAGCAGAAGTTTCTCTAAAATCTTAAAAAAAAATTAAATGTCTTCTAGAGGCTTTCAAATTTTATGCATTACACACATGTTGTATAACAGTGATTTTTCTCACTTTAAAATGTTCTTTTCCAAATGATGTCCTGCAATTATGAGCAGAATAAAGCCTTTAGTCTGCCTGCTTTTCAGCAGCTCACAGAACCCTTTTTTTATGGAATGTCCACAAGAAATACACTGGGGCAAAAGCCATGTTCATGCTGAAATGAATTTTCTTCCAGGCAAAACATCCTACCCTGGAAGTTTTAGGCAAGGCCAATACAATAGTCTAGACACACATAATGCACCATTGAAAGAGTGAGACCAAGTAACTTCTGCTGGAAGCAGTAAATCACTGAAGTCATGGTGTATAATGGGTAAACAAATAAAAACCACCATCCTTAGATTTAATTACAATATTGATTTAAATGTCCTCTTGGTTTCAGTTGGAGAGAATCCCAGGGAGTGTCCTGCCCTCACTGATTTTGTGTGTGGAAATGAAAATTGCATAGAGTCTCAGTTTGTCTGTGACTATAAACCAGACTGTGAAGATCTATCAGATGAAGCTGACTGTAGTAAGTACCTCTTTGTGCACTAATGTACTCTCCAGTTAAATTATAACTTCAAATTCTGTAGCATAGCTTAGGTGAATTCACACAGCTGCTCAGAAGATAATTACAAGCAAGTTGCGTGCTCCTCCAACACAGAAGGTCTGACATTTTCAGATCCTCAGAGACTTTTGCTGCAAAAAGTATTTAAGTGGGATTTAGCTGCAAAAATATAATGTACCAAAATCAAAGATTAAATATTAAAAAAAAAATCTTAATGACTAAAAACGTAGTTAAGGAATAAAATCCATGGATTACAATACAAATTAGCAGCTCTGGCAAGAAATGTAAATTCATTTATTGTGTTGAAAATAAGTTGAGCTGTCAATGTTTAAAGAAAAAGCTAAAACTAAGCAAATTAATGCACAATAACATTTTGACTTGATTCTGCATGTAAAAAGTGATTATTTAAAAACAGGCCTGTCTTTCCTTTCAGATTAATCCTGCCTTTGTGATCTGACTTGTGTCGCTACTACGTGTTCATCTCTCTTTGTTCTTGCTGCCACTGCAGAGTATGAAAATACTTTCTTGCTACTACTCTATTACAGAACAGTTGAAAGAAATCCATTTTGCTTGTATCTTTGCAGTCCTAGTGAAAAGTGAGACAAAATTTGTCTGTAGACATTCTTCACCTATGCTGTTTGAGATGGAAGGACACAGATCAGTTTTGAAAACCTGGATCAAGTTAACAGGCTTCCAATTCAGACTTGAAATTCAAAAGGAGCAAAACATTATGCCTTTGTTCCTGCTCCATGTCTTTGTTTATTTACAGTCACTGTCCAGACCAGACTTTTGGAGTAGGAAGCTTAAGTAGTCCATATATAGAGTTCAGTAATCAGTCTAATTCTAAATCTTTGAGCTAAGGGGCCAAATTCTGCCATAATGCAGATATGATCAAAAGTATCTTTGGTAGATAAAGTAAATGCATCATATACATCAATTCAATGCTCGTATTGTGTTGAAGTCCAAGTACTCCATTGAAATCAACCAATACTTGGTGATCCCTTGAAAATCAAAGGCATTTTCTCTTGCATGGGTTGCTAAATGCTTTGATTGGACAGGGTTACCAAAATAATGACCCTTTATCGGGTGACGTGAATTATTTTGTTTTAACCAGACAGTAGACTTACAACCTGGAATACATGTGAAGATGTCACTACAGATTTAACTTGGAGTTTGTCCCTCTTTGTTGTTTTCATAAAAGTGAATAATGGTTCTGAAGTACATATGCTGAAGCTGTTGCTTCTGTTTCTGGTTTCTACCTCCTGCAGTGCTGTGCATTCCAGTGAATTTTGTGAGTCATATTCATGGAAATGAATCCACATTGAATGATAACTTTAAAATACTAGCTTTTTTTCAAGCAGGTTCCAAGAAAAGATAGATTTTAAACAGATAATCTGTATTTCTTGTATATGATATTCATATTTTTTTCAGGAGCTAGACAAAGTAAGTAGAAATATACTCTGTAAACTCACCTTTTTAACATTTTACAGACCTAACAGAGACACAGAAAGTCTGAATCGGTGTCCAGTGTAAACTGCTCTGTAAAGATATTCAGAAACCTATCGAGGCACTTGATTTATTCTGTAAATATTGTTACAAAATATATTTGCTTCGTGGGGGGCGGAGAGAGTCTGATGTTGTCTGGAAGGGTTGTGATAGTGTCAGCTCTCTTTTCTTAGGCAGAAAATAGATGGAAAAATTTCAGGCCGTAAATGATCTTGAATCATAGTAAAGCAACACATTTTTTGCTATACTAGAGAAAAGCTTTTCCAAGGGACGAAAAAAATAACACTAATACTCACTTTATATAAACAGAATGAAATATCCTTCCATGTAGATGGAAAGGCTGTAGTTACATCAAAATGTTTTCATCAGTCTTTGGTGTTGCTGTTGCTGCAGAACTGAAAAATATCAAGTTAACAATGGAGGAGAGATACTGTAATCTGGCATACAGAATACCCAGATAAGCCTCAGGTATAATATTTCCTTATCTGCTGTATCTTAGTTCAAACAAATGAGGCCTTACATTTGGATAACACACCTTTTCCCTGAGCGTATATCTCATAGAAGGGAATAAACAACATTAGTGGGCACATAATACTTGCTAGATCTGGAAACTTCATTTTTTAATTAAAAGGCAACAGGAGCTGCTTAATCAGAAAAGAGAGCAGAACAGCCACAGAGAAAGCCCTTCACTGTCTAACCTGCCCCATCACAAGTGGTTGTGGCCACATTTGTCTGCAACTTTCTCCTTTTCTCTGAGCTCAAGGTCCAAGCTTGTTTCACATTCTACTATAGTTTTATGCCAGTGTAATTCCAAAGAATAAACAGACCATAATCTACTCAGCAGCAATTACTCTGTGCAGGATTTACAACAGAATCTGGATGAAATGAATTGCATCCATGTAGGCTGGTGGATTTTTTTTTTTAAATAAACTCACGGAAATTACTTACTCTGTGCTTCATTCAATCCAGTAAGCCAATCTTGCAAAATTTTCATTCTCTTTCAGTAACCCACTGGAAGTACTGAGGTGAAAAAAACACACGTGAGAGCAGTTTCAATTTTCATGAATTGCAGCAATTATACACCCAGGTTTGATTAATAGCTAACCTCAGAGTTGATGAACCAGCTAGAGTAGTGCTTGAATTATTGAAATAAAAGCAATTTTTCAGATAAATAGAACAATCCTCTTCTGGTGGCTTTTTAATAGGCTCTGTTTACCCTTAAAATAAAATGTACCCAAAAGGTGTGGATATGTCGCGTGACTCCTTCAACCCTGTAAATATTGTTCATAAATGTTTATTAATAATTGCCTTCTGAATACACTGTTAAGATATTAGGGTAAAATTCCTGAAGCAGGTAACCTTTTATGAACAGTATAAATTCCAGATACATCTGGACTTTGACCTTGTTAGAACTGTACAGGAAAATTGTTGTTTTGATTAATAGGTCCCTTTCTTTGCTCTACCTGCGTGTGAGGTTGTTTGGTGTTGGAGTTAGGCTACACACTCTAAATCCTCAAATCCGTTTGAAGTTCTGAAACAGTCACAGTCAGACCTGTTTCTAAAATGCACAAATGACTGTAATGTTTAATAGTTTGGAACTCTGACTCCTCTCACAGGGGTAGTCCTTGATCTTACTCAGCAATTTTGTAGCTGCTTCTGCTTCATAGCTAAGCAAAAGGCATTTAGAAGCAAAAGCACAGTTTGTGATGCTATTTGATTAGTCTCTACCACAGCATTTGTATAATTTTGCTGAACAACTGCTTTTCCAAAGTCACTTGAAAAGATCAGAGGCAGATCTAGAAATGGGATGTTTAACAAAGATCTCCTGAAGTCAGTCAGTGTCCTAATCACTAGAATGTCTTTCTCATCATAGAAATGCCTTCATGCATTATGCTCACGTGGCTGAACCAAATACCTTCACAAAAATGCTGCTGTGGAGGAGGAGTCCAGTTTTGCCAGCTAATTGGCTAGGAATCACTCTGCCCATTCACCTTGAATAATAACTAAAATCGGTGAAGTCATCAGTTTGTCCTCAAGACTTACATGGCCATATGTCTTTAATAAAGTTTAAGGCTGTTTATACCTGCTTGGGAAGAAAAGGGTGATTTTTTTCTCTCCTAGCTAACCACCACATACTATTTATGTCAGTACATGGAATACAGGGATTCATAGCATTAACTAACCAGAATCCTTTCCATTACCATGTACAGTATATTCATTATAGCGTTTTACACATAAGAGCTGGAACGATAATTTACTTCTTGCTATATTTTCAGGTTACTACACAAGTATTCCTGGAAGCTGTAACTTTGAAACAGAAGATCAAGAGTGGACCACTGTGTGTGGATTAACACAAGACCCCAGTGATGATTTTGACTGGAATATTAGCAACAGTGCTGTCAGGGGACAAACGGGTCCTGATACTGACCATACACCAGGTATTGGCATGTGTCCTGCATCACTTTTGGGAGAATGAAATATTCACTGAATTAAACACTAAGTCCCATGTAGTGCCAAGATAACAACAAATCTCAGTGTGATCAGCTGATCTTATTGTATATGCAGACAAATCATAATGAGCAATTAGCACAGTTCACAAAACAGTTCCAACAAGCATTTAAAATGTTCACTTTTATATTAAAATTACAGTAGAGGATACGTATCACAAAAAAAGCCATGTAAAAAAAAAATTAGATATTTTTACATACTGGGTCTTGTCATTTATACTATCTGGTAACTTCTGGTTCTGCCTGAACACAAAACCAAACAGCCTGGCACAGTAGACTATTACCAACCTTTTTAATCATTGCTTCAGCAGCACTGTAATTATATCGATTGCTCATTTCAGAGTGGTCCTGATTATATCATTCTTTATACTGCACTTCAGCTTGATGCATTTGTTTAGTAACTTCCTAGACAATAAGCTGCTAAATATAATGTGAAGATACTAATTAATCATCATGTGGGACACAACAGACCTCTTTCTAAGACAGTACATCATGTCTGTAGAAATGCAGTAACTGTCTCCAAGTCTGCAATGATATTATTAGTTAAAGGTCTATTTGAAAACTTTTGAAGAACTACAGATATGATAATTTTAATACAATAAAAGAGGATACATTTGTCAATAATCATGGCTCACTAAGACATTTCATCAGGTCTTCCTCAGACATGCCATGACAGTGAATCCATGCACTGCTGAATGGCTGAAAAACTTTAGATAAACAGACGTGTAAACAAAAGTCCAGTCATGCATTTCTCAGGTCACCTGAGCAGAGTGTAGAGCTTATATTAAGCACTGGCTTGACTGAGACTATCTGATGACCCTGACTGTGCTGTAGTCAATCTGTAGAAAACCTAGTTGCATTGTAGGCATTTTTATAGGCAGCTCCATGAAAGCTTTGTGTTTATAATACCTGCTTGCACCTGGACAAAACAACAGTAAGAATAGAAAATAATGGATGGATATTTGTAGAAGAGGGTAATCTCACTAATAAGCATGAAGAAAAAATGGAGAAATTCAATGTGGTTTTTGCCCTCATCTTTAATAATACTGATAGACCTTGGGCTGCCCAGGCCCCTAAGTTGGAGGACCATGAGTGTGCGAACAATGACTTTCCATTTGTGGACACTGAAATTCTAAGGGACCAAATGGATCAACTGAATGATCAGAAGTCCATGGGGCCTGATGGGTTTCATTCTGGAGTAATCAAGAAGCTAGTGGATGTTATGGCAGGACCCCTCTCAATCATCTGCCAAAGGTCTTGGGAGTCACAGAATCACAGAATCACAGAATGTTCGAGTTTGGAAGGGACCTCTGTGGGTCATCTAGTCCAACCCTCCTGCCGAAGAAGGGTCACCTACAGAAGGCTGCAGAGGACCTTGTCCAGGCGGGTCTTGAATACCTCCAGAGAAGGAGACTCCACAGCCTCCCTGGGCAGCCTGTTCCAGTGCTCTGTCACCCTCATACCACGTACTCCTGTGGACCCCTAACTAAACAGGAGCACAAGAGGCACTGCCTGATTGCTAGATCGGAGTACGGGCTGTGACTTTGTGCACCTCAATTTACCTTTACCTTGAGAGAAATCCAGCCAACAACAAAACCCGAGGGCCAAATGGGTGTTGTGGGGTGGATTACAGTGCAGAAGTTCCTAAGGTGGAGCTGAAACAGCAGTACAGCTATATCCTTAGAGCATCACGACTAAAGTAGCCAGGCCTGTGCTAACAAAGCCTTCGTTCTTTCAGCCTGTGAACTACTGTTCCCACGCAGTGCTGCACCGTCAGGAGGATATCTTAGCAGGTTTCCAGCTAGCTTCAAGCTAGCTGAAAGGGGGGAACTCCTCTTTACAAACCTCTGTGTGCTGTATGAATGTTACACACTCTGCAACTATTCCAGTGTTAGGTTTGTCTGAAAATAATAAGTAAAGCCAATGAAAGAATTCAATTTTCTGAGCAACAGCAGAGCAAAAGCCTTTTCTACTAGATAATAATGACCTTTTCACTTACTGTAGCTAATGATATTATACCATGCAAGAAACCACTGCATAAAAAAACAAGAACGTGGAAGACTAATTCAGAATCCAGAAACTGGTGAAGAGTCCAAACCAGTGCCTCCTGCAGCAATGGGACAGTGTCATGCCATGTTTTTTGTGACAGATTCACAGGCTTACGGCAACAGGCACCATTACAGTCATCTCATCTGACCTATTATTTCACTAATCATTTTCTGTAACTATCTTCTGTACTCTTTCTGAGAATTACAATGGCTTTGAAACCATTTAAGAAATACATCAGAGAAGTAAAAATGGCAAAGATTGTTAATTAACACCCTGTAGTTTGCAGTGTCAAAAGCTTGATCAAGCAAAAGGGGTCCTCAGAGTCTCCTTTGATCAAAACTAGTGATGACTTTCCTTCCTAATTCTGGTTGTGAAACTGCAGTGTGACAGGACTGTCTGGGGTCTGACTGTACACCATTCAATAGTCTACACTGCTGTCATTTCCGTTGACAGAGATTTGATTGTGAGTAGCATATTCTATCACTCTTAAACAAAACAACCCTCCAAAACAAAAAAGAGAGAGCATAAATACATTGGTTTGTTTCATGTGTGAGTTACTATTTAAAAAATTCACTTTTAAGTTTCAAATGTTCCCAGCTGCTGTTGATCTCCTTTGGGATGCTCTTAGTGGCATGCCTACCCTTCAACCTTCCCCCGTAGTCTCCTGCACAAATAATTTATACTGTTAGTTGCCATTTCTTGCACTGCTGAGGAACTTGCTAGCTTCAGTCTTCATAACTAACTGCTAGTTGTTCTCTCTGTTTCTGACCCTTCTCCATCCTAAGGGTTAAAACAAAGTAACTGCCTACAGGGGAGTGGGACTCCTTATGGGATGCCAAGAAGAGCATCTTGTCATTGCACAAGGCATATTATGGGATGTTTAGAGAAAGGATCAGACTGGGAGGGATCAAGGTGGAATGAGAAACAGCTGTGGTAAACAGCAGGAAAAGGCAGTAAAAGGGACTGGTAGCATGTAAGTAGGCTGGCCAGTACGCTTGTCTGACTGTACCTTGTGTTTGATCACCACAGTCTGTCCTGTCTTCTCAATAAACTCCATTTCTAACTATTTTTCTGGGTGAGAAGCTCTCTATTCTGTGTGCATATGCGTGTGTATGGCGGTCTGCGTGCCAACAACTGGAGTCAGACCATGGGTCCTGTGGTGCCTACTGGCAGTACCTGCTCCACCTGGCTGCTGGCTGGATGTGGGGACACAGACCTGAGGCAGCTTCACCTCTGGCAGGCTACCGGTTTTGAAAGCTCCGTAACTTCACTAATAGGAACCAAAAAGTGACAGTCAGCCCCCAGCGGACGGTAGTAATTGTGCAGCATGGCCATCAGTGCTGACAGATATACCAGTGTTTATCAGCTTCCCTTGTCTGCGAACAGTTTGCTCATATGTCAATAAGTCTGTTACTTAAGGTTGCAGTGAATGATGTTTAAACACATTTTCTGTAGGCATATGCTGGTATATTGAGCTAACTCATTATCTAAAGATGATTTACATAGAAACACGAAGATCTTCATCTGCCAAAAGTTGAGCACATTAGCACCAATTCAATATATTTAAAACTCTAACATATGACTCTAGAGACTACTTTTACCCAAAGCAATGCAAGCGGATAGAGATCTGCAGGATCCATGTCTATAACACTGCTCTACAGCCCCCGTGAAAGCATCCAGCCATTTCCTGGACAACTGCGTGAGGTAAGGTGAGGGGTTTTTGTCCCTCAGAAAAACAATTTGTTGTTGCACTGTCCTGAAATGTATACACCAGCACACTAACAAGGAGGTTAGATAAAATGAGTTTAAATTACTGTGAACTATACCTTCTCATTTGATAAGTATGATCTAAAAATAAATACGGAATACAGTTTAAAACTTGTATCACATCTGCCATCTTCTATTTGTTGAGCCCAGTGTAGCAAAATACAGTGAGTAAATATTTGCAAGACAAATAGCAAGCCTGCAGGAGAAATGACAGAAACAAAAACTCCAAACACATGGTATTTGGCAAAAAAAATGAGTCAATTTTGAAGGGGTGTGGAGGGATCAGAAAAAGAAGAAAATCTTATTGTCCAGTCAGTGTTTGAGATTTTAAAATTATCAATCTGTGTAGCATCTGGGAACTACAAGAAATTAATCAACTGCCCTTTTAAATAAGCTTCCTGACTTGACACACATCATTTCTATTACCAGAGGGTAGACTTTGGCCTGTTCAGGATGCTGGTTGAGAGAGTCCCCTGGGAGAGAGTCCTGAAGGGCAAAGGGGTCCTGGCAGGCTGGACATTCTTCAAGGAGGAAGTCTTAAATGCACAGGAGCAGGCTGTCCCCATGTGCCGCAAGACAAACCTGTGGGGAAGACAACCCTGGCTGAACAAGGAGCTGTTGCTGGGACTCAGGAAAAAAAGGAGGGTCAATCACCTATGGAAGAAAGGGCAGGCGACTCCAGAGGAGTATAGGGGTCTCGTTAGGTCACATGGAGAG
>Ga0181612_116773_pt1 | contig 21764 bp, 11 predicted proteins | sample HoacroProtozoa21_FD_119630 | JGI IMG/M metagenome (GOLD analysis project Ga0181612, IMG submission 119630) | Hoatzin crop microbial communities from Cojedes, Venezuel. Combined Assembly of Gp0051906, Gp0051904, Gp0051908
AAAAAAAAAAAAAAAAAAAAGACATGCCCACAATATGAAAATATTATTATCAAAGAATTAAAAGTCTGAAATCTCATTTGAAAATTACTCGTTCTTCAAAAAATCCAATTAATTAACAAGCGGGTTTTAGGCAAATCCATCTGTCCATTCCAGTAGACAATTAATATCTTTGACCAGAATATTAAATCTTACATGGCCACAAAAGTACTGACACTTAATTCAATATTGCACCATCTTGCTAGAGGGGAAATGTAGAGTAGCTCTTTGTAAACCCTATTAAAAATGTATGAGATATTTTTTATTTTGGAAAAATTAATTTTTTAATCCATAACCCTTAAATGTTACACACATTGAAAACCACCATGCATTCTAAACAAAGCAGGCCAGAACTAGGCAGCATATATTAATAACAATGGGGCTATTAGCATGGAATCATAACACCAGCCTTTACGTGAGTAGGTCATATGCCTGTACGGAGAGCTGACTGACAATATGAGTCTTCTCACTATGCAAACCTTTAGTCCCAAACTATTTCTGCGGCAGTTGTGACCCTCCTATCTTATGCAGCCACTGGAAAACAAGTAAGCAGCGTTATCTTTAAAACACATACCTGTATTTGATTTTGCCCAAGAAGAAATATTGGCAGAGAACAGAAAAACAAATTCAATGGGGAAAAAAATACGATTAAACAATCTAAGATACAAAACGCACTTTCGTCCTATGTTACAAATGGCTTCAGAAGAGAGACTTCAAAGCATGACATAGGAGTATCTAGTATTGCCATGGAAGTCAGAGATAGAACCTGGGAGAAGGAAGCTATCTTCTGTTGCAACCCCACAAAATCAAAGGATCTGGAAAATACAGGCACATTTAATGCTACACTGTACTCCTAATCCAAGGAGATCCGAAAGCCACAGTCACACTCCCTTTAAAAACTTAAATTTCAAACTTGAAGGCACCTGAACACTCCAGAAAGAAGCACCTTTTGTCACACTCAGCTATCCATAACTTCAACTCCATTTACATTTCATTAATTTCAACCAGTAACCTCTCTTCAGACTTTCTCTTCTCCATCTGTTTCCAGGTGTTTCAAACACCTTCGGATTGTTGTCAAAGGTCCCTGAAACTGCCTCTTGAAACAGGGTTTCTGGCCTTCAGAAGTCAACAACCATTAATTGATTTTTAACAAATCTAACTATAGCATGGAAAGAATCCTTGCACGTGTGTCTGCTTAACTGACAAAATAAACTTGTAAATATTCTCTTTGTCATTACAGGGTTTTTTTTTAGCATAAAAGTAATAGACCCAACTGGCCTTTCAGTTTAATCCTATCACAAAACAGAAAACCTGACAAATTCTCAAGCAAGTTACACAATTGATGAAACACCAGTAACTATGGAACAAAGATCTGGAATAAGAAAGACAGTGGACATGAGTAGGCACAGCTTCCCTTAAAAGATAATTAGCTTTGCAGCTAAAAAAACATTAAAAAAAAAATCCAATTTTCAGATTTCTTCTGTTTCACTGTGAATACTCTGAAACCGCTGACTTTACAAGTAGCAGTGTATATGCATCCCCACCAAACAGCCCCCCAGAGTCCAACTGGATTTCTTGAGCCTCATGTAGGTTTATATGTCTAGTAACCCTCAACAGAGCTCTGTTCACAAGCTTGTCCCGTCCTCCCTTAAATCCACGTGAGATGTTTGCACCTGCATTTTTGGGCCAGGCTGTCCAAAGGACTATTACTTCTTATGTGAACATATCAACACTTCAACTTCAATTCAAAAAGCACAACCTGACATATCAGCTCCCTTTATAAAGTTAGTATGAGTCAATGGCAGTTGTACTGCTAATCTCAGTACATGTCTTCCCTCCATCTGTTAATTGTCATGCTATTGTCAAATTGTGGGGAATATATTAAGATGCTACTTAAAGGTTACACTGCATTTTATCCTCTCAGCTTTAGAAAGACATATTACATACTGCAATAATAAAGGATTTGCTTTAATTCTCACTGCACTTTATCCATTCGTTCAGTTTTTTGCCACGATCTGGGAGTCTTTTACCCCCTTTCAGAAAACAGAAGATGCTTAACTCCAGGAGTGGGCAAAATATGACTTTAGAATGGAAATGAACTTTAGAAAAGCATGACTTCCTGCTTTTTAGTTGTAATCAATATACAATTATTAAAAGCAAGAATCACATGTTGATTCTAAAAAATTTTTATTATTATTATTATGAAATTACATTGGTAATGAAACAGAATTCTACTCACCATCAACCATCTCACAAACATCCATTCTTTTCTTAATTATGTTTTCAACACCTGAATAATTCCTTCGATTTTGCATTCCCATTCCTAAAGCTGAAACCCCCTTTTTTTACAAAAAAGTTGTTGTCCCTTATAGTTAGGACTTTCAGAACATCACACTATTTTAACTAAATACACTTACAAAGTACTATAATTGATTCAATTACAGTTTCTTCAGAGTGAGTACATATTATTTCTTTTACACTCACACTTTGCAAATGTAAGAACCCGATGATTTCTTTGTCTATCAAATAATGGATAATAATAAATGTGTTAAATATTAACAGACTAATAACTTATTAATAATTTTATAGTAAAAATAATAAGTAGCAGCAGGACTAACTGCTAAAATCATAGTCAGATCACAAACAGGATGTGATAGATTTTTTTTTTGCTGCCAAAGCATCTACTTACCAACTCTAGATAGCAGAATATTCTTCCTTCCTTGTGCTAAAACCCCATGCAAGGTTATCACTTCAATGCAGCTGCTTACTCTCTTATTTCATAGAAGTGTAGACTGTTGCTCTAACATAAAAACTTCCCAGCAACCTGCTACAAAATACTAAACTCTGCCTAAAAATGCTTGAAAAGTTTGTATGTCTTTAGATGAGGGCATATTAATGTAAAAAGGATTTCCATTTAGCTGAGTCTGGTAATGACTTACAATAGTTGCCAGCTGTTTATCAGCTTACGTTAAAAGAACAGCTGATTTCTACGTATATACAACTGATTAAAGCTGCACAGTTCAGAACAATTCAGCTGACAGTTTCATCCATAAAAAGTAAACTGGGTAATGTGAGTAAACTTCTCAAATCCATGAAGAACGCAGAATTTTTTGGTAGAATGCAGATGTTACATTCTCATAACAGCTTAGTTTCTTCTAATTGCTACAAAGTTGACACACTACCACATGGTACAAAGTACTGTCACCTAGCCATCCCAAATTGAATGTACTACAGATTGTTTTTCTTTCCTTTACCAAAACCTCAGCGAGAAAATTTTGCAAAAATAAAGCAGCAACTTCTCTGAATTCAGCAAGTAAATTCATACTTACTGAAAGCAAAATAGAAGCATTTAATGCAAAATATTGTTTATAGCACACAGAGCATTAGTACTGACTAAATCGCCTTATGTTTTTAAGGCAATTGAGGACACTTATTACTAGGTTGCTTTTTTTTTGTTGGGGTATTTCTTTGTTTGTTTCAGGACATGAGCACCTAAAATTTTATCTAAAGGATAAGCGAGTAGACTACTTCTTGATTTCAATTGGAATTTATAGTAAACAAGAACAATATCTAAATCATTCATATGTTACCTTTTAAATGCAGTTTTATCTGCTTTCTAAGGTTGCATCTTTTTTCCCCATCACAAGCACTGTGATGTGTATCAAGGAAATGTAAAAATACTGATTAAGAACGAAGAAATACTTTTACTGCTTTTAACAGAATTCTGTGATTGTAGTCTGCAATTGTAACATCACTCCAACTAACACTAAACCATTTTAATAAAGGCATATACTTGACTCATGTCCACTGCTTTTTTATAGAAATAAACAACAGGCAAGACTGTTATTCTCCTAATATGAAAAAAAAAGACAAGAACACCATAAAAACATAATTTGCTCTAAGGACTTGATGAATCTTGAGTCATAAAGTAACACTCAATGTTTAAGCTTAATGTTCTGCAGGAAAGCAGAAGAGAAGAGAGACATAAAAGAGGGAAAAAAGTCTACAAGATACATATTTTACATACAGGAAATATTTAAAGGTGCAGAAAGCGATTTTTTCTCCCTGAGTATCTGATACTACATTTTCAGAAACAGTATCTATACTTCTGTAACTGTTAATGTTAGTGCAAAAGTTCTCAAAATTTATTCTGGCTCATGCCTGTTGCGCTTGTAAAATTCAACACAACAGCAGCACAGTTCTAGTTGAAGATCTTGCTGTGTCTCCTCCACTGCCTATGCAACAATTTCAAACACAGGCTGTAGAGAAAAATCTTTGCTCTTCATTTAGCAACCTTTTCTTCACTGACAGCTTTTTTTGTTTTGTTTTGTCTTTGCAGTAACGAAGAAAACAAAGAACTTGCTGAATACACATATTGCCTTAGTCCTTGCGTACAGAAGTAGTTCAGTATTTGGTAACTGCAAATTTACTGGCATTTGTGAAATACAGAACAACTCAAAATTGAAACAGCTTATGATTTCATAGTGCATCTGCAGAGTTCATGCATAATACATCTCTTTCTGAGAGCCACCCAAATAAAAGGAATTGAACAAACAGCAATCTGTGATGATGACATGGACGTCATCTTAGTTGGAAAATTTAGTGCTCCCTCAAAAGTAAAATAAGTAATTTTACCATTGCATTGAATATAATTTCAGAATTATATTGCTATAGCTAGTTTGAATACTTAGAAAGCCCAGTCCTTGTGGATGTTCTTTGCAAATCTAGTGCCCATATACAAAGAGAAATACTGTACTTCGTCTTCTATATGGCCAAGCACAAAGCTGTGCAGGCCATCTAGAAAGAGATAGGTAACACAGATCCTATGGAGTACTGAACACTTTGTATTTAACGCTACACTACTGGTATAATCCTATACCACTAAAACTTGCATTCTGTACACATCAAAAGTGGAGAGTGCCTCCTATAAAGGCAAGGAGAAACCAAAAGTAATCAATGCTTCAGATGCTTGAAGATGGTTTACATCAGTCCTCCAAATTCTTTTACACTACGTGATTCCTTAAGTTTTTTTACAGACCATAAATACAACAGCAGTTTAAATACTATTGAGAGAGAAAGCTATCAAGGTAAAAGAACACTGGAATGAAAAAAAATGGACATAAATTAGCCAAATAGCTCAAATTCAAATGAAGATTCCTGAACACTGTGAGAGCGAAGTCTGGAAGAGTCTTCCCATCAAAGTAATGGGGCCAAAAAACTTAATTTTATAATGAAGATGACAGAATGTATGAAGGAGCTATATGACATAGCAATCTAATCAAAGCAAGGAAATAGTAGCACAAACTATCGCTTTTAGTTTCACATTCTTAAATTCTCATCCAAAGAGTGATGCACCTAAAATCAGAAGTCACTGAGCCCTATAACACTGGATATATTGCAACAAAGCAACTTTCAGAAGTGTTAGAGAACAGTACTTTCTCAAAGCACACTAAATATTAACCCACATTAAAAATAAGCCAAAAATCCATTGTATATTGACAGCTAAGGTCAGCTAGTGCCACAAACCTCCCTTGAATGTCAGAATCATGAAGCTCTAGACTTCACAAGCAAGCAGCCTCCCATGTACCTTGTTCTCTGCCCATTGTTTGCAGCTTTGTTGATAATATGCCCCAACACGACATTAAGCTTTCAGTTCTATATCAAACACATCACAGACAGCAACAAGGACCTTAACTTTATCAAACCTAGAAAATCTCAGAAGCAGCTTTGCACTATTGTGAAGTGACAGAATAGTGTATCAGATTGTCACACAGTCCATTTGTTTATTTTGCTTTAGTAGTTGTGACAGCTGCTAAAATAAAAATCCACTCTGCCCTGACTCTCAGTTTAGTGTAGTATTCCCGAGATTACTGGGTACTCCAAGCAGCACCTCTCCTAGATCTAACTTTCCATCAAACATCCTAAACTATGTTAGACTCAGTGATGTCAGAAATGGCTTCAGGGAATATTGTATATTGTCACTGTGAAAGAGGCACAGCAGGTTACTTCAGAGAATAATCTCTTTCATGAAATTTTGAAGAAGTGAAATATCATTAGATGATTCATTCTCTGCAATCTGTATTGTTTTGTAAAATAATTGAAAAAAGAGTTCATTGATCCATGTTTTACTTTCTTCCTTTAATTCTCCTGCATAGCAAAGAAGGAGGGCACAGAGGAAAGAAAAAGTCTTCAAAACTCCGAGATGTACTTTCAATTTTATTCCCACATTTGAGCCGAGTCCCAAAAGGGCCAATCTGTAGCTAAATGAACACAGACAGAGTATTTAATTTTGCTGCCATCATAGGACTGATTTCCACACAACAGAAAGAAAGCATTCTCAGTCAGCTCTTGCCCAAATTGAAAATCTCCAATCTTCATATGCTTCTACAATATCTCATCTCTTACAGTCTACTGCTCGTGTACCAAAAAACCCCGAAGCTTTCTTTATTCAAACTTTTCCTTAAATGCAGTCTTCTGATGCTTGTTCCAGATTCACAACAGAAACTAATTTTAAATTTCTTCTGTGCCTTCATTCTACTAACAGATATATAAAGAACATTTCAACTGTATTGCTGAATTTAGGAGACCTCGTAGAAGAAGGATCCTTTCACACTTCAGTAATTGCATATAACTAAACAAGTTTTATTGTTTTTAATGAAAGTTTCCTCAAATAGTAAGAAAAGTTTCCCATTCTTCAAAAATCACTTTGCGAACTGAGGACCTGACTGAGGCACATTCTCATTTGTAAAACTCAAACTTTTAAAAAACTGACACGTAGTACTATCTTTGGCATCTTTAGTTTTTTGGTTTAGAAGAAAGAGGAGCTACAAACGAAACAATGACAAAGTTTGCTGCAGATTTCTTGTCAGATGCATGTTGGTATGAACAAATATGGAGCAAGTAGTAAATTCACACATAAGGGGGGGTGAACATGAAGAAAAATGAAATAAAAGACACCATATAAATTCAAGCTAAGTGGTTAATGGAAGCCACAGCTTAGGATCAAGCCTGAGTAACTTATTTTAAAGGATGAAAATTAAAAGGGACATGGCACAGGGCAAGAGCTAACACCATATGGAACCACTGAAAGAAATGCCTAGTTTTACATGCTACTTGCAAGGAGCTATCTATTGAGAACAAGAGATGGAAAAGAAGCAACATATGTAAAATATACATTACAGATTTGGCACAGAAGAAAGCAATAGTACCAGCATGTGAGAACAATTCAGAGTTTCAAAAAACTGAACACATCTTGAAATGGTCAGGATGTTTAATTCTGTATTGTATACCAGTTGCAGTTGCTGGTGAAAGATTTACAAGATTTTTTTAAAACTAATATTATTTTTACTTTTATATAGATGCCATTTCAATATTGTCCTTCATTCTACACCAAAACTCACTGTATTCTTAATCACTAGATGGGGATGTTTACACAATCACCTGAACTCATAGGACAATTAACTATGTAGTATTAAACTCCAACATGTTCTTAGTACTAAAAAGTTACTGGACTCGCACAGAGATGCCCAAAAAGGATGAAGCAGAACAGGAAAGAGGGCCTCTGCTCTCTGGCCACCTGCCTTTTCCTCCTCCTCCTCGGCTACCTCTCCTTCTTTGAAGGAAAAATCTGATTTATCACATTACAGCATTCACTTTTCAAAACATTCACTTTGGGATCTGGCATTTCCAAATAGAAATATCAATTCTAGGCAGACAGGGGAGAAGAGGAAAAGGAGATAATCTGACAAGAGTAGCAATACACTTGGGTTTTTATTTGTTCACTGTTGATGTGCTTTGGTATATATTGTTTAATTAATATTACACAAAGATAACAGTTGTGCTCAAGGTAATCCTTGAAAAAATTCAGTCAGGAACACGTGCAGTGATCATGCTTCAAGTGCAAGTACGTCTCATCAAGCTTTACAAAGTATGCGAAAACAGCACAAACCATTCTCCCCTTCTCTGGTATGCTAGCAATCAAAATACAAATAATTAAATGAGATCAAGTTTCCATTATTAAACTCTGTAATTTTTAAAAAATGTCAAACCAGGAGCTTAGAAGTTGAATAAATATTCAGGAATAAAAATGTAAGCATGAAAAATGTTTCAAATTTCAGCTAATTTATATTGGCAAAACATTTGGGTGGCATACCACCTTACAAACTGCTGTTGTGATCTGTCACAGGACAAATCAGGGCTAAAATGTGAAGAGGTTAAGAAATCACACACAACCTCCTATCTTTCTTCTCCTTCAAATTTTCTAGAAATTCCTAAATGAACTGCAAAACCTTTTACATTGTTTCAAGCTCCTTCTTGGGAACCAAACAACCAAACACTTAATTTCTTCTGGGTATTCTGGTTGTTTTGCTTTTCTGACCTATTCTGGACTTCACCAGAACAGTATCGTAAATGCACAGATGCAAAGGAGGTTATCACCAACTTCCAACACACCCCTCCATTTTTTTTGTTCTTCAGGCTGAAGGAATTTAAACTTTCAGTAAAGCTGGTTAAGATTGCTGCAGTATAGCAACTTTCTGCTAGAAAATTCTGAATTTGATGTTTTCCTGCAGAAAATTTTTAGTTCTAATGAAAACTTAGATAGAAACCTGTCTGTTTTTCTGGTGGCTCCTCTGCCTGCCTCCCTGGGCCTGAAGATTGTCAAGGACCCAAGGCCAATGAGGTTCTCACCTTTTTCACCTATCCAGGGGGCTGCTGCACACCGAAAGTACCAGGACACCAACAGCTTGGGATTTACAAACCAGTCCCACCCCCAGCTGACGAACAATGAAGATTTTGGGGTTCTAAGCTCCGGGCCCAACAGCAGCACCATCAGGGGCTGCTGGAAGCTTTGACTTTCAAGATCTTGCCAACAGGCTATCTGGTGGCCAGCCAGACTCTCAAGGCTACCAGTGCTTCTGGGTGGCAGCTGCCCAAACATCTGCTACTTCATCATATAAGGCAGTGTACAAAGTCATCCAGGTTATCTCCAAGTCTGCTATGTTCCTTGGCAAGCAACCAAGATCTCTACCTGTATGTGATTTTCCCACATCTACTGTCAGACCTGAACAAGGGTTTGTAGTTACTACGGTTCTCAGCCTGCTTGATAAAGACAACTGTCTTTTGTTGCAAAGGACAAAGCATGCTAAGTATGTGGTTTTCATTTCTGTCGCTGGTGGGTTTTCTAAGTATATAAAAATAATATAAAAGAAGATGTAATAATCTTTTTTTTTTTTCTATTGGGACTTGATTTCCTATTCTCCAATGTCACGGACTGAACCAAAATTGTGATATCCCTTAAGGGAACCAGTCTGCCAATTAAAGTTCAGTTTTGGACACAAAATCCAGCCTGCTTTTACTTACACTGTAGTTAAAATGTTTAAGTAGCAAAAGGCATTATATATATACTATGATATGTTGCATCCAGAAATCCTGAGCCATTCTGTATGAAACATCCAGCAACCATATCTGAAGGGTAAAATTTGAGAATTGATGAATAAACAAGTATTCATTAAATAACAGGTTACGTTGGGCATTATCATATAAAATGGACCAGATAAGCAAGAAAAAAGCCTTACAGTCAAACGTTGTATCTGTTACAATGTGAGCAACATATAAATGGGTTTAAAAGAGTATCATCATTTCCTGAGCACAGTCAGTAAACCAGGAAAAGTAAAGTGGTTTCTTAAGTAAAATAAGCTTTGAAATGAAGTAGAAGTACACTGTGATGAAATGGATGGGAAGCTGGTGAGGTGTCCAGTAATGATGCATTTAAATAAGCAATTTGGCTAGAATTTGCAGTCATCTGTGAATAATTTATCAAATTGAGTAAAGCGGCTTAAAAGCGCACACTGGCTAAAAACTGCTGAATATTTTTGCTGTGTTAAAATTCAAAATCTTGCTCAGTTTCAGTCCTTTTCTTCCAAATCTATAAAATGGATGAGGACACTCCTCTATGCTGCCTAAGCGACAGCTGATCACAGTATATTCTTCCTAAAAATATTCCTAAATAAAGACTGTAAAAATGGACAAGGTCTTTCTTGTTTCTCTGAGAACACAAGGGAAAAATACAACTATTAAAGCATCATGCATGTTCACACTGACACAGCATGCTCTTCATCAGTAGGTTTCTACACACACTACAAAGTACAATCAGTGCCTGAGACTCAGGTACACTTGCTTACCCCACAAGCCATACAGTCTCCCACTCTCAGCAGCCCACGCACAGCCTGTATCATAACACAGTCTTCAGATACTAACCACCTAGAATTAAAAAAAAAAACACAACACAAAACACAACAGCAGCACAGTGGTCTCTTCACTGCTTGTCCCACCCTATACTCTTCAGACAATGAAAAGGAATATTCAGACTCATTCTGCAAGGAATTCAGATACCTGATTCCGACTGATTTCTTTTTGGGTTCAACATTTGAATGTTCTCAATCCTAGCCTCACTGGAGAGAAGAAATGTTGCAGAAGAGCAATTAATTCTAGCTAGTTGTAAAACAACTCACTCCTTAAGACAGGTGTGAAAAACTTCTGTACCATATCACTGCTGTATGATCAGGAATAGTGTATTTATTACTACAAAGTGTAGAGTCAAGGGCCATCACAAACAACCCTGCTTCTCTAATTACAACACACTTTCATTTATACCATAGAGATTCCTCTCCTTAGCAAGCACATTAACCTCAAGAGCAACCTATCTCAAACATTTCAATACTGCACCCCTTCTTTTCTGTGGAAGTTTGGTCTTTATCAATGTATTTTTGCCCATATACATAAAACTCCACTTTCTGGCACCCTACTTCTAATATGGTGTAACTTTTTGCTGTCCCTCAGTAATGCTGCTCATCAAAAAAGTCTTCTTCTCCCAGTTCAAACAAAAGCAGACTTTGCTCCAACTTGTAAAGCTCCCATCTTCCCCTTAAATTTCTCAAATACAACTTCCAGAAAGGGAATTCCTTATTCTTTTACTGTTTAGCCAGCTCTTATAGTAATTCATTAAAAAAAAAAAAAAAAAATTCAACCCTTAAAAGTCAAGCATTCCACTTGCCTGAACCAAAACCTTGATGCCCTGCTCAACACGGAAAATCCCTGAAAAAACTATGCTTTGTGAAGCTCATGGCTGCCTTAGTTGGCATGCCTCTCCTCAAAATACTCAACATCAGGGAGAACAAAGAGCGTACTGACATGCTCAAATTATTCAGCTTGACAAAGCCAAACAACTCCAACTAACAAATTTCTAGACTATTTCATTTCTCAACAGAACAAAATGCCATTGCATGGTACCTCACAGGAGAAAAGTGTTGCGAGATCAAGAGAAAATTAATTTTCCTAATTAAAAAAACTCCAGCAAAACCCTTCCACTTTCCAACTTTGAGGACAGAATACTGAAAAGGTCCTAAAGCCTATTAATTAAAATGCTTTGGTTCATTTTGTTGAAGAAAGTGTTCAGATTAGTGAATCCATGTAGAACTGATCAGTATAATAATATTGAAGTTAGTGAGAGAGAACTCAGGCTTGCACTAGGAAAAACAGCGTTTCGTGTGCTTTTCTGTTTTGTTTTTTTTTTATATATAACGACAGGAAAAAAATGTGTCTGCTCAAGAAGAAAATATAGCATGGATTTCCTTGCAGATCCCAGAACAAGTTTGAAAAAAACTGCTGACCTGACTCGGTTTGACAGTATAGATCATTGCAATGACTTATATAAGTATTGTATGTTCTGAAACATATATATGCGACTAAAAATAATATATTCAGACACTATTTCTAATAAAATAAGTTCTACTAACTCAACCTATATTGCAGCATTCAGGGGATAACACAACAGCATGTAGCACCCCTCAACGGCTGCTCTTAAAATGTTGTATTTGACATGCAGCAAATGGAATAAAGAAGTGGAAATTAATACAATCTTTACTTATAGGTACATAGATCATGAGTTAATTCTATTAAAATGTGAATAGAATTGTGTCAAAATGAAGTATAATGCTGAACAAACTTCCTTCATCGTTCTGGTTAAGTCAATTAAACTATTCTTGATATATTCTCACTCGAGGCTCCAGAATCCATTACAAATGTCTAAACCAACACTCGGTAACATACTTCTTGTGGCTTTTTCATATTATCTTTTTAATTTTCAAAATATCTCAAGAGGTGAAAAAGCATTAAAGATGAAAATACTTCTATAAAAAGAAAAAAAAATAGAAAGAAAACCCACACAATTTAATTAGCTGGGAAACCAGAGCTTTGTTTAAAAGTTGTAAATATAATAAAGAACATTATCACCCAGCCACAGAAAAAAAAATCTCCCAGCATACCTTTGAAGAAGGATATTTAAATTCACCAAAAGATCAATTACTGTTTGTAAGGACAACTATTAAAGTTAATAGAGAGCATTGGCAAGCGTTCTCATAATAAGCCAGCAAAGTACCATGGATAAAGTAATACAAGATATTAAAGCTTCAGAGACTATGGCTCTCCTGAAACACAGCTCAAACACATACAGAAAATGAACAGAGGAAGGGCAGATCTGAGACTCTGGAAAAACGCAGTCCAGAAGTTAATACTCCATCCCTTGCTATGTTTTGGCATTACGGAGTACTCAAAACTCAAATTTAGCTAAAGCATTCTTCCTCAATTGGCTGCTTTTAAGGTTTCCCCTGAAGGCACCTCTTGTGCTAACTCCTTCCTCTTAGATGCTTCTCCATCTGAATTACAGCCTGTAAGGACTTGCTGAGCCTTGGACCCAGGAATAAAGAAGAGAATCTCAGCAATTTTACACCTGGACCTAAAAGCTTTATTCAAAGAATCCTAGTGCTCTCTTCCAGACTTTCCCATGAAAAGTGAAGATGGAAAAAAAATATAGAAAACCCCCTACTCTTTAACTCTGTATGTTCTGAATGTCCCAGAGCTTAGTTAGTGCAGTTCAAGTGTGCCAGTGGCATTTTAGATGCTATAGATTGTGCCTTAGGCAATGACAAATACTATACTTACCACCCCTGCAACATGACCTTGGTTATGAAGTCAGGGAACTGCCAACAGCCCCTGGAAACCGTTCAGTGACAAGGGTTCACAGATAGGAAAACCCCTACAATTAGTAGAGGTTGTCCATCTTTTGATTTCTCTGGAGCTCAAAGATGAACTCCTGAAGAAAGCTACTGTCTGAGAAACCCATACAGGAAGGATAGCCAAGAGGCCAGACTAGATGATGGTTCTCAGGGGCCTGAAAATTGCTACAAGATACACGAATAGATATGTGAATGAACTAGAACAACGTGTTATTGTTCATGCTGTATTCACACATTTACATTCCGGCACATATTTGCAAACACTCCAGCTGCATTCACTATGTTAACGCTCAGTGTGGCAACCAGTGGAGTTATTAGCAAGAGCAGCCTGGAAGAGCTGCATCTTGTGATTTGAAAGGAGTATATATTTATCCCAACGAATCAAGAATGCCTCCTTTCAGGGCTGAACTGAATTGACTGTGTGGGAATCATTCAGCTACAAAGGTTCCCTAGAGATGAACAAAAATGCCTTCGTGTCATGGAATTACTAATAGCCTACTGGCATATATGACAATGAATCCCGAAAGTATAGCGAGGGGTAAGTGAAAGGAGCATCTCAGAATGAAACCCCAGGCAAGTCTGGTGTAATTTGTGAAGAGTAAGCTCAGTGCTGGGAAAAGCCCCTACTTGCCATACCTACTTAAAAATCCAAATTTTGCCAGGGAAAGAAGGATGTGTTAGGGCTTTGCCCTACAGAACCTAGGTGTTCTGTGCCCAGAGCTGTCGGGGCACCTGCAGAGGCTGTGCATGAGCACGTGAAGGTACAGAGAGGCATCATTCCAGAAAAGCAGAATTAAAATCCCGCAGTGGATGCTGAACACTTTAAATTATGCACTTTCTGGTTTCTAGAGGCTTTCTATTAGCTATTCTCTACATCCTCAAAAACTACAGAGCACCACTGAATAATCTTATCCCCATGTTAGCGAAGCTTTTATTCATTTATTTCCTCAGCCTTCAAAGCAACAAATTTCCTGGCAGGCCCTTAATTCACAGGCCTAATCCTTCTATCCATTTATTTAGATTCTTTGAGGAGATACTTCTGAATACAGAACACTCTAATTACTCCTTTCATTGCCCTTACATCATCCTCCCATTTCTCTGTTGTTCAGCACAGCCTCGTTCACACTGCTGAGATATCTTCCCAGAAAGGCAGACCTTAGTAAAGGTATGGGGAACTGAAAAGTAGAGGATGCAACAACAGCAGAGGACTGGTTTGGAACAAGCCTGTATTTGAAAGGTTAAAGAGCAGCAACCAGCAGTACGAGAGAAAGATGGGCAGAGGCAGGACTTACGCCTTGGAAAATTATGACTTCGCATTCTGCTCTTACAAGTTTATTATGCAGTCTTTGGTAAACTGCATAACACTCACCCAATGCTTGAAGTTACACTGAGATTTGCCTGTATATAAGCCACTACTGCTAAAGTTCACAAGGAACTACAGAAATAACCCAGTCACCTTATCAAGGCTTGGACAAGGTCAAAATCATCCTGCACCACCCAGATTAATAAAGCCTTTATACTGACAAATACAATCTTCTTGCTGATATTTTCCTTCTTTAAACCAAGAATTTCACCAGTAGTAATAAAGGGTATGTCTGTGGGACCTAAACTGCTAAGGGCCAATGCCTCCAGGCGCACACCTTCATATCTGAAAGGGACTGTCTAATCACACGCAACTCAGCTGTGAATGAAAACCAGAGGCTCACTGGCCATCGGCGAAATGCTGTTTGCCAAAACACAGAGCACCGCACGCGAGCCCAGCTCTCCCTGCCAGCGTGAGGATCGTGTACCCAGCAGAAGGAAGGCTTTCTGGGTTACGGGAGGGAGCAGCACACCGATGGTGCCGGCTTCAGCCCCTGGCATTTGTCCTTGTCCTTGTCCTTCATACATAGGCGTGTATGAGGGGAAGAAACGAATAAAGTCTCTTAAGAGCACAAAAATAAATCCTGCTGGACGATTTCCACCCAACTAGTTAATGTCTGTGCAGGAAATCTGGCAGACTGTTGATCACTCTTAGGAAGCGACCAGCTCAGAACTTAAAACCTCCAGAGGGGAACAAAACAGGTATTCTGAGGTTTTCTGCACAAGAAAAGGGGAAGTGTTGTGGTACTTCTATGTAATAGAAGCAGAAAGTACTGTCGCCACATTTCTCAACTTAGTTTGAAAGTAAAAATATTGCAGGCATTCTCACTTTAAAAAAAACACAAATGTGAACTGCCAGCACTATTTCACAACCACAAGTCTATCCAAGTTTCATATTTTAGAACATTCAGGGTAACTGAAACAAAAAGTAGCTTGATTATAGCAAATCAGTGTTCCAGAATATTAATTACTGTAATGAAATAGAAATAAATACATCAGACAGAACGATAACACAGGGAGAAGGAAAATTATTCTTTCTTCAACAATTTGTTATTGTTAGACTTCACCTCTTCTGACCTGCATAAATTGTATGTTTCTACCTTTTGAAAAGACATTAAAAGAAAGTTTCTCTCTTACTTTTCTTCCACAGTAGAGAAATCTTGCACTTGAACAATAATAAGAAACAACTGGCATCATTTCAAACAGTGGCTTGGGTTGCAAACAGAGAAAATGCAGCTTCTTATTATATTGAACTACCCCTGTTCAATTTTAATAAATACTTTAATTAGGAAAAAAAAAATCACAGCTACTGTATAAGGCTACTACACTCTTCCTGTTTTGTACAGTTTTATAGTATTTGGAAATCAATATGACTCAAGTAGCACACAAAGTACTGAAAATAGAAACACCCAATGGCTCAGCAGGATGCAGCATCCTTGAACTTTCAAATCAGATTTATAAGAAAGAATAATTCCTGTAAAATGTCACTTTTATCCAAATGTAAGTTTTGTAGCTTCCAGACAACTTTTATAATTACCATTATAAAATGGCATTAGGGAAAGCAGTATTCCACTTGGTCCGCACAAGGGGCAGAATTCTAGAAAAAAATTCCACATAATGATGTCTACTGAATCTCATCTCTCACAAAGATTACTGCCGTTTTGTAAGTCACACAAGCCACACTGATAAAAAAACCAAAAATTCTCATAAAAATGAAATTCATTAAGGAATTGCTGATTATTTGTCTCACTCCCTTGTTCTTTCATCCAATTTGGGGAACTTTTGCTGCTCCCAGAGTACTTCTACTTGCATGGTATCATCTTCCTGAGATGTAAGTAACGTTGTCTATTTATGGCCATCCCTACTGTCCTGTCTACATTTCTATATCACTCAAATCTCCTGGGATCCTCAGGATATTCGGTCACTCCATTTCTGCGTAACAGTCAGTCTAAAATTCACCTTTATTAAAAAGCTTCCATGCAAAAGGATTTGATTCTTCATTTATCACTCCATTATAGCAACACACAGCACCGTGTGGCTTGGAGAAAGATGAAAATCCCAGTGTGTGAGTTTACTCAGTGGAGTCTCGGGAGCTGCTGAGTGGGCAAGGAAGAGTAAGGGATGGTAAATCAGAAGACGTTCAGGCTTTCTGAGGCAGGAACAGCATTGTATTTCTGAAATACAGTCCCTCCTGTTTTATCCCATGAACTCGAACATTTTCCTAGTCAGCAGGCTGGCAGCCAAAGGCTGCTGCCATCAGCCACGCACCTCTTCAGTTGCTCAGGAGTACTGCAAAGGGGATTCCAGTGCAATTCAGGCTGAACAGAAACAAGTATCTCCCACTTGGGCACAGTACGCTTTTGGTAGCAGTTCTTGGCTCTCCTCCATTTCCATTTTGTCTACCACAGTGCTTGCGGTCCTTCTTGTAAAGCATCCTTAGAAAGGCAGTTAAGTGTCCAGGGAAAAGTTAAATGATAACAGACACCAACAATTCGCACCATTCCCTCCACACAGGTGAATTTCTTTGGATTTGCAACCAGTTGTATCTTTCTCTTCAGAACCAAAGAGGTATCTTTTTCAAGAACAAGTAGCAATAGCACTTTATCTACTCAGTCTGCTTCAGCTTCTTGTAGGATTACACAATAAAGTTCAATTACAGTTTTGCCTTCTAGCCTCAGTTCAGATTTAAATAAAACAAAATATCTCACGAGAATCATGGAGCCTACAACATGCAGAAGAACAGAGTGAAAGCCAATTTAAGTGTTAGATATTAGAAAAAAAGTGATCTTCATTTGTATGGATATTAAAGAAAGACTTTATTTCTAAACATAAGAGCTTCATAAAGGTAAGGTAAATTTATGTTACTCAACAATCCAGTTTTTAATATCTTTAATATTTAAATACATAAAATGCTAAGAACAAAGAATACAAATGAATGCTAAGCATAAGAAATCAATTGTAGAGGACATCGTATGTATTTTTAAATCTAAAATAATTCAGAAACTGGGCTATACCTGTAGTCCACTTTCCCTTCAGTAAGACAGTAAGGCACAGATCGTGCAATACTACTATCGCCAGAGCAATTCTAAAACACTGATTCCGCATTTATGCTTAAACATCCCAGAAGCACTACAATATCCATGGCAGACATACAAGCTAACATGTCTTAATGCTCATCTTGTAAGAGGAATTCTTGTAATACTATCATTCACAAACTTCACTTCTGTAAAACTGCCAGCCTCATGCACTGCTTGTTTTCCTAAGACCAAAAATAACTTCTTTTGTCTATTCTTTAAGGAAACAGCTTCAATCACACTTCAGTAAATAGCTTGACTTCTTTAATTAGACTGTTTTTCCAATATATTTACAGTGGACATGAAAAACAAAAACTCAAACAAAAACCCAAACAAAAAGTCACCTATATTATTCATTCATTCAGAAGTTTCAGGTGGGAAAACTGAGTCTCTGTAGGGCTAGTGAGTCAATGCAGTCACACACAACTTGAAATTTGTCAAGAGAGATATAACTCAAAGGCAATTTTATTTTAAATACAGCAAATGCTTAGTATACTTTCTGCACATCACCTTGAAATGTGTCTGAATGTGCAAGGACTCAATACATGCAGTTTCTATTGCAGCGATAAGATTGTACCTGTAAATATTATCATCTGTTTAGACTAACAATTCCACTGACCCTAAACTGCTTTGAAGCATATGCATTTAGCATCCAAGTCTCTCTTGCTTTCAGATGTAGAAGTAATATGACCATTCTAAGTATCACCAAGAGTACCAAAGAAAAATTAAAAAAATAAAACCAAATCAAAACAAAACAAACAAAAAGATCGCCAGAAAGCATATGTCATTATCCTCATTACTCCACTGAGATGATCAACGGATTACCTTTTGTCTGTTTAAGAACATGTAAAATGAGAACATAAATCCCTGTGCAATTTTAAGACAGATGCAATACTTTTTATCTTCTGATCTTCTTTGTTCTGATCCAACACAGTATACAAATTCAATCACTTCTAAATACCTGAGTAGTCCCACGGACGACAACGGAAGTATCACAGATGCAAAGTCAAGCACATGTAAATGGCCTGTTGGACTACAGCTTCCACACAGTACTATGCAATATACAACCAATGAAACCTTACTGAAGAGTGCAGGACTTTAATAGTAAGAGCCTGACATTTATTTAAGACAGATCAGGAAAACAGCCAAAATATTTGAAAACTTGTATGGCAATCAAAGGAGGCAAACAGATCTTTCATACTGTTGAGTGAATAAGGAATTTTCTTGAAGAAGTACAGAAACTAAAACTCAAAAAAATAATGAACTGATGATAATTAAGTATGGTTTCTAATGGATTGTGCGCCTGTGTGCACACACTTGTGTGGTCCAGGTAAAACTGAGGCCTTTACGACTTCTTTTTCTTATATGGACTCTTTCTGTCATACACTATGTGAGCTCATTCTGCAGCTTTTCATTTAGTCAAGGATTTACAGGGAGCAGTATGTCCTGCACTTGGAACAGGCAAGAAAGAAATTCTCTGAGATATCTGCTCTTTTTTGCAAACTTAGAATGAAACAAATAAATAGGTTCAAATTGCTAGGGGATGAGAAGACAAACACTGACTACACAGGTCATGCAAGTTTTACTACTTTAGAGGAAAGGACTCATCAGGAACCCAGCTCTGCAAGCCACAGCACTGTGTACCGGCAAGACCTCAACAGAACTGCTACTTGCAAATCTGGTGAACCGTTTGCAAGAAGTATGATTCAATCTGGCACAAGAACAGGAAAAGGATGCTAGGAATTCAGGGAATGGAAAGTTTATTTATATTAGCAACAAAACCCCCTTAGGTTACAGAAGGATTGCAATACAATGACAATTAGGGAATAAGATTGCTCTTTAAATGTCAGAGGAAGTGTCATGAAAAACTGTTAGGATGAAAGATACCTCTCACACCTTTAAAAAAAAAAAAAAAAAAAAGAGGGGAGATTTTTGAAAAGACACCAAATATCAGAAGGTTCACTGTGCTCAGAGTACAGATTCTGGTCAAACATCTAGTAGCAACAGCAAAGGTAAACCACCTAACTAGAGTAAAGATGCATAGAACTGTATCACTCAGCTAGGAGATGTCTTTCAGTTTCCTTCTCTGCCCATTTGTTCTTCCCTTAGGTGACACTTGTTTTCAATACACCAAAGTGTATCACATAATTAGCATAAACATTCAAATATGTAGCCATAAAAGTTGCAGCAGTAAATACACTAAAGTACCGTGGTCTTAGTTTCTATAGTTTATTATTCTGCTATGAAAACAATTAAATGCTATGCTGCCAGCCCCCAACACGAAAAGAAAAGAACTTATTTCAATATACGCTTTAGCAACTCTTGAATCTGATTACTAAATCAGAATAACTTTAACAAAAATAACAGGTATTGAACAACCTGGGGCAAGGTGGAGAAATCTGTCTTTGGTAATGCATTTTTAAAAATGTGTGGCTTTTTAAAATGGGAAAAGGCTAGAGGACTCTACTAATCAATCCACAAATATGTATCAGTTTCCAGATTATCCCCTTTCAGACTAGGTTCCGGAACACACACCCATTAGCAATAAGAAGAGTTACTCCAACAGCTGAACTATTTTAGATCTAATGAATCAGCAAGAGTAATACATAGAGTGTCGATACACCAGCTAACTAGTCTCCTCTGAGACTGGCACAGTTCATGCAAAAGCTGAACAATTCCTTGAATAGCCATTGTTGAATAGAACTTTGAGAACGAAAAAATAAGGTATTGTTCAAAATGGCAAGGCTTCAGAAGATGAAACCACAAGCACAGCAGCTGTCATAACAGAAACCCATATGAAATCTCTTTGCTGTCGGTTCCTGTGAAGAAATACAAACCTCCAAGGCCAAGATCTGGATGACAACCTTGTGGGCCCTCTTAGGCATGCCTGTCTCTCTAATTCCTGTGTATATTTCCCTGCTCTGTAACTAAGATATTACTCTTTCCCACACTTGTGCACACAGTAGCTAGCAACGCAAATAATTTCCACAAACCAGGAGTTCAAGTTGCGACCTGAATCATTCCATTATTGGGACCGTAACACATGTTCTCAGTTTGTAATGTTCATCAGCTCCTAAAAAAGAACTTATTTCAACTTGCTTTTGAAAGAGGTGAAAAATCTTTGCAACACAATTACTAGTAAATGACTAAAACACATGCAGCTCATCTACGTTGAGTGGGTTTTTTACTAGCAGAGTACTTCACGTACACGCTGCCGCTGGCAGCGGTGCAAGGGACTGTGACAGCACCTACTGTAGATGAGGGCAAACATCACTGCTCCTCAGTAGCACCCCACGGCTCGGGCAGCAGCAGCAGGGTCACAGCAACTGGCCGTCCCGGGCAACTGCAGTGGGCGAGGGCACAGGGCTGCACGCGACCAACTCAGCACAAGGACACTGCGTCTTCAGAAACAGCAGCACAAGCTCTGCTGGCAGTGGAATAGCCAGTTAAGATCCAACAATGAACTCCAGTTGAAAGAGAGGAATTAAGGACGACGCTACTCTTCAGACAAATGATTCTGACAACAAATAGGCAGAATCAAAAGAACCATGGAAAACAGCAAAAAACCCCACAAAAAACGGAGAAAAGCATGGCTTACCACAAAAGTGAAAATTCCAATCTGCTTCAGAATTAGCCTACCCTGCTGAATAAGATGGATCCATAAATATTCTCCATTGGATATCCTTAAGTAAAGAGTATCTTTCTTCCACTTGGTACAGAAAGTGTTTCACTCTATCCTGATGGGATGTCCAACAGCAATGTGTCACCAAAGAGAGCAAAGAATTAAAAAGAAAAAAGATCTTATATTTAAAATAAATACTGCTTTGAGAGAGATAGACTAGGGATACTCCATTTTACAAATTAAAAATGCAGAATAGTACCACGAGGAAGAGTCTGTTCATCATTGTTTTAAATATATTCCATATGGTCTTTCAGGCTAGTGTGTTTTCACAGCCTTTCATGAAAGAGTATGAAGACTGAAGAGAAAAACACCTCTCATTAACCTTCAAAGAAACTAAAACACACCTTTCAGGGCATATGAAAATTCAGATCCTGGCAGCTGTTATTAATGATAAATTATAAGCTATAAACCAGTATAGCTAGACATTTTCTGGAAAAGAGGCTGCATTCAATCTGCAATTTCAGAACAAATCTGAAACTAAAAGTGTGCCAGGGGCATATGTCAGTTTGTTTGTTTGCTTTATACTTTAATTAATTA
>Ga0181612_135460_pt1 | contig 21761 bp, 10 predicted proteins | sample HoacroProtozoa21_FD_119630 | JGI IMG/M metagenome (GOLD analysis project Ga0181612, IMG submission 119630) | Hoatzin crop microbial communities from Cojedes, Venezuel. Combined Assembly of Gp0051906, Gp0051904, Gp0051908
AGGCTAGGGGGGATATCATGGGTGTTTGTTTTTTTTTGCCAGAGCCCTGTGCTGTGATTTTTTCAAAGACACACTTGCATCTGTGATTGGGGTTTGGCAATAGAGCACCTTAAACATACCATCTCTAATCAGAGTAATAAAATTCCACACTTGAAGTGACAACATGGATATTTTGAACAAATCATGTTGCTGTAAATATACTCTTATGTACATACTTATTTTCTCTAAATCATCAGGCTAATAAAATGCAGTAATTTCCCAATTACTTTACTTTCTTGCTGTCTTTCATAATATCAGTAACATACTGTGCAGTGTTTACCATTTAAAATATTCCATTTTTACCCTTTTAGACATCTAATATCAATGATATTCCAGTTTTACCCTTTCAGATAGCTAATGTTAGTCACTGTGCCAGCATCTGGACTCTCTGGAATATTACAGTATCTTCCCTGGAGTCTTTATTTACGGAAGCGAGGGATAAAGATTCATTATCTGGAAGGGCCTATTGACTGTCTTTGTTTTATCCCTGAAAGCTATGTGTGATTTTAAAAGGTCGATCATGTCTTTATAATGCTGAAGTTGTACCAGGGATGAACCTGACACCGTGAGAAACTGAAATGCATCAAGTGTTCTTTTACGTGCTAGGACTATTGGGTTTTTCTCCTTTTGACAGCTTTTTCTCACAGCTCTGTTTCTTTCTCATGCTCCGTGTAGTCTAGGATCTTTTTATTTTCCTGAGGTGGAGAATGATTTACTTACCTTGTTCATTTTGCCAGCAAAGAGATAACCCGGTATAGAGTTTCCCAAGAAGCTCTGTAGCTAGGGCAGTTCTAGCAGCTTGGGAATTAACACTACACGTGCAAATACCCAAGTGTTAGTTGCTCTGACAGTGGGGAAAAAAATTAAATCCCTTTAGGCAGGTTCTGTGCAGCCACTGACCATTAAAGAGGCTAGCGTGCCTCGGGGGCCTTCCTGCTTGCAGCACTAGATGGCTTAATCTGGTACAGGATTTCTGTATACTTACAGGACTTAGAGTTCCTGTAATTATCTTCTGGATATAACGTATGGCACAGAGTGCAGAAGCTAATGAAAGCACGTGTTTAAGGAAGAAATCTTGTTTACACAATAAACACCAGCAGTTTGTCAAAAGGAAAAAATTAAATACCTAGTAGTGCTTGCTTTTACTTTTATTTGTGGCTGTTTTGTAAAATCCTGTTTATTCTAGCTGCAATTAAAAAAGAAAAAAGCCTGACTGATTTGCCTGAGAACATCTTCATTGCCTGTCTATAGAAAGAGTGAAATGATGGCAACAACTGTTGACTCAGGCAAGCTGCTTAGGTGTGAATCTCTTACTGAAATGAGACAAATTAGGAATTAAGAGGCGGAACACTTGGAGGATTTGGGCATTTATCCTTCCTTTCAAGTATTAGAGGCTTTTGTGTTTTCGTGGTTCAATGAATTACGGTGGGTTTACATTTGTTGTTAGAAAATCAAACTGAAAGAATGAGAGATCTATTCAAACTCAGGGACAAAGCTCTAGATTAGATCACTAACCCTCAATAAAGGACTCACTAGTTAGCGTTGACTGAAATTACTGTGGTGGTACTTTAACAGTAACAACAGTAATCCGCTGAGATTTTTTTTTTATGAGAAAAGACTCCATTTGGATACTATCTTTTAATAGTATGTGTTTGCAAGACTTAACAGGGTTTGTTGGGGTTTTTTTTAATTGCTCTTACAAACTCACTGAATTGAGTTACAAAAAAGTGATTCTAAAAATAATGTCAAAATGATCCGCTTTGAAAGCAAGACCTTACTCATGTAGCTTGGAGGTCATGGCATCAGAATTCTGGTATCAAAGATTGCTGTAATATAAAGCTTCAGATGGTTAAAACCTATTCATGCACATGGTATTTGAGGAGGAAATTTGTTATGAGGAAAGACTTAGCAACTTGGCAAAGCAGAAAAAAGTTAATATGGTGAGTTAGTCATAAACTACTTGTTTCTTTTAAAAAAAGTTAATAGAGGGGAGATAATCAAATTACTATAATGTGGAACTCCTTTTTGAGTTTATAATTATTACTGTTATAGCTTTTTATGGGTCATGTAGAAATAAATACCTACTTATGGCCTACTATTGGTAAATACTGAAGTTTAGTCATTAGGGTATTTTTGTTAGTGCAATAGTATCTTCAGTCCTATAGTACTAGTGCAGCCTACTGTTATTTTTGAAGAAATATTCCTGTAGGCATGTGCTTATGTATTCTTAGCATTTCTTTTTGTTATGAAAAGCTTTGGCTTTGATGTTCTTAATAAATTTCCTCTGAGTCATAATGGTAGTTGCCAAACCATTGTTTTTGTTCTTTTTGGACTGGATTCTAGTTCTACAGTTGTTTCCTCCTAGGGGGTTAAAGTCCATGAGCTTTTATTAACATAAATGTCAGTGATTTCAAGTGGATTTGCATAAAAGAAGCCCTTAGTCTCCGACAGAAGAAGTCATGTGTAATGTTTAGTTCAGAAGTAACAGTGACTACAGGAAATGTTAGAAATAAAAGTTGTTGACCTTTTCTGCACAATGGAATTTCTGCCTTTGACTGCTCTTTTTTCCCTTCTATTACATGTGGAATACTTTAGCATCCCTAAGCTATCAGTGAACTGAACATCCTCTCTGGTCATCTTCTGTTGAAAAAAAAATTAAAAAATTTGTCCCTCCCAAACAATTAGTGCAATATCTTGTTCTAGAAATGACATCAAGGCAAAAGATGGTGATCGCTGATATGCTTTCTAAAAATAAACATTGCCAAAGTGAAGAACTTAAAGTCAGAGTTCAGAAGTTGTTCTCTGCAGCAGCTTCAAAATCAGGAACTTACGCATGTCTGTCCAAGCCAAGTGGAAATCCTAGGCAGTCATTATGACTTGGTGTCTTACATGTGATAATTACTCATTTATATTAAAATTAGCTAGTGTCAGTCAGTTGTTCATGATTTATTTCAAGTTAAAAAATAATTTGCTACCATAGTTTACATATTGCTGTATCTCACAGTGTTTGGGTGTTTTATAGTAAGGTGCATTTTTTTCTCTTTTTACGATTAGGCAGTAATGTTTTTATCAACATCTGGAGGGAAAATGAGTATGTCTCGTAGCATTATTTTAGAAACCTAGATACTTGAAGGTGCCGTCAAAATTTTAGTTTTCAAAAGTCTGTTCAGAGTTTATGATGTTCTTAATGGATGTCATGGGTTGAACTATTCCTCTTTAAGATGGGGTCTGTAGGACTGGAGTTCAGCAAGGCATTCAAGTGTTTACTTAAGCCCATCCCTCTCAGTAAAGTATTTCAGGGCAAGCAGATGCTTTAGTGCTCCTTAGACCGCTGAGTTGATGCCTGAGATTCCAGGCATCTCTTATATAAAAGATGTGTTTTTCTGAACTTACTTTCAATTCCTAAGAATTTTTTTCCAAATACTGTTGTTCCCTGCAAACTTACTGCAACTTTCTGCAGGAAATGAGTGAAGAAATGGAAAAAATATTTTCCTAATTGTTGTTTAGAGCTATTCATTCAGGAGCAGTTATGTAACATTTATTTTCAGTGTTAGTGTTATAAATGGGGTATGAGAAAATAAGTGGGAGCAAGTACTTGAGGATTTAGTGTTTTGCAGGCCGACTTCTCTTCATTTTGACACGTTGGAACATAGGATGGAAAATAAAACCTCTATGCTTAATATAACACAGCCATCATATGACTCTGTTATACAAATCTAATAAATTTATCAAGATTCATTTAAAAAGCGACCAGTCGTTAAGCTGCTCACCAAGTCTAAAGTGTCCCTCACGTGGGATGAAGCTGTCATTTCCATTAGCTGCACATGCCGACCCACTTGTGCTGCGTATACTCCCTTCAGGCAGTTCCGACTGAATCGGGAAGCCAGACTTGTGACTTTTGTGAACACATCATATAGCTGTCACACCTCTTAGCACAAGGGGATATGTAGAAAGGCTTTCAGACAGATGCTTCATGGAACTGAAGTGCTGATTCAGCAACATTTTGTAATCACAAGTGATTTCAGCACTAGTTTCAGATGCACAAGGTATAAGTCATTTAGAGTTTGATTAATACTGCTCTCCTTTAATCTCATTCTCCACACCTGTGAAATCGTATGATGCAAAAAGGTGGTAAGCACCCTGAAACTCCAGTTGCTGAATTGTTACATATTCCTCTGTAAAATCTGAAAAATGGAAGCTGCTGTCTGGCTGAAATGTGTTCTGCTAAAGCAGTCTCAGTGCTTTTGGTCTACTTCCATGTGTGCTCTGCTTTAACTCCTGCTGAGAGTAAGCCTGCACGTTCTGGACTATAATTTGTCATATTTCATGTCTGAACTACTCAAATATGAATCACGACTGAGAGGCCTAAAAAAATTTAAACAAACAAGCAGAAAGTAGAAGATAGGACAAAATGAGAAATACTGTATGCACTTAGCTATTTATCATCAGCAATTGAGAAAATTAAGAGGTAAGGGCATACAGTCTAAAATTGAGAGCCAAAAATGACAGGAGGACGGTGAAATTAAAGGAAGAGTTCGCAGCATGCAAGAGGAAGGGTGTCCAGTTGTTTAGAGATGGAAGGGGAAAATGTGGAGAGCAAAGGGCTGCCAAGGGAAAATGTGAAGAGCTTTCAAAACCTAGTATATAAACATCATGCAAAAAGTCAATTAAGTCAATTGAAGGGACTCCAGGAGGGTCACCTGGTAAAAGTGATGGGGAGCAGCTGGTTTGGGGTGCCAGATGAGGGGAGAGCAGAGTTCTGGGAGGCTGCGCTGTGTGAAATAACGGCATTCCAGCCAGAAGTGGGAAGCTGAGACTGAGGCAATAGGGAACAAAAGCGGTCAGTCTCAAAAGAAGTCTTATTGTTTTGCTTTTAGATATGCTCATGTCTTGCACAAAGAGTTCTTGCCAAAACCAAATTATGGTCCAAAAAGAGGAAGGGTTGAAGAAGATTTGGCTGACTACTGGTTGTAAGAATTTGCAAGTCCGAGTCACAAACAAAAATACACTGCTGTAGGGACAGAAAGAGGTAGTAAGGAGAAGATTTGGGATGAAAAGTGCACTCAGGTTTTGCTGTTATGGCAAATGTAGGTCTTGCACGATGATGTGTTAGGGAGATGGTACAACATGCAGCACTGGACAGAAGCTCAGAGTAAACGAGGCGATACAGAGGAGAGATGATGGGACACACGGTAAACAGAGTTAAATGTCAGGTGAAGATTGGTTGGCAAACAGTTGCAGGTGACTGGGCGATGAAGCTTGTACTTACTGACTCTCAGGGCCTTTCTGTTTACATTGGCCCTGAAGAGTTTTACAGTAGATCACTCAATTTCAGTAGATGTGCTGGTTATATAGTGTCTAAAATATATCCTGTATATGAAATGACTATATATAATTGTGCATATATTTAATATATAAACCATAAATTAATATATATATGTTATTTTTAAAAGTGGAGATTCATCTCTTCTAACTTGGTAAGGGTTTTAACCCAGAATTTAACCCAGAAATAGGCAAAATGCATATATAAACAATAGCTACTTTTTGTTCTCTAGGGACAGTTGTTTAAAGTTGTTTTCACTTGTGTCAGCGTGACTTACTGGGACAATGCAGCAGTTTCAGACTTTTACTGAGGCTCTTCATGCTTTTCTAAGTCACTTCTCTCAGAATGAGTGGAGTGAGTCACCAGCTAGCAGTTTAAATCCACAGCAAATTAGAGTGTGAAGGGGGGGAGTAAATTTGGATTTATTACCTTGAACTCAGCACCGTGTGAATTCATGCTTTTGAGAACTGTTTAAAGGTTCCCAGCTTCTGAGTAAAATCCAGTGTGCGTTCTTATAACCATTCTGTTGGTCTCTTCTGTCTGTTCGCTTTGGACATCATTAAACAGAAATCATGTAAAAAAAGTGTAATCTTCTTGGCTCAGTGCCTTGCTATTAATATCACGTGTTCTCTTTACTCCTTTTGTTACCTCACTTTAAATCATGCCCTCCTCAATTTCAGCAGGGATGCGAGATACAGAAGAAATGCAGGAATATCCTGCACTTCTTTTGGTCATAACTGTCATAGAAATCAGGGCTAAAGTGTCTTGATAAAGTGTTCTGAAGACACTTGTACCATCTCTGACTCTGTAATCCATGCTTTGTAGGTAGGAATGAAGTCTCTGTGTCTATTTATCAAATTCACACGCACTATGAACACTAAAATACTAACACAGGAAGTGGGTGGGAAGAGGAAGAAAGCCCTACAGGAACATTAGCCAACTTTAAACGGCAGTTGTTGGTGGCCTTCACAGCTGAGAACAAATTTGCCTTTTGTTTTCTTAATGCCTTGGGGCAGAATTTGAAAATCAACAGGTGTCGTTTTTATTCATTATTTTACAAAGCATCTTGGACGAATATATTTTGCTTTTCCTTGATATCCAGAAGCCTGACTGAATAGAAGTGTGTGTGCAAACATAGCTGCAGAAATAACTGGAGGCATATCCTCTGCCCTGATTTCTGGTCTCTTGATGCTTTTGACCAACGGCCTAATAAAAGAATTGGCTCTGCTATTGCTGTCTTACCCATTACGGACCTGGGTATCCATGGAAAAGATGTCTTATATCAACGAACACCTGGTGTGTGCTTCCGTTCAGGAAACATTAGGAGGGGTGGGTCAGACGAGTACTCTTAGTGTCTTAATTTTTTATTATAAGAATGGCCCACTTTCTTAGCTATAAATACTAGGAAGAGAGGAGTAAGTAAAGACTGTGTTTTCAAAAGGTTTCCTCAGGAGCAGGTAGTGAATGCTAGAGCATTCATTTTGAAAAAGTGCTTTTGGGAACTGAAGGACCATATCCCTTAGCGTTTACCTTCTCTAAGTACAGTGGAGGCAGTAAGCGAGGTTTATCTGTGAGCATTTCTGTAGCACGAACTCAGTAATGGAAACTTCAAAGGGCCACATCATGTACTGTTACATGAATAAATGTGTTTCTTGTTTTCTCTTATAGGCCGAAAATGACTAGACTGCAAAGTGCTGAAGATCTGTAGATGATCTTTTGTAAGAACCAGCTCAGTCGGAGGCTTAGTAATGTTGGTGCCCACTAATGACTTCACCTTACAGAAATGATCAGTTCTAAGAAATGGAACTGGTCTGCTTCCAGAGCTTTAATACCTCCTCAGAGAGAGTTTAAAAAATGTATTTGATGCAGTTAGACTGTGTATAAATCACATTCCTAGATTCACAGCAAGTCACTGTTGCAGCACTATTCCTCTTAAACAATATACTCTTAAACCACAAATGTTTACATTCCATGATACTTAGAATACTTCATCATGCTCTATATAGTTGTCAGAGAAGCTGACAAAATCAGGGATTGTCGGGAGGGAAGCTGTATTGCGCTCTCAACGTGTGTGTTCCCCCTACTGAGTTACAAAGAGCTGGTTTGCATAACTGCCAGGAAGACTCTGTGGAAAGAATATGTCTGCTGTTTCAGGTCACCCAGGCATCACCTTTGACATTTTGGTAGTACTGAAAGGTAAGCTGTCTTTGATGCTCCCCTCCCCCTCAAAAATTTTGCAGCTCTGTGGTTTTTTGGCCTGGAGGTTGCATACATGGAAGGGCTTATTGTAATCTTAACATTTCAATTTTATGTATTTTTACTACTGACAGCACATTTATTTCTCAAGGGAGAGCTCGATTAACTTTATCTGTGTCACTGTATTGTAGCAACATCATCCACAGACTGGTTCCAGCCAGTCCTTTTTCTTTCTCAGGAGTGAGAGGGCAGCGTTTGTTTGGACAACGTGTGTTCCCATCGGGAAGCATGGTCTGCCTACTGTTCCCACATACGGCCAGGAGCTGCCACTGCTGTGGGAAGAGGCCACTGTTGCTGCAGGTCTGCCTTTTCTTGGCACTTCATGGTGTCAGTGCAGCCTGTGAACTCGCCCCAGAACTTCTGCTTCGGGAAGACACATTCTTTTGAATGATTTAATAAAAAATAAGAATACAGGGAACCTGTGCAAAGCAGGAGAGGTCTTGACCTGAAATTCTGTAGCAGGTCAAGATGTGCTTGGGCCTGGGGTGGGAGACCTTCAGAGCTGTGTCCCTGTTGCATGACTTGGAAAGTATCTGAATGACTGCACTGCACAAGTCATTAGGGAGAGTCTCAGCCCACTTACATGCCTCCCTTCCTCACACAGGTTAAAAGAAATCTGGCACTTCTATGACAGAGGAGCACAAAGAAAAGGTTTTGTTCCTCAGTGAAGCGTTCAGAGAGACCCACTAAGCTGTTTCAATTTCTAAACCCTCAATCTTACAAATGACCTGTATGCAGTGAATAAGGGTCCGATCTGGCATGGGGTGTAAGCAGACCTCACATGCCTCGCACCTGTGTCGTGCCTGTGGAAAATTCCCATTCAACAGCTCCCTGCCCAAATATTACTGGGTGTTAGGTATGTCTTTGCCCAGCCCAAAAACAGCTAAAAGGTTGGGTGGTTAGGTCCTACCTGGCAATTGAACTGCCTAGAAATCATGTGAAGCAGGGCTTAACGTTTCTAGCAAAGGGCTTCATCTCCTAAGCAGGCTCAAAGCTCTCTGACGCTTGGCTGACTATCAGTTCAAAGACCTTAAACACCTTTTGTCATAGGGAGTAGTCTCTTGATCTCTCTGGTTAAGATAGAAGAGCTTGTTCTGGTGAGATTTTAGGCGTCCAGAGGTCACGTTCTGTGACAATAAAGTTTTAAATTCTAATACAAACAAAAAAAGGCATGAAGAGTGAGATTTTAATGCATCACAAGGTTTCCTTTTAATAGGAGCTTTGTTTTTCTGTGGAGGAGGGTGAGCAAAAGAAAATCTTTTTTTTAGTCAGAATAATACTAGAAACAGCTGTGCAGCTGTGTCCTAGTGCCTCCCGTTGTCAGAATTTGTGCAGTCATCTTCTAACTTCCATGAGAGAATATGACAGGGCCGAGGTGTACTGGGGTGGGCTTTAAGGTGTGCCGCAGTGCCATCTGAAGAGCCTCTGGGGACTTAGAGCTCTTTGTTTTCTCTGCATTTAATGGTCTGAAAAAAACACATGGAAAAAACTGAAAAGTGTTGAACTGTATTGCACAGAGTAGGAACCAGCTTGTAGAGACCATCCTCAGAAAGATAAAGCAAACTGTGAGAAAACATACATCAGCTCATACTAGACAGTAATACATCCAGTCAGTACTGGGGAAGCAATGTACAGACAGTGAAAGGGGCTAAAGATAGAAAAGTGAGCGTGAGGGAGATGCACTGACATTGTTTGCTGTGCACTGCAAGCTCTAATAATAAAATAACAATAGGAATAGCGCAAAAAGTTACTGCAACTTATTGTTAGAAAGAGGCTTTTCTTTGGAGAAGTTTGGATTTTACACAGGTATCTGTGCTGACAGGTGGTGAGGGGTAGACATCTCTGCTGTGGAGATAAGCTCAATTTGGGTGGTCATGCAGGATCAGCACTTTGGATCATGACGCTGTGGTGGAAGAGATTTATGCTGAAGACAATCATATCCCTCTTTAATTATAAAATACAGTATGACTCAATCCAAGAAATAGGTATAGTCTGTGTATTTAAATTTTTGTAAGAAAGTGAATTTTGATACCACTTAAACAATTTGTTACTTTATTTGCTTACCTAATAGGAACTTGATACAGACAGTCTAATTTTCTGATGCCAACATCGTTAATTGTAATATGAGATTTTTGTCTATTAGAATATTGTCATATGAATTAAGATTAGTTCAAGTCTTTACATTCATACAGTCTGTCCGTACCCCAAATTTGACACATCCATATTCTGTTAGTTTCTGTTTTCACAGAATTCCATTAGTTACTGTAAAGACTGAATTTTTCATGGTTCAGTGCATTAGATCTTTTTTCTTGGCTATGTGTCACAGTAAAATTATTTGTAACTGGCTGCAAGTTTTTTTCCATTAATAAAACTGTATTATTCTCATTTCTACCTTCTGATTGTATCAGTGTTTTACAGGCAGTGATCTTTTTCCAGCCTTGATAACTAGCTATTGCTGTGATAGATGCCATTGTTCAGAAATGGAAACTTGCTTTCTGAAAACAATCTAGAATTTATAGAGCATTCCTGCTGCATTTGCTTCGCTGCTTTTTGAGCTTCTTACTTGTATTTTTCTTTTAATTTTCTCACAGTTTCATATGTAGACAGTGTAGGAGACCTTTTTGTAATCAAGTATGGGTAATTAAATGAGAGCAAAGGAAGCAAGTGTATAAATATACTTGACTGTTTCCTTTTTATTACATGTTTGGCTTTATAGCTTGGCTTCCTCTTACTGATAACCATTTTTCCCTTTTCATACTGACAGGTGAACACAGTTTTAGCTGATGAATTATATATCTACTGTGAAAAAATGAGAGGAATTAACTTTTTGCTTTTAGTGAATGACCTACTACTGAATTTATTTTTTCTAGAGTTTTTCCTCTGATACTGTTGTAGCATAAATGTGTTATGCTCGACACTGTCACAGACTTTCTCTCAGCATTCGTGGGATTTTGCTGCCTGCTAGGTAATTTTTCTGGCTGTACTTGTCATGGCAGGGCACTTGTTTCCTAATTAGCTCTTGGTGCAGCAGCACACCTTCTTACACTTCAGATGTTTGGGAGCTGAGTGCTCAGGGTATTTTGGTTTGATCTGCCCTTTGACATTCACCTTCAGATCACAAGTAATTGAAGCCTGGCTGAAAACAGGGTAACAGAAATAAGATATTTATGTACAGCATTTGCAGTTGGATGTACTTGGAAATAAGCTGAGTAGAGGAAGGAAAGAACACAGTATTTCCTGAAGCATGTAGAAGAAACATGCAGGCTTTCAAGGCTAGCCATCTTCTTGGGTACCCCGCAAGGGTAAATTTGCATTAGTTCCCCCCACAATAACTTGCATACTACAGACTTACTCAGAAGGCTTCTGACACTCTTCTAACAACGCGAAGGGTTACTTTATTTCTTTGAAAGTGCAGCTGTCCTCTTCTGGACCTTAATGTCCACTTAAATCCCTGACTCAAGGAGTATTTAATGCTTTTTCTGCTGCCTTGTGGCACAGTGTGCGTGGTGTGAGGTATCTCCATTCACTTAGCATTTCCTTTTATTACAGGTATAATAACAACTACTCTGACACAAGCAAATGAATGAGGTAAATGCAGAGAGCTTGTTATTATATTTTGTTACACCAGATACCACCTAATTGGCACCAGTCAATATACTAGCTAAGTTTGGGGTGAAAATCCGGGAATATTACAATATAGTCAATAATAATGATGATGGTGATGATGTAACCTTCATATATTGCAGTGCGTACAGCAGCATGTCTGAGTAAAATGCTTTTATTGTGATTTACAAAAATGAGGCGTGCTTTTTTAACAAGTACAGTTATTGTTCTTAAATCATGCAATAACATTTTAGCCTCTCTTCATGCCTGAAAATGTTCAGCTCTAGTATTTGTTACTTGAGGACACTATTATGTCTGTAAATAAGAGCTTAATACTAACCCTGTCTCAGCATGATGTGCTACTTGTCCTTTTACTAGAACGTGATCATTTTGTGCATTATCCTCTGGTTTTATGGCACGGTCTGAAGCAGTCTCCACAAGCACAGCTCCCTCTGACTGAATACTGTGGGCATGCGGTACATGCGGAAGGTCCTTGCTTTGACATGTAAGCTGAAAGTGCGAGTGACGATCGTATTCACTGGGTGCTTTTAATTGGCAGGCCTTACAATGTGAAGCTTTGTCTCTAAAAAATGGTATTAATTTGTGAGGGAAATACTTTTTTTTTTTTTTTTTGAGAAATGTACCAGCTGAAGCATTAGAGTTAGCAATATGAAGTTCAGTATGCCAGAAGAATTTATGTGGTTGAATAAGTGAAGAATGTAGTTCGGTTACAGTGACTGTGGTTTCAAAGTATTTCAGTACGTCAGCATGTGCAGATACCCTATATTTTTTTTGTGCAGTTGATGCTAAAATCTGTGACATCAGTGGGAGCCAAGGGCTGCCAGAATCTTGCAGGTTTGGACTCAGTATGTTGTTTTCAGTTAAATGAAAGAGCTCTATCTAGTTTATGCTCTGTCACCTGAGAGTTTATTTCATCTAGTAAATAGTAAAATAACCTTTACTTGTCTGGTTTTTCACCTTGTTCAATTGACTGTCTGTCCACCATAGCAGGAGGAACATTCGTATCATGTTCCTCATGCACTGTATGGGCTGGTACTCTGGATTGCCTTACCCAGGTGGTACCCGCCTGCTCTCTGTGGGTTCAGAGTGCTCCCAGGTAGCAGTTAAAAGACCAATGAAATGTTTAGTGTATGCGAGAAACTAATCATATGAGGTGTTGGTTCAGAAGCTGTAGTAAAGCAACAGCAAAGAAATTTCAACCGTTTATATTCAAAGTCAGAGATGAAGTGCTTTATTATATCTGTGTTATTCCTGAAGAGTCGACATAGGATGTATTTAGCACTTCATAGAAGACTCTCAGGCACCTTCCAGGTTTCTGGCTATGCTGGCTAATCCTGTAAATATAGATTGAGGTAGTACAGAATAACCTTTTAAAGTAGCGCTGGTAGTGCACCAGAGGTAGACGTCTTGTGCCAAATGACCAATAGTCCTTTTGATTTTATTTTTTTTTTCTCCATGAGACACTAAGCATATTACCATCTTTCTTCCAAGACAAACTTACTTTTGTTTGCATTTCGTATTGTCTCCCTGTGTGCTGTGTATAATGCGGCAATTGGTCAGCTCTTCATCAAGTTGCAGCCAAAGCTGATGGACATTAAGGTGCAGTAACTGTGTATGTCTGTGCTTGTGTTTCAAACGAAATTCAGTGGGTAATGACAACGTATCCCTCCCTCCCCTATTGCTTGAAGTTTCCCTAATTTAAAATAAGTTGCAGCAGTTGAACCGCTGTAATTTTCACAGGGCTTCTTGCATTCAAATTCATTGCTGTTTGTCGATGACCTCTCTGTTGACATCATGTGCTTACCAAAGTCTTTACTGATTATGCCTAAAATGGTTGGATGGACAACATGAATCACCAAAAAAAGTGTGCTGATTAATTTTGGACAAATACTTGATGTTAAGTTGTCAAGATCTGTCAGGAGAGGTGGAGACTGAATGTATCTCTTCTATTGCTGTTTGATATGATTTAATAGTTTGCTTTCCAAATATACGTAACATAGGTCAGTCTGTCTCGCTTCACCCAGGTTGGTGTGAGGTTAGTTTTAGGGAGCTGGTTCTGAGCATTTCAGACCCAGAGTTGTCTGCCAGGCATCTCTCTGCTGTGAGGGTGCGTGCTACACCTGAGCCACCTTCCATGGGAGAAGGTTAGGATTTTCCTGTCCAGCTTGTCCCTCTGTCCTCAGGCACTTTTAAACACAGTAGTCAGCAGTCAGGTTACTGACTATGTTAAATAAGCCTGTATATTTTCTGACATTTTATACAGACTGCTCTTCAGACTGTATTATGGCACTTTTTAGAGATCAGCTTGGTTGCTGTTCTTTATCTTCAGAGTTCCAGGCTTATGCTTTGCCATAGTGTGACACTTGGGTCTATATGTATAAACCTTCGGTATCCTGCCTGTGTTTTTAAGAACATTTTAATTAAGTGCAGCAGGAGGGCATAGGAGTTGAATTGTTTGATAACAGTTTAGTTTTTTTTTAAAAAAAACACCACCAAAAAACCCACCACACTCAACCACCCTCCCAAAACAACTATGACCTCCCCCGAACCCCAGGTTCATCAATAAATTAATCTTTGATATAGTCCTCTATCCATCATTGCTTTTATAAGCACTGAAGTATCACAAAGGATTGGAACTGTTGCTATTTGTCATTTTATTAATCTCATTACCACACTTAGGAGGTTGTGCCTGCCATGAGGAGCAGATTGTTCGGTGCACTGCGCGAACAGGCTGCCGAAGCTGGCTAGCTGGTAACGAACACAGTCAAGGGCAGGAGAAACAGCACTCGAGATCCCAGCTCAGTCCTTAACAGTAATTACTGCTGGAACAACCAGGATACACAACACAAGTAATTTTGTGACTTGAGCTGCCAACCTGGTGGGGAGATGCCTAGGCTGTGGTGATCGCTCCCATTGGAGCTCGTGAAGCCAGAGTGATCTTCGGGAAGGTGAAGTTGCAGTTTCAGGAGACGGAGTTTTTTGGCAGCAGCTGAGGCCGCTGTCATGCCGCCTCATATCCGTTGTGTTGGCACAGCCTTGTGTGTAGAGTTTGGTTTTCCCACTTTCAGGGCGACTCTGCTGATCTATGTTTAGATGAAGTTCTCTGAAGGGAGTAGCACACAATGCTTGGTTGGAAAGAGCAGAGCTGGAAGTGCACTTTGCACAGAGCCTGGTATCTGCCTGCTGGTCAAAGGTTCCTGCAAACCTTTCTGTCGCCCCTTGGCTGGTGTAGGAAGGAGAAGCTTCTGGGTTGTGGCCAGCTTGAACAGGAGACGTTAGGTCTCCCCACAGAAGAGAAAGGTGAAAGGAGGAGCACTGAGGCAGTTCAAGCAGGCTCACGCTGTTGTATTCAGGCACCCAGAAGGAGGGGGTTTATAGTGTTTTTTTTCTTGAGCCCTATTCTGACTCTTGTTCAATAGACTCTGATGTCGAACTGGTATCAGGGGAACTGTAATTTAGTGGCTTGGAAAGATAACCTAGTTACTCTGAGAACAGATACCAGAATAGATCTGTTAAGAGTTACGTTACGAAAACAGAAACTTCTCCATTCTTCCTGTAGTATTTTGATGCCTGATACTCTTTTGTAGATTAAACCTCTTGTTTTCTCTAAATGATGGTTATTCAGCTCAAAACTTACTGTGTGGATTGCTGTTTTTATTAGGTGGAAGGACAGTTAAGAATTTCCCCTTTCAGTTGTTAGGAGTGTTCTCAAATATAATGCGGATAATTAGGATGGTGGAGATAGCACAAGCCAAATAACTTGTGTGACATTTGAAGTTTGAGTCCCTGTGAAGGATTGGTTATTATAATATCCTTGGATATCAAATTTGAGCTAGTTAAAATAATAGCAAAAGAGCCTCATCTCAAGAACATTTTACAGTTTATTTCTGTTCTAATTTTGAAAGATTTTTAGCTAATATAAAATTGAATCTGTGCTGCTTTTCTGCCTCTTGACAAAAGCTTAGTATTCTTAGCAGCCATAGAAGTTATGCTGTAGAAAGTAAGCATAAATGCAAGAGAAGTCTGTTGGAATTACAGGATTACAGTAGGCAGTAGCTCGCTATTTTTATTATATCCAAATTAGGTTATTGCCTGAGTTACCCGTGTGTGTTTTATACTGCTTGACACTAGACATTTTAACATACCTGAAGACCTTCAGGTATTTCCCATATAAATAATTTATGCCCCCCCCCCCAACACACAGATTCTCATATGTGTTATATAAAACAAGTACTATATTACTTAACATTAACCAAAATGCAACAGAAGTAGCCCTATAAATGGTGGTGTTTGGAGCAGATATTATAAAAGTGTCCTACGTAAAAAAAAAAAAAAGCTGAAGTAAAACGGAGCTGGGCGCAAGTAGCCGTATTTTGTCTTCAGAAGTGTCGTTAGGGCTCGGTGGCGTGCAAGTTCAGACCCACAGCCTGCTGCTCTACCCAAAGGTTAAAAAGAACCAAATGGCCGGGAGCGGAGGAGACAGCAGATGGTACACCTGGACCTACATGTTCAGGGTGTCTTCAGGTTAATGAATAATTAGCCTGAGAGAGAGAATTAGCCCTGCTGGGAAAATAATAACTGCTGGTCATTAGTTATTGGAAGTTCCTGTGGCACGGTATCACGGTGGGAGCGTGTGGTGGCAGGAGTGCCGGAACTCTTGTCGGGGTGGCTATCATGTGTCGAACTGTGTGCCTACGTGTCATTAAAGCAGTCAACAGGTAGGATTTAAGGCAGTACTAGAGGTTCAAGTTGTCCTTGTTTTGATTAATGTTGTAACATGGTTTATTGCCTGATAATTATAGGCCATGGCGTGAATATTTCCTGCTCTCCCCAAGAAATCAGCAGCATGATTCTTCTAATGGACCTGCCTGTGGTAGTCCATCAAAGAAGTGGTTGGGTGCAATAACCTGATTCAATATTACAAACAGTTTGAATGTAAAATATTAATGGATCTAAATAAAGGTGGTATTTTTTAAAGATTACATTGGATAATGTATTTTTTTGCTTCTGTAAAGCAAATACACTGAATTATGTTAATCTTCATATTAAAAGCAACTGTTTTGCTTTCCTTTGTTGCAGATCACCAGAAACTGGAAAGAGAAGCTAGAATCTGTCGCCTCTTGAAGCATCCCAATATTGGTAGGAACATTCAGTTGCTTTATACGGTAGATAACAGTTTAGAAAATTGAGGGAAAATACAAAATAACAAATACAAATAGCAGCTCAGAGAAGTCAAGTGGAAATACCTCTAGGCAAAACTATTTCTTTATAAAGAATATTCCTGTCTAATTCTGCTATGGGTTGTAATATCCCAATAGATCGCCTAAAGCAACATGTACTGTTCTCATCTTATTTTGAGCTATTGCTCTGCCATCAGCGAGCTGTCGATGCCAGGTGTTTGGGGTTTTTTTGAGCAGTGTGTAGGAGGAGTTATTTCCAGTACTGCTCATGACTTTTTGCGACCTGCAGAAGAATTTAATCTAACAGCATATGTTGCAAAATGAGATGGACCAATGTCGATAGAGTTAGTGTTGTTTTTACTGAGATGCTTATTTTATACTGTTTTATTTTGCGTTCGAGATCCTATTCTTCTGTAGAAAAGATAGGTAGATGCAGAAAGCTCTGCTCCTTTTATTTCCAGAATTGGAAACTGTGTTTTCTACTCAGGCATTCACGGAAAGCAAAAAAAGATATTTGGGAGGGATGGGGTCTGTCTCTTTGCTTGCTTTGGAAACAGATAAGTATGTTGATCTTTTAAGGAGTTGTATCTGAGTTTTTCAGAAACTGAATTATATGCCAAAGGTATCTCTCAGAAGAATATTTGCTGTACCTGAGACTTCTGTGGAAGGGTGGGATTTTCCTGTCTGTCTTGTTGCTCTGTCCCCATGCACTTTCTTAAAAGCTGTCATCAGATCTCACTGAATATTTTGAATAAATGCTTGGTACTCCAGAAGCACTTAGCAGTCTGCTTGCTCTTCCTCCTAGTTAGTTTTTCTCCTTTTCACTTTTAACTAACAAGTGCTGGTATTTGTGACATTTTTAGACTAATGTAATTGGTTCGTGCCTGGGAAAGAATCAGCTCCTTCCTTTTAATAATCACCATAAATTGAAAACAAATGTACCATAGTTCAAAATGAAATGTCAAATCGCCGAAAAAGCTCTCTTACGCAGTTTCAAAAGCTTAGAGATTTCACATGCAAATTTAGTTGAAGAGGAAGAGTAGTGTTATCTGCGTTATTTTATCCCAGCCAAAATTTTTGCATTGTAAAGTGATGCAAGACAAGGGAATGTAGAACTTGTTGCGGGAGGAGCTGCAGCTCTTCTGCAGTTATGGAAAGCAGTGGTTACACATATGGTGCTAGCCTGACTCTAGAGTCATTTAGCTGTGCCTTGCTGTAACTATTCTTAGAGTATATTTGTGAGTTTGAACAAGCCAGGGAAGACGAATTACAAACAATAATAAACTGATGAAGTGGAAGAGCTGAAGTGCACAGAACTCAGTTGAAACAAATGTCTGAATTGATGTCGTGCTATCACGTGTCTTGGGTTTGTTGAGTAGCTTGGACCAATATTAGGATGTAGTCCCGTTCCTCTGTGGCAGACCAGCTGTTCCACATACGGTGTTTGTATTTGTGACCGCATGGCTTGAAGTGCAAACCGGCGATGACAGCTTTGGTGACAGGCAGGTAGGGTTCTGTAAGTCAGCACAAATTCCCTGCATCGCTACCTGCGCCAAGGTGCGCGATTCAGTCGAAGGATTATAGACAAATTCTTCTTCTTCTGTTTTAGAAAAGATGCCATGTTCTATGTCTGTCTGAGAGAAGAGTGTCGTGACTTGGAATTAACACGCCAGGGTTTGGCAGCAGGCGTTCTCTTCTGTCGTCGTTCAGTTTCTACTGTCAGCAGTTCTGCCAGCCCTGCCTGTGTATCTGCCGCAAAAAAATGTTCCAATTAGTGTGGCTACAATAGTTCCTTGTCTGCATAATTGCTCGAGTGAAGGCCACTTTGTATCTGGTTTCTCTCTTGGAGGAAGACCATAAATGTGGTCTGAAAATGAGAAACTGTTTTTGTAAGTTTAGAAAGGTAACTCTTTTCAAAAGGTAGTAATTTCAGGCCTCTCAAGTCCTGTCACCTAAGCTGTGGGGCTGGAGAGGTTCATGTCTGCATGCTGCACTGGCTGGCCTATCTCCGCTGCAGCTCCAAGCCCGGGCAGTGGTTTGCTCTCGCCCCTTCTGCAGCCATGCCCTCAGCCAGCTGAATGTTAACCCTAAAATCATTCCAGGTGCATGCTGCTACCTCACTGAGTGTCTTCTCCTTGGGCCACTGTCACATCCCTTTTTTAAAAAAGTCATCTGTAATGGGTAATAACACTACATCACACTAGAAAGCACTAATAGCGAAAAAGGAAGCATACCAGAGTAAGGTAACTCGGCTGTAACGGCAGAGATTATAGTGTGCTTTATATGTCTTGAAATGGCGAAGATTAACCCTTGTAAACACGTTTTAATTGCACTATGTACATGACAAAGAGTATGTGTGTTCAAAAATATTAGCAAGTCCATGAATATAAAATTCGTGCTTTTCTCCTGATCTGTGTTTTCTCCTGAATTTACTGCCACTTGTTAATTTCTAATAGCTGCGAAAAGATTATTTGAAAAGCAACTTGCTACATTAACAATAAGTATACGTAACCTAAGAAAATTAAGAAAAAAATTTATAAAAAATATTTTTTTTAATGTGATCTCTATAGGAAGGCAGAGATCTCATTTAATTGGTTGGGCAGTTTCTCAAAGATGGTCTCAGTGATTATTTTCCTCCAATGTAGTTTTTTTTAGTTACTTGTCTTCTTGAATTACACATTCATTGCAGGGCAGCGGATTCCGGAAGTCAGAATTCAGTAATCGTTTCTCTTTTCTTTCAAGCTTATTCTTCCTAGTTAGCTTGATTAAATCTCCCTTCAAAAAGTGGCTTAGTGTAAAGGTCTCAGTTTCAGGTTAACTTTATAATAATACATATATAATAGTGCTTCTTTTTAGAGTGTTGTATGGTCTCTTTGGTTAATTATCTTTCAAGTCTTAAGACTGTCATCAGATATTTTAGGGTGAAAAACCCTTTTTGATTACCTTTCTCATACTTTTCCTCCAGTGAGAGTAAAGTAGCACAGCTGTGGTGAATTACATTTTTAGGTTTTAGCCTGTGAGTAAATGTATTGTAGTTTCCCCGAGAGAGATTTTTTTTTTTTTTTTTTTCTTTAGAGAAACAGAGTTTAAAAAAAATTCTAAACCACTGGAAATATTTTCCCATTATCTTTCCAGAGAAAATAGAGAATTATCAGAAACTTTTACAGATCACTGGGTTTGTATTTCCAAGGTAGGTGTTCAATTAGTACCTAAGTGGAAAAGTATTCAATATTTAATTATTTCATCAGGATAAGAAAGAATTTAAGACTAAACTTATTAACAATCAACATACCTATTTTTATCTTCTGAACAATACCATTTTTATATTCATTTCATATCTGGTTTGGTGGTAGTTTTATTTAATGAGTGCCATTATGCAGTTAGGAAATCTTAGGATGACATTTAAAAAGGCCTTCAATCTTAGTCTGTATTCGTATGCACTGAAGTTCAGAAGTTCCTCTAGTATTGGCAGGGGAGTCTTAAAATTGGACGTAAGGTTTTTTTTAAAATGTAGAATTTGAACAAAAGATTTGAAAAGCAGCAGATGGGGGAAAAATAGAAGACTAAATCAGAATGCTTTCAAAAGGATAAAACTCTTGAGATTTGAAAATTAAGGAGACACATGTGGAAGTATTTTCATTTCAGTTGTTGATTTGAATCTGCCCAAGTAGTCGCAGTAAAATGTTTAACACAAAAAAACTGAGAAGAAACAGATATTTTCTGATGCCTTTTGGAAGTATTTATGACATCAGATTATTATTTCAGGATTGAGATACCTACCAAAAGTTCACAAATAAAGTATTTAAATGTATATTGAGGGAGCTTAATTCTTACTAGGCATTTCTACTGAAAGAACAATTTGGAATTAGGATAGGATACCAAGTTCTGAATTCACGTATGAAAATTTAAATCCCTGATGATAATTCTTGCTAGACAAGTGTCAGGAAGGGAAGCTAACTAAATAAAAATCCAGCTACCTGGCACTTCCAAGTCCTTGCAAATTGAAGAAATCCATGGTAATTCATTTTGATACACAAATGTTGTGTTGCTTGATATAGATATATGTGTTTATGCATCGCTAAGCCTATAGGAGCATGCGGTCATTTGAAAAATGCTTTTTAGATGCAGCATATTTTTTAATTTTTTTTTTTTTTGGAAGCAGATCTTGCCAAGTGCCCTTGATACCCTTTTAATGAAGTCATGAATCTAGCTACTAGCGTAAACTGCCTTCTGTAAGGGATTTGTTCTACTACTGTATTATGTGCTAATGTTTTTATTATGGAAAATTGGTGTATTCTTTGTTATGGACATTAGGAAAACAGATAATCACAGTAAAACATTTAAGGTGGTAGTTCTCGTATGATGGGATTATCTGTGGCGGGGTTCTAAAGAAGTCTCATTCAATATTTTTATCAACAGATTTAAAGAAAAGAATTGAAGTGGTATCAGTTTGATATGGTGGGACTAAGGAGACTTACAGCCAATAGATGTGAGCTCACATATCTAAGAACAGTATGTCAGTCTTCAAAGAGGAGCGTCTGCATCTTGGAAAAGAGTGACTTTGAAAAGCCTGCGATGACAGGAAATAACTACTTGAACACAAATCTCACTGGGATGTTGTAACACCCAGGGGAAATACCGTTCTCAGATGCATGGAAGTAACAGTCAGAAAGAGGAAAATAGTATTTATTTTGTATCTGCCAACAGAAGTCACTTCTAGAGTACTATGCTGAGCTTTGACATCCGCATGCCAAGAAGTATGATCTAGGTAAAGGGGCTGATCTGAGGAGGTCTACCAGAATAACCAGAAAATGTTGTTTATCAAGAAAAAGGCAAAAAGAAACATGACTATAGTGATGAAGTTAAAGATAGAAGTTAGTTTTTTGTCAATGAAAGTATCAGAATTGCTTAGGGGTATGATGTTTTCTGACTTGAAGTGTGAAATTTTTTTTAGGCTTTATGCTAAGAATTGTCCATTACTAAAGATGTATATACTCCTGGTATTCAGAACTGGTTATACTCTCCTGGTATTCCTGCAGAGCATCGATGATAACTTTCTGATGCAAATGATGGAGGAGCCGAAGAGGAGAGGCGCTCTGCTGGACCTTGTGTTGACAAACAAAGAGGGACTGGTTGAGAATGTGAAGGCTGGGGGCAGCCTCGGCAGCAGTGACCATGAAATGGTGAACTTCAGGATCCTGCATGGAAGAAACAGGGCGATAAGCAGGATCACAGCCTTGGAATTCAGGAGAGCTATCTTTGGCATATTCAAGGAGATACTGGGAGGAATCCCGTGGACCCGGGCTCTCGAAGGCAAGGGGGTCAAAGAGAGCTGGTCA
>Ga0181612_158217_pt1 | contig 21754 bp, 12 predicted proteins | sample HoacroProtozoa21_FD_119630 | JGI IMG/M metagenome (GOLD analysis project Ga0181612, IMG submission 119630) | Hoatzin crop microbial communities from Cojedes, Venezuel. Combined Assembly of Gp0051906, Gp0051904, Gp0051908
CCCCCAAGTCTTCTCAGCAGGGCTGCTCTCAATCCCTTCTTCCCCCTGCCTGTATTGTTGCTGGGGGTTGCCCGGATGCAGGTGCAGGACCTTGCACTTGGCCTTGTCGAAACTCATGAGGTTCACACAGGCCCAATTCTCGAGCTTGTCCAGGTCCCTCTGGATGGCTTTGCCTCCTTTCAGTTTCAACCAATGATTGTCATTTGCATCTATGAAGTAGAACTAATTTTTCTAAAGAAACAAATGGCGAGGAATCATGTTTTTTCTTTTTCATCTTGTCAGCATGTATGAGAAAACTGCTATAGTAAAATGAGTAAAATTTAATTGGATGGCTCTCTCCTTAGATTTCCAGGCAAATAAGCTGTCCAAACTTATAAACTAAAATTAATTAAAAAGCCTATGCCCCTGGAGAAAGGTAAATTATGCTATGAGGCATCATCTATATACATGTCTACTTATAGTGCACTGTAAGCTTCTATCATCATCATTTATATGCCCTTTACACTAGATTGTCTGCTCCAGTAGTGTAACTACTGGTTTATTGCCGTAAAATGATGCTTTGTGTTTTCACTGTCTCTCTCTCAGGTGCTTTCTCTCTCTCTCTTTCTATATATATATACATGCACACATTGGTTGTGATGTTTTCTGCTTCCATTTGGAAATATTTGGTGGTAAGTGTAGTTTTTATTTTTAGCCTTTGTAGAAAAGTCCAAACTTTAAAGTGAATGTTCTAGCATACAACTGTTTGAAAAAGGAATAAAAAACACTTTCCAAAATACAGATATTACAGGTTTAATTTTATTCTATATTCCACCCTGCTCAGTCATCTTTTCTTTACTAGAATTACTCTGTTCCTCAGAAGAGGTAGAAAAATTACTCTGTTGACACCTAAACAAAGGTGTGATATCTATTTGTCATTTTAGAGATGTAATAAAAATAAAATCTTTAACTTTATGGTTTTAGAATTGCAAACAGATTATGAAATATGGCTTGCCCTCTGCTAAGATAATTCATGTCAAATTCAACACTGAAAAGAACACATTAAAAAAAGCAAGATCTTGTGTTTGCAGCTTGTAAAGGAGCAATATTGTTCCCCAGACTATGTGCCTTGCTTTCTAAAACAGCTGTACTGATGATCACAAAAACAGAGAAACTAATCAGAATGTCTTCCCCAGATAAAAAACAATCAGGGAAAAGTAATGTGAATTTCTGTTTTTATATTTTTTTTCACTTTTTGGTTGAAAAATGGAAAAGCTATGGACCTCTAATTTTTTCACTAAATGCTAGTATTTTTCTGTGGTGAGTAAGTGGAAGCTTTCTGTGAATGCTTGGTGAACGAAAAATGGAAAAATAATTTTCACTAGAAATCTGAATATTTATGGCTAGTTATGTAGCAACTTTTATCATGACATATGCATCCTCTTTGACTTAGAAACTACTTCCTGACAGAATGGTAACTCAGCATCTTTTTAGATATGCTGCATCCTCCTGGCTACTGTACACCATATTTTACATTGTTTAGGTTCACTAGGTCTCCATATACCACTACCCTTGGTCAGTGCAGAAGGATTCTTGGGACTGGTCTTAGGACAGTGGCATTTGGGGGAATCTCAGTTATGCAGGGCATTCGCAAATGTATGTAGTGCCACTCACTGACTGCTACAAAGGGCCTATTTTTTAAACTGTCAAAGAAACACTTGTGGCATTGCAGAAACCAGAGAAAAGCTGTCAATTCTATTATTAAATTGACATTCCACACATGCTACTTTCTGATGACAGTCCATAATAAAGTTGCCCTATTTCTTTGCCCTCTATTCATGTCAGTACCTGAAGTTTTCTCTTGCATGTCCCTCAGACACCAACTGATAGAGCATCGGACATGTAAGCTCAACAAGAGGTCGTCATTGTGGTGCAGTGACAGACCTTTATAACACCTGAAAAAAAAGAGGGGACGATGTCCTAAAGCACCCTTGGTACGCTAGGCTATTACAATGCATGGAGCAAGGACAGTGACATCTCCCAGGGTATTGTCAATCAAGGAGTACTGAGACAAAGACAGACAACAGGGACCATTGTAATCCCATTGGAGGGAAAAGGAAAAAAAAAAGCAGAACAAGGCTTTGTCTTGGTCTTCAGAACACAGACACATCTGTCTGTTTCTCTAACTGCTGAAAGCTAAGTGGATAACATGGGTTGGTCTGACCCTAATGGGGATAGATACAAATTGGATGCTAATTCCGTTGTGTCTAGTTCTCCAGTAAGGACATCCATGCCAAGTGGCCTTCCCAGGAAAAGAAGCTCCCACTTTCCATGCTTGTTTGTTTTTAGACTTGTCTAAAAGATATAGGTTACAGAAGCCTGGGTTTCCCAGGTGAGCTGTCCCACCATGCTCCCTGCTGGGAAGCTTCTGTGAAGATAACAAGACAAGAGAGTAGCTAGCTCTGACCCTCAGGGGTGTCTTGTATAGTAAGAGCCTGTGATTGACAGCTGTTAAGAAGAATGACAAGATATTTTACATCTGTTTAGTGTCTTGACTGTCACCCATTCCTTCCCACGCTGGCCATTGTCATTCTTCCTATATCCAGGAATCCTATGGCTGCCAATGCAAATGTCAGACCACTGTGGAGCTATAGTGCGGTGCAGCATACATTATACAAGAAATGAAAAGTGGATCAGGGTCATTGCATACGGGAATGCAATGATTCCAAAGTATGTTCGTTATTCCAGAGCTAAGATTTCAGACCAATAATTGGACCATCAGCTATTCTATTGCGTGTATCAAATTTGAGAGTAAATCAAACACACGTGGAGATATTTTCCAATTTTTTTCCTTTTCCTTGCAATTTACTTATTATTCACTTTTCAGGAAACCTTAAGTCTTCCTCCAGTGACAGTGCATGAATAATGCAGCACACCTACAGCACTTATTATGCACAGAAAACTCATATTTCTCCATTCTTATAGTATTCACAGAGGAATCATTAGGCACTTTGTTTTCAAGGTTTCTTTATTCACATCAAATTTGTTAACTATTGAGCAGTGCTTTTTGTAGCCTGAGAGAAACAGCATGTAAAAAAGGGTGTAAAGAAAACCATACACTCATTTTAGAGAAATCAGATAATTTTATCATATGAATTTAAATACCAGTTACGACAGACGAAACCAAAGTACATACTACAAGGAGAATGTTTTGTCCAGTTAATAAGGGCAAGGTTTTTTCCTGTAAATCTGGCCAAACAACTGCAAATAAAGGAAAGGAGTAAAGCTCACAATGCAAAACCAGAAATGATCTGCCCAATAAAGACTATCCACACTAGAAGAGATGTACAACTGCTTAAGATAAACAACAATTATAATTAACCCATTCAATATTCTTCACTGTTCAACCCACTCCAAGTCAAAACACTGTGTAAATTATGAGTTCTGCAGCATGCCTGGTATGTTAACAAATCTGGGCTCTGGAGCAGCGGTGGCAAGTGAACTGCAGAGTGAAGGATCCTTCACAGGATTTTAGTCAGCTTCAGAAGTGTCATCATCCTTCATCTAAAAACATCTCAAGCCATTTTAAGGAAATGTAAGTTCAGCTCACCATTTTTCCACAGGCAGAGCATACTACAGAGCACCTGTGTGCTACATCCTTGGTGAAAAATTCTAATGCATCGGAGGAGCACAGCACTTCCAAATTGTGCTTGGGTCACTTGCATCCTCTAAGCTCAAACTAGAAATGGTGTGGATAACACCTCCAAGATCTTTCTGGTATCTTTTTCCACCCAAGGAGACATGTCAGTATCATTTACTTCAAGATCTAATAACAGAATTACATGTGACAAAGCCACTGGGATTCTGCATCCATGTTATTCTACTATGGGAGACTAACATGGACTAACCAAATGAGACACAGTCTAGTTTCCTAGATTGAAGAACTTTGAAGTGTGTAACTGGCAATCAAAAAGGTTGTAAAAGTCTTATGAGCATAGCTGAAATACAGCATCTTCAAAGAAGAAACTCAGGTGATGAATCTTGTGTATCAGATGTTATGTAGCTACCAATCAGCAGAGAAAGGGACTTTCTGCTCTTCTCAATCTCTTTCATTATTTGTGAATGACATTCTTTGTGAAGGGAAGAAAAATATGGAAATTTGTACTGTTTCTTTTTCCTATGGCTTGTAGTACTAGCTCTCCCATGTTTTCTCGCTTACCTAGTGCCCCTGGGACAGCTGATGAAAACAAAGTCCTTGAGCACATGTGCAATGGGCACTCAATAGGTCACTTGGTTCACATACCATTGGTATGACAGAACTGCTACTGAAGACCCATTTCATACAAGCCACTAAAAAGCAGTCATCCAGGCTCCAATTACCAGTTGGAACTCCATTCGCTAATTAAAATCTGCAACAATTAAATCTAATGATTTGATACCAAAAATTCAATTCAACTGCTACCACACTGGCAGCCTAGTCAGATATCAACATAAACAATACTTTACAGCCTAACAGTCCTTGAATATTCTCATTGCTGCACCTCATAACTAAGTTGAAGGAGGAGTTCTTCTGAATACACTTTCAAAACATAATGATGGAAAATTAGTGAAAGGAGGCAGGTTTTGCATTTTGCTCTCTAACCCCTAAGATCTACAGAGAAAAGTTTGGCTCTGGTTTTATTTCTCCAGCAGACAGCTTTATTTTTCCTGTAGAACATAGCTGTTGGCATAACAGAGGAACAGGCGGCTGGCAAAATGGCATGAAACAAATAGTCTAGATCTTTTCCAAGCTCTTCCTGCTGCTGCTACATAACTAGGAACTTAATAAAATGTGCTACCAAGACGCAAACATCTTGCAGGCATTCAAGCACTTTCTTTATTAACTTAAGTGAGAAACCTGCCCATTCACCGCACATGTTCAAATACTAGCAATCTTGACCATCTGAGCCAAAACCTAATACAAAAACACAAAGTGATTTTCAGATGATGATGATAACATCCAACATACTCTTTCCTGAGTTCAAAAATAAGATGGAACAAGATTCCTACAATCTGCATGTTCACAAGAGAGAAGAAACTATTGTGTGGGTTTGAACTCTGGTTTGTTGCCTGTAAGCATTTGGTGGTACTCACTACTGCTTAAGAAGATATTTAGAATTCCAACACGAAAGGTCTGTTTCATATTTTAAGCCCAATAAATCTAGATCACAGCTCTCAATTGAGACAGCAGTCTGGCAAAACTACATGGACAGCAGACACTTTACTGTGGCTCTTTCTCCCCACTCCGCTTCTCCCTCCCCCACGTCCCCCAAACTGAAGTTTATTGTTGCCAGAAAAAACAAGAAACAGCGTATCTGAAATTTAATCTTCCTTAAATTTGCAGAGCAAGCCTACAGAGAAGATTAACCATATAAGCTGGGCATATTTTAATATTCCTCTTAGGATATGCATCATGCTTTTGCTCCACCCGGTGTTTTCTGTTGTTATTGATTATTGAGTTTCATCCCCCAGCAAATCCAATCTTAGTAAAGGTAAGACTGCTTTTTTGGTGGTTTAGGGGTTTTTTTCTCCTTTTCAAAACATCTTTGCCATGAAAATAAAATCAGTTTGATGCAGCTGCCACTGTGGAGATATTATTGAAAGCTAAATACATTGGAAGCAAACAGCAGCCTAGTTAATGCCTAATTAAAACATGTTAGTTAAGTCCAGTCAACAAGGGTGTTAAGAAGCATATCTTTTCAGTATAGTTCAGAAAATTATCTTGCTATGGCTTTGATTTGGCCCAAGAAGCAGATAGTTACAATGTCCCTTTCCTTGTCCATCAACACTCACCTGACAAGGATATTGCTATAGCTAACTGAAGAATAGCTGAGTGACACAGTACAGTTTTCACCGGTATTAATCTTTTTTGAGACCAAAGCCTACTTTGGCATGATCTAGAGCCTGATGAAGCCTGCAGAAACCCTCTGATAGCCTCAGAGGGTTTTGAATAATGGGTAGATCTATGGGCTTGGTTTAATGTCTTTGCTTATTAATACTTCATGCTCTTACTGGTGATTATCACTTGGGACTTAAACAAAGAGGATGTGGGCATAGTCTGGAAGGTATTGATGTTCCCTTGCTCTTACTAGAGGGGTCTTCCTCACAAGAGCTGTCAGTGTGATTACAAGCAAAATGAGACACCAGAGTATGTCAGCAGATTGATGAAGATACTTCGTTTCTAAAAAGAGAATGTTAGCATTTAGTTATGCAGATGTCTATGGCTCTTAAGCAGGGAAAACGCAGAGAGTGACACATCTAAAATGTAAGTGTAAATGAGTTTGTTTGCAGACAAAGTTGTAAACACAACTGAAGCCAGGCTGACTACTTAATATTATTGCTCTTCATAGAGTCACTGCTGCTTAAGCAAGAAAGGACAACAGTGAGGAACTTGTAATGTGCTTTGAATAACAGGATACAGATTTACATAACCTAATTCCTAAGTCAACCCTGTAACTTTTTGTTGACTGAGACCATGTCTGTAGGCAAGTCTTTGGTTCAATACTCTCAAGGATGATTTATGTATCAGAGATAAGGTATTACTTTAATGGGGGTCTAAACTACAAGAGGTAACAGCTTATGTAAGCATCTGTATGGCTGAACTTTTTTAATTTTTGCAGAAAAAAATGGCACAAGAACTATCACTTTAATTTTTGGCTCTGCTTTACCGTACTCATATGGCATACGTGACATCATATGGGAATCCAGAAGAATAGGAAGAAAAGAAAATCTAAATCCAAGTAAGTAAGCTTGATCCAGTTTGTGCTCCAAACTTCCTACAGATCTGGATGCAGAACTTCAGTTTTACTTGCATGAGGATTTAACATTACAGTATGTGACAAAAACTTACGATATCCACCATTTTGGCAATTCTATAAGGCAATCTATTTGTGCTTAGAGAATAATTACAGAGGTCGCTTAGAAAGCCTGTTCTGAACATTATGGGAAAGCCCTTCTTCTGGAAAAGGGCCCTATTCATAGCAGTTCTTTAGTTCATGCTTATGGCACACTGAAGCTAATGAACCGAAGAGCAGTTCTTATAGTAAAAGAGACTTGAGCACTAGACTTCACCCAGAAATTACACCTAGGGCATTAATACAGATATGGAAACAGGAATGCTGGAAGTACTTTGAAGTAAGCGGAACTGGCTGATACCAAGATCTTGGCCCCTACACAGCTGCACCCAGACAATTCTAGTGCCGTGAAGGGATTATAGAGATAGCTCAGCTCACCTTCTGAAGGTTAATATTGTAACACTTAAAGGTGTTACACAAAGGAATAACTCTGTATGCAGAGTACGAAGAAGTGATCTGCCTTCCGCCTGGCCTGATTCTTTATGCTTTTCAAGTATACTGGGAAGAGAGACTTGAAGAGACGTGCAGAGAGGAGGAATTACACATATGTTGGGTAAAATCCCGAATCAGATTATGATGCTCAGCTTTCTTCCCATCAACAACTAAAAGAATCCTTTTGGTTTATTTGGGGGTTTGTCTTTTGGTTCTGATTTGTTTTTACTTGAATTTGTTGTTCTCAGTTTTGTAGTACCACACACAATAGCTTACAGCCCTTTCGCTTTACAACAAATGTCACTACAGGCCAATGCAGGGGTAAAATCTGCTGAACTCACTGTCTCTCCTCCATCCCTGCCACGACTCCGTGCAATTTCATATTAAAAGCAATGCAAGGCCACATTTCATGCAGAATCTTTTTTCTTCCTGGAGAATTGCTTTAAACACATTGTGTTAGTGGGATTTTCTTTATCTTTTGAAGGCAGAAGAGAATGGAGGAAGAATATGGAAATGGTAGGTTTTCCATGAACAGTTTTAATAGAAAGTCTATTCCTACATACTTTGGTTTGCAACACAATTTTTCTTTTAAACCAGCTGAGAAAAAGAAGTGGAGCACTCCTCTCAGCAGGAAAAAGAAACCGCAAATAACTTTATTTTCTGAGAAGCAGCATTCAGAAATCTCTCAAATGACATTCCTTATAAAGCTGGTACTATATCACAGGCCAGATTAAAGAGAATTTACTAAGTCCTAGTTCTCCTTAGATCTAAATCTGTGTTTAGATGACCTTCCTTCATGAGCATGCTCAACATCCTTTCCTATATATTTGGTAGAAGTGACTGAAATGGAATGCAGTATCAGAGCTGCCCTTATTTGTAATTTATCTGGGAGGTGTTCCTATAAGTGATAGGCACAGTTCATTCTTTCTTTGTTATGCTTTTATGAAAGGCTTATCTAGCCCATTGATATCCTGAATAGGTGTTCCATTATAAAGAACATGGTGTTTTTGCTATTGCAATACTGTGGATTTTTTTCTGCAAAAGGTATTAACTTTTTGAACTTAAAAATACTATGGGAAAAAAGAGAAAACTCAAAGAACTAAAAATAAAGAGAAACAGCTCTTTCTATTGGTTTGTTTTTCTTTTTTAATGGAATCATCTATACCTAGATGTCATTGGTCAAAATACTCTCTTTATTTCTAGACCTCACCTAGCTTAAATTTTAATGGCTTTAATGCCTTGTCCTCCAAATCTGATGGTCAAGTAATCAAGACCTAGAGAGATATAGTGTTAAGACATGACAAACTGTACTGTTATGCTACTGCACTATTTCCACTGTCTGAAAGAGATTTGCTAAGTCTGCTTCCAGTGTTGCTAAGTCTACTTCCAATGTCTAGACCTTGCAGGCCAAAAATTCTTAAAAAAAAATAAAATTTTTCTTTGTATCCTTTAATTCAGTATTCCATCACATTTATGACTCTGTGGCAACAAAGTGGGGATTTCAAAAGATATGGAAGAAACAAGAGTTAAAAGGAACAGGATCAACTCAAAGCAGACGTTACTAAAAGCAGAATCCTGCATGTGATGTTCTTAAAGTTCAGCCTTTGAGAAATATACAATTTACAGATGAGTTACCAGTATGATTGCTCTTCTTTTTCCACAACCTGACATCACAGAATTAAGCCTTCCCAAATGAAGACCAGGAATGATCCATACCCTAGAAGGTGCTGAAAAGTTTTGTACCGAGTACAACCCAAATTAGAAATGACCTATAGCAACAGAGAGAAGGATATGACTTAGCAGATCTGTTTGAATGCTTAATGCTCACTAATGCATTTAAACATATATTCTAATCAAGGATGATCATAAGGATTTTTCCCAGACTGCACATGGATGTCTTTGTATTGAGACTAAAAGAATATCTCTATTTAAGCTTGTGTTTAAATGACTGTTAGAAGTGTAATTCTCAGTCAGCACACTACAGCACCAAAGCTAATGTTTTCTGAGCAGCGTATTTGAACTCTGCTATGAACTATTTAAGCAAGAGTTTCTAACACACAGTTTGGCTTGGGTAGTTTTCAAAAAGACAGCCCTCGTCCTTATCGAGTATGAAAGGCAAAGCAGAATTTTCCTACCAAGACCCATCCTGCAACCAGACAGCTGCAGCACCCGCCTGATTCAGAGTGCCCAGGGACCCCTGGGTATGGCTTATAGAAAAAGATTTATTTCTTCCAGCTGGGAAACCCAAGAAAGGAGTTATTCCTAATATAATTTTCTATATTGTGTGCAGCTCAGATATTAGGTTATCCATGATAGACAGAGAACACCAAATATAAGAATAAATGTCCCCACATACAATGAGTTATAAGATTTCCACTTACATCCAATGCTGACGTAAATTGAAATAAGGGTATAGCTTCAACCCATTGTTCACGAAAAAGAATAAGGTGCACATCGTACAAGAGAAAAACAAGTGTATTACTAATGGCAGGAGCTCTGTGAACTGACCTTCAGATGTGAACATACAGCCTACCTTGACACCACAAGCATGCTTGGAGCAGGCAGCAGCTGTGCCTAAATAACTGCAATTTGCTACAACACTGGAAGATAGAAATTATGAAAAGCTCTTCAGAAAACATCCTAGTACCATGTCATTAAAATTGTTTATCAGTTAGTGAGTCAAGAAATTAGGGCACTAAAAAGATGGCTGTGGTGGAGGACCAGAGAACACAAGTCTATTACTGAAACCCAGGAACCAGCAAGCACACATTTTCCTTTAAGCATGTAACCTTGTTTTATATTTCTCCTTTCTACCTGTAGTTTACTTCCCAGCTGAAGAATAATGTTCTTTTTTGGCAGATCTAACCTTGTCCTAGTGTCTGCCCTCCTCCTTCTGCTCCTTACAGACCTGTTTCACTTCTTTCTCTTCAGCTTGCATCTGCTTCTGGCTGTGCAGCACACCAAAGGCTACATTCACTGCATGGTTTTGTTCTGGAGTGGGACAGATCAAGCTCATTCACTAGGAGTGCTCACAACACAGCAAAGATGTCCTTTATTAACTTTCGATAGCGCAATCATGTAGATGCTCACATTTTTTCAATCAACATATTTTTCAGCAAAACAAGGAAAAGGCCTCTCCTGAAATTGATACTTTTGGAGATATTGTGTTTTGTTCAGGTTTTGCCTCTTTGTATATAGCTAAGTGAGTCCAAAATATTTCATCTGTGTTTCTAAAAGCCAAGATTTTATCAAAACATTTCAAAAAAATTGGAAAATAAAGCTGGAGTTCTGGGTGCTCAGCTGTTTTAGTTGAACCTTTCTACTAATATTTTTTAAACAAAATATTTCTGGAGTTTTTCTCTTACATGGAAAACACCGTTTTTTTAACAACCTGTTACAATGGCTATGGCTTTGGGCTGAGGAGTCAAGGTACCTTCTGGAGGCAGAGAGCTAGTAAAGGCTTAGATATTTCAGAGGCTGATCAAAGACCTTCGTTTTCTCATACCTACCTCATGACCTCAGGTTACTGTTCTTCCAAATCCAACATATACTACTTCTGCTTCACAGCAAGCATGCAGACAACATATAAAAAGAGGCTTGCAGAAGGCTGGTGTTAAACTCGGTTTCAACGTAAATGGGAAGAAGACATACTGCTCTTTATTTTACACCTTTGCGAACCTGGGAGCAGATTTTCTTAAAGAAACACTTCAAGTACTAAGAGTTGTTGAAATTATCCAAGGCTTTCCAGCTGCTAAACTACTCCCTCCCATATGCTGATTGTCCACTTTGAAAACCTTGCTTGTTCTTTCCTGCATCTGGCATAGATTTCAAGGGGGGGTGGGGCGGGCTCTGCGGTCAGCATGAGAGGAGTCTGACTTCACAGCTGCCGTTTCCTTCCTCTGACAGAGCAAAAAATATCTTCAAGGAGGGAATCCCATTTAACATGCAAGTGGTAATACCAAAGATGCTTTAGCTTCTCATCCTCTTTGTGACAGTGTCCTGAAAGAAAACAGTGCAGCTAATATTAGCCCATAGGCTCCCCCTCCACTTCAAGTCTTCATCCCTTTTCTTAACTCCTGTCATGACTGAGCTCAATGTAAATAACATAAAATCAAAATGTAATTTAGTTATTTACAGTGAATAATTTCTTTGATGAGCTTCATCCCCCTCAGATATTTTTTCCAGCCAACTTTGATTTTTACACATCAGTTTACATTCAGTTGTTACGTGCCAAGTAGAATACCAGTCAGAGACTATTTATGCCCTATTTTCAGTAGTATTTCTGGATCCTGCCAAAACTAGGTACATAGGATGCTTTGCGATAGGATAAAGAAATCCTACCAGGGTTGGAGTATTGTCCATACATATAATGAAAACACTTGAATGTTTTGACATATACAGAAAAGGCAGAGGCACCACAGGTGTTAAAGTTTAATCAGAATCCCATAGCGAGCCTATGTAGCCAAAACTTAAATACAGTATGAGGACTCTTAGCTTAGCAGTTGGAACCAGCAGAGATCTCAGCCTTGTCTCATTCTATATAGAAAGGGATTCACTTATTTAATTAAAATATAAACAACGTACATCTTGTCCTTATCTGCAGGTAGGCAAGCATTTTTACGAACTTTAACTACCACAATATTGTGCCCAAAGAGAGATTATTCCTACACCTTGGCCTAGCTCTTGCTTCCACAGTCACATTATTGGGTGGTAACAAGTCACCACTGTCCAGCGTGTGTGTGGGAACCACTGGTGTGGGCTCCCTTTATCTGCAGGCAGAGATAGTTTCAGGCAGCCATGGATCGACAACATGGTTACTAGCACCTTATGTGTATCAGGGTGCCCTGTTGTTAGAGCCAATCACATGCGAGGACCATGTCGGAGCTGTGCAGCCCAGGGCCCCTACCTAGGCGCTGGCAGTTCGAGTGACAAAACCTGGTGCCCAGCCTGCTGAAGGGGGTTGTCAGCTATACAGTGTTGATTACCACCAGAAGTGCTATAATCACTTCCCAGAGCAGGGTAAAGAGCACTCGTCTTTGATCCTCTTAAAAATTTCACTGAGATGCCGCTGAGCTTAGCTAAAAAATGCTAGTGAGCGGAAAAAAAAAAAAAAAGAGAGAAAAAGGAGAGGAGAAAGTAGAGAAGAAAGGAAAAAAAAAGAGGAAAACCAAGTGAGTTGTAGACATGAGCTAAGAGATGGCAGTTTGGTTTCTCCAGTCCACACAAAGCATGGCTTATCCTGAGCCTGGTGGAGAGAACTGCTGAAATTGATCAGTTTTTCCTGGTGGTTGTGAACTCCGCTCAGCCTAACTAAGCTAGATCTCCCTGCTGAGATTCGTCCTCAAGCCGAGACACTTCTCTGGGCACGTCAACCCAGCCACAAAGTGGCAGCCCCAGCCGATTTGGGCACTTCGGGAGGTGGCTTGGTGCCTACTCCAGGGTTAGCGAACAGCAGTGAGCACTGTGGCTCAACAGGCAAGCAGGGGCTGCGTAGCAGTGTCCTCGGCTCCTGCCTGACCTGATTTCTTCCCTGTCCTATCCTCTGCACGGCCCTGGGCAGCGAGGAAAGCATATGCCACTGCCAGGTCTGACATCTCTCCCAGGACACAGGAGGGAGCGGTGTAGATTTTCCCTCCTCGCACACCCACAGCCCAGCTGGGCCCAGCTGGCCCTACGTACTCACACGACTGGGAAAACACATGAATTACAGTCACTTAGACTACCTGAATTAAGCACTGAGGATCTAAGTACTCTGGAAAAGTTTTGCTTTTAGAGGGGTTTTCTCTGCATGCTTTGTTTCTCAGCAAGAACACAGAAAAGTTTTTGATCCAACTGCTAGTCCAGCTTATTTTACACGAGGCTACAATTTTCAATTTCTTTCCATCAGTGCTATGCTTGTTATCTATTTAGATGGGAATGCCCGTTCCTCTTTTTCAAACAATATAAACTACACAAGCAAGTGGATTTTAGTCCAAAACCAAAAAGCTAGTAAAAAAGGTGCATAAAACCTTAAAATGCCCCTACGCATCGAATAGTCAACATTCATCATATATATTGCTTTTGTGTTCTCTGCATCTGAATTTTGGCCAGTGGAAGTTTTACCATGGCTGACCACTGTTTAAGCGACGAGTGACCATCTCCATAAAAAAAAAAAATCTTTATACGGCAATGATCAAACCCATTCAGTGCAAGGAATTATTATCTGCCTGCAAATTGTTCAGCCTGGAGGGATCTCAATGACTCCTGGGCAGCTCAAGATAAACGTATTAATTTCTCTGTTTGTCTCCACGGCAATAGATTATCCATGGGTAATTTCTGCAAAGGTTTTCCCTCATTGCTCCTTCCCAAGTTGCTTATTCTTAGTTCTATGGAGTCTATCTCCTGCTATTATGAACCTGGAGTACTTTGATTTAAAATCTACTAATTAGTGTATGCAATTTCCTTATGCCTGTGCCTAAGCAAAATTAAAATACTATATATCCCTTCATCTCTGTGATAGTGTTCACATGGTCAGCCCTTGTTTAATAGCAGAGTTTCACTCAAAACACCATGCAGCTGAAGCAAAAATGAGTCTTCACACAGTGAAATAAATACGTTAAGAGGAGGATTAAGGCTAACTGAACTTTTGTGGCTTTGTTTTGTTGTTTTCCATGCTTTTTGGTTGGTGGGGGTTTGGGGTTTTTTTTACAGTGTCCAGTACTGAAATCCAAAGTGAAATACATATATTCCTCCCATTTATGTTCTTCTTCCTAACTACAGTCAGACCACTTCAAGGGAGAGAAGAAGTGGTAAACAAAGAATATTTCTTGTTGATGGGTCAGTCGCAGTTTTATGTAGGCTGAAAAGCAGATTGCAATCCTGTGAAACGGCAGCATACTTTTGTTCCTGCCTCCCTGCCCCCATCCTGAAAACACACATGGCTTGACAAAATGCCACTAGAACGTGCTTGAAAACAGTGATCTCATTGTGAAGGCTGAAAACTTAAGGCTCAGTATAGTTGGATGATTGAGAAGCACAACATGCTCAACAGATGTAAAAACTGTATAATTCATGACTTTCTCAAGTGGGGAATGAGCTTCCACAGCCAGTTACTAAACCGCTGCAAGAGGTGTAAAATATCCAGTGATTTCCTATGCGAGTGCACCAACTATTTCAGATATGCACATGCTACTTGTGAGTTTTGGCTAGTGGTCACTGGGGTTATTTCTCTACACTCTGTTCTGTACCTGTTTTGGGGTATTTTAATAAGAGAGGAGAGACTTAATGTTTTATCCTTGGTTTTCCTTTAAATGGCAGGGAGGTGGGGGGAAGGGAACTAGTAAACAAACTGGAAGCAACTTAAGTCCAGAGAAACTTAAAAGGAGATTAAAAACCTCAGACTTCCCACTTGTCTTAGTGAGCTGGCAGGAAAGCCAGTTTAAGCCAACTGGGTTTGTTGTTCCCTTGGGTCTGCAACCCTGCATAGACCTCCCTGGCAGACTGAAATTTTGGAAAGACAAACTGAGGCTCGCACAATCCCTTTTCCTTTTTTTTCAAAGGGTTTCCATCTCTTGCTTTCTTCTGAACCTCAAAACCCAAAGCAATTAATTTCTGAAACTTTTCTAAAAATTCTCAGTTTTAATTCCTTTAAAATTTAGCAGCGAGAGCTACTGCACATAGTTTCTGCAGGGCCTCACAGGGGAAAGCTGCTGATGTTTCTTGCTTCCAGATCCAGTAGGCAGCTGGAAGACATTTTACCTTCCCATACTACAGGTTAGAATAGTGTCAAGGCTGCTCTAAATCGTGCCCAGAGGACTTCTTACTCATTGAGGACGGTCATTCCCATCCTGGATGCACCTTCTCTGGCTCCAGACATATTCTCCAAAATGAGAGCAGCTATCCCTGCCTTTGTAAAACTGCTTCGTACTAACACTGTCAATAGAATCCTATGCCAGAAAACTAAATCAAAGAAAATCAATGTATGGGTACAATCCTGGATGCCATGTTCCCAGCATCTGGTCAGAGAACAGAGAGTGAACCTGGGAACCAGACAAATCAACCTCAGCCCATCAGATGTATCACAATACGTGTACATTTTGAAAGAGGATCTCTTCATAAGAAGAGCATGAATGAGGCAGAACTATCCACCACCTACTAGAGGTTTGAAGAAGTCCTCCAAAATTAACATGCCGCTTTAATTTAGACTGTGCAGAGTCTTCTAGGCAGCTCTCCAGCCTTCACAGCTGTTGGCAGGTAGAAGAGAATGGAGCAGGAGATAAGAGCAGAAGAGGGAATACTACTTTTGGGAATATGCAGCCTCTGAAGGCAGATGTTGATTTAGAGATTTCATTTGGCACCTGTCAGAGGTTACTGTGATCTTCATAATTGCTGTCCCTTAGCATTAGTTTATCACTGCTGCCATGCAGTAGCTATTTGTGGCAGTATTTACATGTGGAACCTCATTTTTAAAGACTTGTATCTTCCCCTCCCTCTATACTGTTTTGGGTAAAATTTTCTTAAACTCATTGAACGCCTAAGCTGCATTATTATTTCTGGACACTTCTGAGGCTGTCCACGTGTGAAAAATAATAGGTTGTCCAGCTGTTACATACGGTCAAATTCTTTATTGAGCTGGAATTAATCAGCTGCCCTTCTCTCCTCCTCTCTCTCTTTTTTAAGGCTTCAGATCTGGCAGGTACTTTACTCCTGAATGCTGAACTCATGCCTTGGCCCAGCTGAAAAATTTTGATTTCACAGAACACAGGAATAGTGAAAATTAAGTATGCAATTACTTTTTCTTTTTTCCTGGACCTTATGGAAACAAAGCAAGGTGCATGTCTCCAGGCAGATACAGGCTCTCAATAGAAAAGTGATCTCACTGGTTGGCAAAGAAAATCTTTCTATCCCTGTCTCAGGACAGGGAGGTTTTATCCCCCCTCCTCCAACTCATCTTCTTGACGCAGTCAAAAACACCCTTTTTTTCCCGTGTTTTGATCCCCTTCCTCCACTTCAAGAAACAGTCCCACATTCATGCACAGAATGAACAACAACAACAAAAAATTAGGTGAAGATGCTTATGTCTCGGTTAATATTACATAACTACAAAATCATACAAACCCCCCCCCCAACTTCGCAAGCATGAACATGCCATACTGCTACTGGCGACAGTTAGGTGAAAAAGTTACAGCAGTGTGTAATAAGGTCATAGAGCCTTGGCTTTCCTCCAGACTTCACAGGTCAAACTGGCTGGTTTGTCAGCTGGAGAAATTTTGGCAAAAACTAAGCGCATATTTTGTCCCAAGTTTGCGCTAGTTGCACTTTAGTTTATAAAAAAGGAAATTTCATTTTGCATTAGATTTTTACCTGAATTCAGCCTGTTAATCCCTTTTCTGCATGTCTAATTCTTGTACTACAAGACCAGGAACATGCATCAGAAAACCACCATTTTTAATAAAACTTCTCAGCTTTGTCAGGGTACTGAGAAAAGCCAAAAAGCATGTATGCTTCCACCTCTGCAAAATCCAGTCGATGTGTAGTAACTGAGTATCAGATTTTAAACAGAAAAACAAACCAAAAAATTATATCCCAAAACTCTGAGCTTAATAAACCCATTTTGATTGTGAGAAGTGACACAAAACGCTAAGACTGGCAATGGTACAAGATGACTTACATTAGGCACTCATCACTGTCCATAATGATGGCCACTCCAAATGCAGTGGTAAAAATTCTTCACAACTAACCTGGTTCAGAAAGGTAGAGGGCACTTACTAAGCAGGAAAAAGAAACACAGAATGAAAAGTCTAACAATAATGTACAACTTCATTTCATTCAGCTGGCAGTCATAAAGGATGTTTTTGCTATGCATTATTACTGAATAGCAACAATATGTGCACTAACGTGTAGCAAGTCAGCTGCCTGAGGAAGTGAGTGAGAGACTTTCTATCATTTCAGTGCTTCTACAACTGAGAGGGCTTTCACAGTCCAGTCACAGCTTATCCAACTTTACTCAAATATGTTTTATTATTGTTTGCTTGAGGTCTAACACACACTAGGGCAATGTTTATTTTCATCCTCAGGTTCATTGTAAGAAATACCCTCAGACACAGTTTGGACAAAACCTGGCTGCTCTGATGCCACTGGAGCTTACCTGCTCCATTGTGGGCAATACCATTGACTTCAGTGGAGCCAAACATTATTTGTAACTTTATTTCATGAAAAGAAAGACACACAGAGTCAGCCCCTTGCTGCAACTTCAGAATTACAGAAAACAAACATTGGCAGGATTGGCTTATCATCAATGTGATCTCTTGATATTCAGGGAATATCTCTTTTTTTAACTAAAAAAACGTTTTGATCAAAGTTATTGTGCATTTTCTTTTGTGTCATAAACCTGTCCAAAAGAGACGTGGTTAAAAATGAGAAGCCAGATCATCCCTCTCCATGGAAACTAGGAGGAAAATTCAGTGCTGAAGGATGTATTTCGTAAGGCCTGCAACAAGTAGTTCACACTGGGGTTGGTTCTTCACGCTGAAGGCTGTTGTTGCACCTTCCAACTTTGTTGCCTGAGTATTGGCTCTCTCCAATGACAATAGCGAGAGGTAACCTCCCAGCATAGGTGCCTCAAGTCCGGAGGACTCTCTTCTCTCCTAAACACACAGGAAGGCAGGGCTGATGCAGCCAGAAATTCTAGGGGACAAAAGCATACGCTGAACGTGCAATTTGCCAGTTCTGCTTTCCGCAGTCTGTGTGGTCTGAAACTTTGTAGCCTGTGAAATTAAAACAGTCAGGACTACTAATACTATTAGATACTCAGTTGCAAAGAGGGGGCTGACGGGAAAGATGTTTCCAGTCAGGGTCACCCACTACTCATCACCTCCTCAGCCATCTCAGGCCCACACCAAAATCTGTTAATTTTCAAAGAACCCTATAAAACAACTTTACCTTTTGAAATTCTTGGTAAGCAGAAAACTGTATGGAAACAAGGCAAATCATACAACTTCTGGAAGGCATTTGTCTTCTTGCTGGTCATTTATGCTTTGAAATCTGGTGTAATCTGAAAGGCTTTGTTATTATACATGTTTTTCCTGTATTTGTAATTATCTGTGTAAGTATCTGGTGTTTGAGGACAGGCCCTTTTCAAGTGGAAAGTAAACATTGGCTCAACCCATATTCCAAAACATTCTAAATAGCAAAGTCGTTCTGAAAGGCTATTGGTGACCTTGCTTGGCATTGCTGCAGCACGATTACCCTCTGTTCTCTCACAAGGAGAGGGGAAAGTTGGATACTTCAGTCAAAATAAGCAGACTGGTTTGCTTAAAGACTTACTTAACTTAGTAAAGTAAACGCAAAATAATGAACTAACTTTGATTCTTAAATAAACATCTTTGAGACTGTTATTTTAACACATCTGGTAACATGAAATGACCTACTCTGAGTCGCAAAAGCATCCATGTATATGAGTCCCAAATCCTCATAAGCACAAAAGAAGCCACTCCAAATTCTTATTTTCCTATTTGTCTTCTGCCTTGAATCATTTCAACCCAAAGTGTCACTGAACCTACCATGCTTTTTAAGTAGGTGATCAAAGAGGTGATAAGTATATAGGAGAAATGAAAAATAAATCCCTGTAGATTACAAATGAGAGAATAATTGCTGGAGACTCCATTATATGGGCAAAGCCAACAACAAATCAATTATTTTTATTCCAAGAGCCATTCCAATCCACCGCACCCATTCGTTGCACTGGCCTACTGGGGAGTTTCACTACTGGTGTCCAGGTCTGGCAAGCAGATGAGAGCTGTTATCAATGAACTCTTGTACTCATGGAAACTCTTGCAAGTACTGAAGAAGTTGTCCAAGAGCAATATCACTGCATGATGTGGGCCTACTGGCTGAAGAAAAAAGAACAAACCTCTCAAACACTGTGAGGGTACCTAATATAAATTTCTTAAAATGCTTCAATTGTCTGAATATATATGATATTTTAATAGTCCTTCTGATCTGAGTGTAACTTAGATACATGAACATTTACGTTTATCTTAAAACATTCTAATGGTTAAATTTGTTGAAAGTAAGATAATTAAAGAATAATGTGTATAAAGTTTGGGTGAATAAAAGCTACAGCGTTCCCATTTGTCAAGAAACAATACAGCAAATTATGGTGAATTAAATTCTTGTAAGAAGGTCCTTGTATATGGTAATAGTGGATACTATAGTATTCTAACTCTGAGCTTCCTGTATACATAATTTGGTGGCATTACAGTACTATGAGTTCTTCATGTCTTTAGTTGTCTTTCAGAGAAGTTTCCACAACTTCTGGCTTCTGTCACTCTTGGCAATGATGCAATCAAAACTAATCCTGAAGTCAGAAAATCAGTTGTTAATATATCAATGTGATTCAAAAAACCATTCGGGATAAAATTTTTTAAAAAATGTATATCAAAATATATGTATACACATATATTCCCATGCCACTTTAATCCTAAACATCCATTCATTGACTACAAAACTCCAAATATCAATTTCTTCATTTTCCTTATATATATCTGCAGACATTTTATAAACAAAAGCAATATTTAACTTTTAGGTTGCTGTAAATCTTGATGTTACTTTCAAAGAATATTAAAGTGATGGTAAATTCTTTATAATTCTATAAAGTAAGCCTTTTTTCTGAAAAATCCCAAATTTCACAAGATCTCACAAATCCTATATTATTTGGTAGGTTTGTGGTCTGGAATAATATGAATGGTTTCCAGGTAAATCCTTTGTTTTGTTGAACTGGTGCAATGAGCTTCACTAGCCTCAAAACTGAGAATCACTTTTTTCAGTCAATACTATTTCTGTGCAGCTGAGGGAGAACTTGTTGTCAAAGTGCAAATATATACTATAACTTGAAGACTTTCAGACATTCTTTCCAATATTAATAAATATTCCCAGAGAGCATTTATCTTAGTTATCTTAAATCACTCAAAAAAGGAAACGTCATTGCAAAAGTCTTTTTCACTTCTCTGGTGGATAAATTTTGCAGTTCATTCAGACCTATGTTTGGTTTGCCAAAATGTATCAAACTTTAGACCTAGTCAAAGCAGTTTTTGGTCCATGGGGTGTGTCACTAATACCGCTGTGGTCTTTTCCTATGGAGTAGGGAAAGATTGATAATTTGTTCAAGATGGCACTATCAGAACCTTGAACCATCTTTCTGCCTGTGTGGTTACAATGAATCAGGGAAGAAAAAAGAAGTTATGCTTTGATGAACCTACCAAGGACTGGCTGCTAGCAAAACAAGTTGTTTCTATTAAGCAGGAACTGTGAGTTGCACCAGGTGCTTCAGCCTAGAAAGCTCAAAATTTACAGGGGATTCATTACCATTGAAATATGAACATTTTACTGTAAGTTATGAATACTTTACACATCCCTGAATAAGAAACAATGTCATCCACGTATATCAGTGTAAAATCAGCATCCAGGACCTAACCCAGTAAATGCAGAACTACCTCCTGCCTTTTGCTTCCTGCTCCGTGGATATCATTTTCGTAATTCCTATCAAAACAGTCCAGGGAAAGATACTCATCCTCTGTGATCCCGGGGAAAGTTAATGACTCACTTCAAACTGCAGTGACTGATAAACATGCTTTCTGTTTTAATGAAAGCAAGTATTTTCTTCACCTTTGCAGGATATAGAGAATGCCAGAAGCCAAATCTCTTGTGTAGATTACTGTGTATATACAGCCAAGCCTGTTTTTGATGAATTTCCTCATGCTGCGTAGTTCCTATGTGTTACAAAGTATGAGTCAACGTGACCGAAGGTGACAGAGACTGGTTCCTAGGGCTGGCTGAATGAACCTCTGCAGCAGCAGGTTTGCCATCTAAATTTAGACTAGAATTTGGGCAGCCAACAGACTAATTAATCACTGAAACAAACTTCCAAGGGTGATGATAGTGACTGCCATCAGAACGTTTAAACCAAGTGGCAGTTTTGGGCTACTCTGGTATCCCTACACTACTCCACACCTGCACCACTGAGGATGGCTGAGTATTGCATAGATAGTGTTGGTACCTTTGCAGGAGGAGGAGACAGTCAGTTGTATGCCCACCTTACTCTGGTTCAGCTTCACAAAAGAGTGATGGAATGAAACCTCAAGCCCTTATTGGTTTCCTCAACTACTTTACTGCTCTCTCAGGGGAAACAGAAGAAGAGGTTGAATGATGATTCAAGGATATTACTGGAATTCTTCAGTAACTTGGGTCAGAGTTTACTCACCATTACCCATGGGTGCCAGGTTGAGCTCATCACATGGCACAGAAACTGTTGGCCAGAATTAAACCCACGCAAGAACAGTTACAATTGCAAGCAAAACAAAATATCATTTCTGGGAGGTTGTTGCCACAGATCTATCTTCATTGGTTAAGTGTGTGCACCAAGAGATCCTCAAGGAGAGACCACAAGTTCGAGACCTGCATTCCTCACTGAC
>Ga0181612_147515_pt1 | contig 21751 bp, 11 predicted proteins | sample HoacroProtozoa21_FD_119630 | JGI IMG/M metagenome (GOLD analysis project Ga0181612, IMG submission 119630) | Hoatzin crop microbial communities from Cojedes, Venezuel. Combined Assembly of Gp0051906, Gp0051904, Gp0051908
CAGCCTCCAACTAGACTCAGCGCCGCTGATGACAACCCTCTGAGTTCTGCCATTCAGCCAGTTCTCTATCCACTTCACCGACCACTCATCCAGCCCACACTTCCTGAGCTTCCCTAGGTCAAGGGCTTTGCCTCAAATTGCAGTCTTTGTCTGGTTTTGTATCAGAATTCACCTTGCAAAAATTACCTTTGAAGGCTAGACCAGTCATTAACTCCATTTTGTATCTTGTGTAATCTTTTTAATATCTTGGTAAAAAACCTCCCTCCCCTGAGCCAAAAGCTCCAGCCCCAGCCCTCCTAAGGATGCCATTCTGCAGAGGGAACCACAGTAATAAGGTCCCCCAGTACAGGCTGAGGTAAGTCCACAAGCAATTCTTACTGCAGAAGGAACATGGCAACATGAGAAAGAGTTGTTTTTTTTATTTGTATGTAAATACATCTGCCGCCTTCCCTCCCATGTAAAGGCAGTGCTTCCAATGAGAGACAAGCAGGAAGTGGTTAAAGGAATGTCGCCAGGCAATTTTTTTCAAGTTGATTAATCATTACAGATAATCTGAATGTAGTTAATGAAAGTGATCAGAACCCAGAAGTTGTGTACTCCACTGATAACATGTGCTTTGACATAAAAGCTAATTCAGGTGAACAAAAAAATGGCTTATGAAAAATTATGCAGGTGATGTAGCTGGCTGCTTTTATTCAGGGTCTCATGAAGTCACCAGGTATCCCACAAGCTTACCCACAGATAAAACTTCCAAATAACCTGCACCATCCTGAAACACTTGGGAATTACTTAATAATACTCCCAAATATGATTGCACTTTTTTCCCAGAAAAATACACTCAAATTCTGCTGATGATAGCAGATAGTAGAGAAACGTTTTCAGACATATTTTCAAGTATGTAGTTTAAAAAACCATAAAAGACTCTGCACAAACAAACAGTTGTGTCTTGCTGCAAATTACTGAACAAGTTTTAATCTGATTCTGCCAAGGACTAATCAGAGTTTCCCTATGACTGCTGGAAAATGGTATTTTTGCAACATTACAGGTTTCTAGGGGTGTGGCAGTGGTGAAAAGATTTTGCTGGTTATGTTGTAAGTTTCTGGTTGGGGGAATCCTCCCTCCCCCTTCAGATTTGTTCAGTTCAACATTAGACTGTTTCTGCCACTGATGCCATGATTCATCAATTTCCCAAATGCTGGAAGCATTTGCAAATTTGTCTCCTACAAGGCACTGTTTTCCCCTCCCTGCCTAAACCCCATGATGTATCACTGAAGTCGCATACTGGAAGTGCATCCTGGAAAATGGTGGGTATAGAAGATCTTGATGCAATGGAAAGGTGCTGTTCTGCAATTAAAGCTTGAAATACTGTGACCGGAGTTGTTCAAATGATGCTTTGGTATATCTAAATCAAAGTTCAGATGTTTTGCACAGCTATTTTAATCTTTTGAGATGAACACAAATATTTAAATAAGACAGATTTCCATTGGATTAATATTCTCTTTTTTGCCCAAGTTAATTTCTGTTTTAGAGCCAGAAGAGGGGCTGAAAAACTCCATTGGCACTTCTGTCAGTTTTGTGGTCTTTTCAAATTCAAATTAATCCAGAAGAACAATTTTGCTGAAGTGGGTCCTTCCCTAGTTAGATCACTTATTATTTTAATTGCCTATATTGTAACTATTTGTATTCATGAATTGCCACTTCAGTGACAAAAGGCCAAATTCTGATCTTCCTGTTTAGTGGTAAATGCAACTACGCCGCTGACTCTATGGCAGGTGTTCTTACTTTGCAGAGTTGTCGGTAAGCCTGGGTTTTCTTGCACAAATCAGGAACGCCAGCCACTCTGGCACTTCTAAAGACTCCTCCTCTGCGTCTACCTACTTCTCATTCAGCAGGTTAAGACCGCAGCCTCCATTTCAGTCAGCCTTTTGGCAGGCTGAAGTAAATGACGCTGGAACTGGGTCAAGTAACTTACAGCCATTATCCTCCCCATATTCTTCCTCCCCCTTCCCCTCACCATTCCTACTGGCACATGTACACACTAGACGAAGTAAAGAAGAATTTTAATCAATTTATGGGCATTACAAGGAATTCCTGTAACATTGGCATTCATGTCCTCTTTCTGTCCTCAAGTCAGGAAAAGAGGGTAGTAACACCCAGTGTGAACATTTACTTGTTGAGGCTGAGACAGTGATCTGTTGTCCTCTTGGTACGTCCAGGGTTTTAATGTCAGTGAGGCTTATGTAAAAGAGACTATTTTTATTGTTATGGTTGAAAGAAGAGCTTCTGCCACTATACTAAAAACCTGAGTATCTTCTATCTTGTTGTTTTACCCACTTAAGACTGGGCTGTTTTAGTGAAGTAGGTATCTAGGGGATCTCTGTACGTGTTGTCAGTTCTGCTCCAGAATTATACATGGTACATTCCCTCTCAAGGAGAGTTTGTTTTCTTCTAAATGAAGAATTATTCACCACAGCTTCCAAACATCATTTATTCAGACTCTCTTGAAACATATCGATTAGGATGTTCAAAGTGAGTGATTTGTACCAGTGAATAAATCCACCCTGGGGAACAAAGGTGTCCGCTGAAGATGAGACTTGGAGAGTATCCCAATGCGTTCTCAAGTGCATGAGTAAAAGATTAATTATATCTGCTCCCCAAAATGGCTGTGGGTAGAAAGCTGGAATTGCACAGGGAGGCTGTAATCACTATTGTCCTGTTGTGCTCTAGCAGAAAAAAAAAAAAAAAAAAGAAGAGGACTTGATCTGGAGGAATAAAAATGTCTTGAAATCTCTCCAGCATCTCATTTCCGCTCCCTAGAAGTGCAGAAATTCCCACTCATCCTACATGTACCCAGCTCTTTTGATGCTGCTCTTATCATTGCACTTTTTCCACCTCCACGGGTACAGCTCCTGTTGCAAGTACTACTGCTGTCTCTGTGCACCTTACCACCTCCTCTGCTAGTGAGGCAGTTGTGGTAGTGGCAGCAGTAACAAAGATGGTGGGAGGTGCAGCAGCAGCAAGGAACACCCTCATTTTTTTCGTGACAACTTTGCCTGAAAATGTGGAGATGCTTTATAAGCAGGGCTAATTTGTAATTGTCAAAGTAATTATTCTGTTAAGGTATTGCAACAGGAACGTGAAGCTCTGCAACTGTGTGCACACACATATTTTTCTGTAGCCCTGCAATTAGCAGTACATAAGCTGTTTAGTGGGCATCACCATCACAAAGGCTATTCCAGGAGTAAAGGGAAATTTAGATTTTTATCTTTTTTGCATCATAATGAGATACTGATCATTCCCATTTCTTGTGATTTCCACTTTTTAACCACTGGCAGTGTGCATGTTGACATACTACTGCTGTGTCCTGCAGAGGACATACTAATAAGTGCAGATGCTTTCCACAGCCAGGGCATGAAGCAATCCCAATTTGGCCATGCTAGTTCCCCTTGCTGTCACAGCAAACAAAATCAGTAACGCTTTCTGCTCACTATGAGATTTTTCTGGGAAAGAAGCTGCCTTATATAACACCACCTTAATTTTATGCCTTCACTCCCCAGCTTGCTTTTCTTCTTTGGGCTGTGCAAATATCGTATTTCTTTTGCACACTGTCCAACTGCTAGCCAATCCCCATGTCATTCTTGAATAGGCCTGGTCAGGAATTTTTCAATTAAACATTAATTAGAAAAGTCCCTGTTTGTCAAATCTGAAACCGACTGCTGAAGCAATTGTTTTTGACAGACGTCCTCTTAAAAAAAAATTTCTTTTAAAGAAAGTTAGGCAGTTGTCAAAGTATCTCACTGAAGCGGTTTTGTTTTGTTTTATTTTGTTTAATTTTGCTCTGTATTAATGGAGGCCAGTTTTTCATTTAAAGAAATCTTTGGTTTGAAATTAATCAATTTGTATTGGAATTTGAAAGAAAGGAATTCCAAAACCCCAATGTTTTCATTAATCCAACCAAATTTCCACATTTTCCATCTAGGAAGGGTTATTATGTTTGAGAGACTTTTTTTCACAGTTCAGGGCAGGAACACTTTTGAAAATGTTAGATATGCTTATGGGACAGGACAAATCTTTTTGTCTCTGCCTCTAGACTGGAACTGTTCAGGGCTCTGTGTCAACACATTCCTAGAGACCCAAGCAAGTTGAAAGTAGAGTACAATCCTTTTATGCTAATATCAATTTCCCACTTGCCTATAAACCACTAATTTTCTAGATTTAAAAGTTGCATTCTCGTCTGGAATCCAATTTATCTTGTTTTCAAGCAGTTGTGCTGAAAAAACCCTGAGTGCTTCCACATGAATAGGGAAAACTGCTGTGGTATGACTAAAAATGGGAAAACAATTCAGAGGAGAAATCAGAGCTCAAGTTATAGAATTCATAAATAGTTGGTTGGGAAAAAAACAACTCAATATTTAGAGAATACATTGGGAGTTTTTCTTGTACCCAAACCATGTTTGCTTGCTTTTCATGATGTAAACAAATGCCTTAAATTTGGCTCTAATTAACTGATTGCTGCTGATTCCGTAGGGTATACCTAGTTATTTTACAGCAGAAACCAGTGTTCCCTCATAGCAAGTTATGTATTTAACTTAAAATAAATACTAACAAAAGCTTTTTAGGTTGCCAAAGCTTTTCCACTTAATAAAACAATTATACTTGAATGGCAAATAGTACATATAAAGGCACTGGGTTGTACTCTTTTCTCCAAAGCAAATACATAGTAGCTAGAAGCAATCGGTTATTCTAAGTACCTGACAATGAGAAGAAAAAACCAATACTTAGAAATTTTGACAATTTAATCTCTTCTGTTACAGCCATCTAGGCTACCTCTCCTAATTAGATCATCCCCTTTTGAGTACACCAGTAGACACGTAGATGACTGAACTGAAGGAATAGGAACCTCTGGGCATAATGAGGAAGAAAAGAGAGAGCTTCACTCAGTCAAGTAGTGTCAAATAGTCAAAGAGTAATAATAATATCTGAGGTTTAAGGTAAATCTATGGAAAAAGAAATCTTATATGCAAGAACAATAAGTTGTAATACAATTACTCCTGCCCATGCCTACAGAGATTGAGTGACCACAATCAAGTTTGCTGAATATTATGATAAAATATTTAGTCCTGACTGTGCCTCAGCACATGAACTGTCTGGAAGGTTTCCTGTCTGGACAACTGAATGGGTCATGGATGCAAAACTGAGTGCTACACAGCGACTGCTGCCAGAAAAGTTCTGCTTCAACGATTAAGAGATTTCCCTGGTCCTTTTTTCACAAGACAGGTATCTATTATTTGCATAGCTGCTTTCTAGGGGTGTTGAATTATAAATACATCTAGGAATTATTAGTCACCATTTGCCATCCCTCCTTTTATTCTTATACTGGAAAAGCTATATAAACTGGTATTTTAAAATGAGAAAGTGTATAGTGAGCAGTGAGCTTTACATGAGCTGTTGGAGAAGAGGCATAATTTAAAGAGCAGCTGTAGTGTACATTAAAGAGTAATCATTTTAACCAGTGACCCAGTAAAGCTGCCTAGATGTATTTCTGGTTTAACTCCATCTTAGCTATTGTAAAGCCACTGTTTATTTGGTCAGAAAGCAGCTTTATGTACTTGCATAGAATTCCCATCAGCTTCCAAGCACCTGAGATATGAATCAGGTTCCCAAATAACCCTGGAAGGAAGATGAGTTTAGGTTTCCTATAACTGGCCATATAAATATAAAAGCAAGTGCACAGGAGTTTGGCTGGATTTTTTGCAGAGTTGTACAGGAAACCACCAACTGGGGATTTAGAGCACAAAGTTTTCTTGAATCCCCTAGACGTCCCCAGTTAGAATGGTATACATTTCATATTAGATACAGTTAAAGGGCTACTTTTTTTTCTTTTCCCCCTCTTTTCTTGTCCTTTGATGACGGGAGGAATAAGGTACAAAGTTCTTAACACAGAATGGATACACCCTTGCATTTTTTACTCCTATGAGGAATGAGGCGAATTTTTGCCTTATTTGCTTGATAGTCAAGAAGCTTGATACTGAGAACTGAGATGTCAAATTGCTATAGAGCAAGCAGAAGCAAAGTGACTATTTCTATCAAAAGCCAAGCAATAGCTTGGATACGCTGTTTCCTAAATGGGTCACGATTACTCCTGGGAAAGTGCAGAGGACAGTTTACTCTCTACTCCTTGCTCAAGAGGACGAAATATGCCATGATGCAGGAGTTTGCATGTGCTCACCTTGTTTTCCTTTACAAAAGCAGTTCTGTCAGCTGTCTCAGCTTCTTCTGCTCCCCTTTTCTGTGCTCCATCCTCCCTTACGCTGCTTCAGTGTTATTCAGGGAGTGCTTATGCTTCGGCGGCAGAGATATCTACTGTAGGGCTCTAGTGGCAGTTTATCTACTGTAGGGCTCTAGTGGCAGTTTGTAGCCACTTGGCGAAAAGAAAGATGGTTTATGCTCTATTATGTCAGAAAACTGTGATCTGAGTCAGTGAGGTTCAGAAGCCGTGTAGTTTTAACGGAATGACCTCAGATTTCAGGAATAATCTCAGCCTGGTTTCCTGCCGTAGCTATGCCTTTCTAGTAGCTTAGCTCTGAAGGTTTATTCGTTCAAGTGAGTTTATGGAGACTAAGTTGCAGTCAAGAAAATAATACTTTGGTCTTTAGCACCAAGTCAAATTCTGTCACCAAAATGATACGAAAGAGATTCAAAGTTTTCCATCCCACGCTAAATAGTGTCTGCTGTTGCTCGTTCGAACATTTTCTTCAGTGACAGCTGGCATTAATCACCCTACGAGCATGCTTGCAGTTTACATGGGTTACTTCGGTATGCTTGCTTTGGGAAAGGTAGCAGGACAAAGTTTTTAATAAAAAACACTAAAAACCCAAACCAGCGATAAATCTTACATACCATAGCTTCTTGAAAACCTGAATTTCTCTAAACCTGGACTACCTAATCCATAATCTCCTAACTACTATTATACTAACCTAGAAGCAAACTAAACATTAGCCTCCTTCAGATACGGAGGCTATTTTTATCAAATGGGGCTAGTAAATTACTTTTTGGGTGTGATACTCAAAATATAAATGAAAGGAAATCAGAAATTGCAATAGATGGAGAAATTGAAGTAATATATAAGCAGATAATCATTCTTTAGACATACTTGGCAAATTTTCCTGGTAAGAATGCTATCACTTTGGAAGATAACTTAATTGACAGTCAGGACAGGAAAACCGGTTTGCTTCTAATGGCATTGCTATGGTGTAATGGGGCTGAGATGTCTATATTCAAGACAGATGCTATTATTTGTTCTAGTTTTACCATAAGTGACACTATGATATTTCCAAAATCAAGCCTGAAAGCCCATTAAAAACGTCTTGCTGGCTTGACTCATAACAAAATGTAGGAATTGTTTTTCTGAGTCCTGCTGAATGGAAAAGCTTTCAGAACACTCAGCCTGATGATCCCTAGCTTTTACGGCAAAGTACAAGGCAAACTTAGTGGTACGCTTTTATCACCCTTTCTCTTTTAATGGTGTGTCCTTTTCCATCTAAGTTATTGCAGCAATGGTTAGAAATGTTGCTTCCCCATTTATTCATTTATTCCTGTTTCTGTGCATTTATGTCACCTTCATGGGAGACTTTAAAAAGTTGGTCAGTCTCTTGGTCTTACAGAAAGACTTGCATGCTTTTTAACTGAAGAAATGAGTTCTGTGCTCCAGGTGCAATCCTGATAATTAAAGTTTAATTTAGCATAAAAACCTCTCTCTTGTTGCACTTTGGTTTTCACAGTGTTCTCTTACACTAAGCCATCATATTCCCCTAACAGACCACACTGATTCTTTATTTGATTTGTCTTTAAGTGTTCATGTTCACTGCTCTCTCATATCCTAAAATCTGATAGTGTATAAGCAAGACATTCCTTTCAGGAAAAGACAGCAGTGAAGAGTTAATGTTTAAAATAATTAATTAGAAAATCTGGCGATGGAGATGAGGACACTTTCTCAGTGTGTCCAACTCTACACAGAAGGCGGCAGGCAATCCTGCTATGATTCACATCTGCTAGTGTGTCAGTAGATGAGCCAGAGGCATTTTAAGAGTAACTTCAGATTCAAACAAAGAACATAAGCTTTAAACTTTCTACAACAGCTGTTCACTACAACTTTAATAAACAGTTAATAAAGAAAGTTCCACTTGTGCCCAAGTCAGGCACCATACCCAACTGATCAGAGATAGTCAACAAACTGGAGAGGAAAGATGACCCGGCAGCTGAGGGCTACCCTAAAATTTAAGAAGCCTGACTAAATTGTTCCTTATTGTCTTTTACTAAGTTGCTTCTTTCAATAGGAGTTTGAGACTACAGCTTGTGAAATTATATATTTCAGTTATTCACATACAAAATAATTTTTCCATTTCATGAAACATATCTATGATTTCAAAATCTTTCCAGTTTTGAATTGAGTGACTCCAGAATTCTCACTTGTGCGTAGGTCACATCAAAGCAGATGTAACTGTTGGCAGATACAACAGTAGGGGATGCAAGAGATGCAGGTCTAAGTCCCTTTTCCGCTCGTTGTCAACTTAAACCTTTCTTTCTAAATCCAGGTGGAAGAACAAGTGCTTCACTGTTGGAGGAGCAGAAAGGAATCTTCTCTTTTTGACTAGACAGTCAAAAAGTCAAGTTGGACTTGAGACATAGATTTTTAAGATTCTGAAGCACTTGGACAGGATGATAAGGAGAGATCCATAAGAAATGTAGATAACCAGTGAAAAACTTTAACTTATAAATATTTGCTATTTGCATTTCTCTAAGCTACTGTGCAGGGCCACAACAGTGGACCCGTGTGCATTAAGGGACCCCTGTCTGGAATTACAGAATATGTTGTACATTATTTGTTTCCATCCTGCTATCACTTTTAAACAACAGGTTTCATCTCCCATATGTTACTTCTGTCATAATTTCATGGACTAGGGGAACATGCAGCCTCTTGTCTCTACCCCAGGTCTCTGGAGCAAGGACTGACAGATAGTTCAGAAATGTTAAGTGGAGTTTCCTAAATCGATCCACATTCTGCCTCCATCGTCATGGGTCCTGACCCCAGGAAGTAATTTCCTTACAGTCTTGTTTGATGTCCCCATGGCATTTGAAAGATTAAAAACAAACTGTCTCTTCTCAGAAAGCAACAATTTCAAAATTGTCTGACACAACTCCCAGAAGAGCTTATCTGTGCCCAGACCAAATGCTGCATCAGAAGAAATGCTTAGAAAAGGTCTGCCTTCAGTGCACTCTCCATCGAGGTCTGGTAAATGTCTTCATCCAAGTGAAGTTTCGGGAGACTTGTTTATAGTGTAAATAGGAAAAAAAAAAAAGAAAAGAGAGAGAAACTCTGGGTTAGAGGAGAAATGAATTTGCTAGTTATGGATTTAGGATAACCACACACTTCTATGCAAGTCTAAATACCGTTTAGGATGTCCGGTCAGGTTAAACATCCACTTAATAATAATTGCAGATCACTGAAGAGAATGTCAGGCTATTTGTTGCATGTAACATTTACTGTAGGTTTAGTCTTTGTCCCAGGTAGGCACTCAGACATTGTTGGTTTTAATGTGCTCACTAATTACATTTTTCCATTTGTTTGAACAACAGTTCATAAACTGAACAAATTTTTTAGCTTTTGATTCAGTTATTTGTTATATGTTAGTCCTACTGCACATGACCATATTTTTGTAAGATAAACAAAAGCATAACCCCGAAAGTTAAAACTGAAGCCCAATAAAACTAGAACACGAGCAGAAAAAAATTGCACAGTTCACATGGGCACTATTACCAAGATAAGGAAATGAGAAAGCCAGCCTGATGCTCCTTCTGCTTCTGGTGCATTGTGGGGACCTACCAGCCGCTCAGCTGGCTTGCAGGTACCAGACCAGACAACAAAGAGGCAGTGAGCCATTTGGTTTTAGAGTTGTTTTTTTGGTTTGGTTTGGTTTTTTTGCCTCCTAGAAGAGAATAGCCTTGTGTAAAGTACCTGGTCATCCGCAATGCCTTGACAGGATAGGACACCTCAGAACGAATTCCCAAAGGCAGCACCCCAAGCATGAGGCTGCTTGCCAGCTTTGGCCAACTGAAGTCCAAGCCATTGGTCCTTCGACTCCTGCTTTCTGGTGATGTGTTTCTATCATGCGGTAACCCACATCAAGTAGGTGTTGTGGTAGAAAAGTAACTCCAGAAACAAATGATTAGTTGTCAGATGGATCGACTCTCTGAACTGATTCACTGTGGTCACTTACATGCGTCAAGGAGAGAGAGGCAGCAGTTCTGGCTTAGGCTAGCTTAAGCTGCTGCACAACCAGGAGTGGAGGGCCGGTGACCAAGAGAGTGCTTTAGCCTATTCCTTCCTGGGATTGAGAAACCCAGTCTGAACTGCAGAATGATTGAGATTTGCAGCCATGGCCCTCTCCTAGATTTAGGACCCTGAGTCATCCCTTTTAAAAACACATTAAGGACTAGGATATGCTTTGAAAAAGGAAACTGTGGATGTGCTTTCTTGATTTTATTCAATATTGCAAAGATTAAATAATGTGGCTCCCACACCCTTTAGTGCTTAGAACAGGGCAGCAATCAAGATGTTCCTGCTCGCAGGTGGACATTGTAATGGTGGGTACTTTCCTGCCTCTCTGTCTCATTACTTTTTAATTGTTTGATGGGGTTTTGGGTAGGTTTTTTTGCAAAGCAGCATGGTGTCAATGGGAGCAGTGCAGACCTTTTCTCCCTTTGAATATCTTCAGGACACAAAAATGGTGATTAGGGCAGGCCTCTTGTGGTGGGGAAGGAAATTAAATTGGAAAATGGCAACAGTTTTCTTGAGGGCAGAAGGGATGAAACAACCACAAAACTTACTTCTGACCAGCCTCCTTCTCTGGCTGAGTTTTGGAAAGACAGTTCATTTGTGTCATGTTTTGTGATGAGCTCAGCTCTTTTAGGAATTGAGAAGCACACTCTCATCATGTCTCCTAGACTGAGCTCCTCTGGGATCTCAGACAGAAATCATGTCCAGAGGAGAGCTAGTTGTGACTTGTTAGCTGGAAGCAGTTCCAAGCATGAGTAACAGGCACTTAAGGTATTTGACTGGGAAAATTTGGGTACCTAAGGGTATGAGGGGAATGGGATATTGTAGGTTCTTAGACACAGAGGACTGAAAGCCAACCAAGTCCTAGTTTGAATGCCTAATCTCCATAGCAGATTGGGGCCAATGTACATGCAGCAGCTACTGTCATCCCAGCTGGAGTTAAGAAGACAAACTCTTCCTTGCCTATCTCTATGCTAGGCCAGTTCAACCTATGCACAGACACCTCATGCTGGAAGGCTGCATATAAAATGGAGATGTAGGAAATGTTTAAATTGAGAGAAATATTTTAATTACATTTTTTTGTTTCTCTTCTGCCTAAAAACTATGTTTTCCTCGAAAAGAATGACAATTAGTAATGCCTTTATCCCTAAAAATATGGAGATCTTAGATATGATCCCAGAATGTATATCCAGGAATTATTGAAACAGCCACTTTCTGTTTACCAGAGCATTGGTACTCAGGACACTGGTGTTGCCAATAACCATGCTACTGTAATATTTATGCATCTTCTATAAACATAACTGATGAAAAAAAGTATTAGGGAAATTTTGGATGGTGGAAAATGGCTTTTTTTTAAAAACAGTGAAACAAAATCACTTTTTAAGTGTTAAGGGTACTGATCAGGTAGCAATGAAATTTTGAATTATTTCTAACAGCAATAAATTCTTTAGGAGATTTGCAGTTGGCTTAATAGTACCTTTCTCCTCAGTACCTTAGTGCTATAATAGAAAACATGTGGATAAGAAAGGCTTCTAATAGATATGCCAGGTAAAGCAAATCTATGAATGGCATGAGCTTTTATTACTATCAAAAGTTGTCTGCCTTCTTTCTCTTCATGTGCGGATCTCCAGATCCAAAGAAAGCACATCTTTGGAAAAGTCGATCTCCTTCCTATTCAAGAAGGTTGTCTGCTCTTACTTAGCCAGAGGTGTCTTACTTGTTCTGAGTGTAGCGTAGGATCAGAAAGGAGGAGAGGGAATAGATGTGTTATCTAATTGTTAGTTCCTGTTATCAACAGATCAAGGAGATTTAGTTGAATGGCACATAAAGTTTTGAGTGCTTCAGGAGGAAATTCTAGTTGTGGATAGCACAGGAAAACTGAACCTGGGGTTTGTGGTTTGGGTTTTTTTGTTGTCGTTCTGGTGTTGTCTATATGTCATTATTTATTGCACATATAGGAATTATTTTAATTTTTAACACTTTTTTTTAAAGTAGGCCTTGAGTAACATCTATCTTAATATTCAGGCTGAACAAACATCTCCTTATAAAGACTGAATTCCTCAGATGCTACAAACATCTTCTAATAGTCAAAAGCTACTAGAAATCAGCTTTTATTTTAAAAAGTGGCTATAATATATTTCTTACATCCCCTCAGTTCTTACTGTAAAATTTTTCAGCACCTCCTGCTTCTTTTTCTAGCTCTTTAATGCTGGATTTCTTTTTCCCATAACACGTTCCTTTACTGCCTTAAGTCTCCACTGGCACCCATGTGGTCAGTTTACTGTTGGCGAGATACAGAATCATATCATAGATAGAGATCTTTCTCTTTTCAGCCTCTCACCCACCAGTGAATAATTTTCTTCTCCTTGATGTTGCACTGGCAATTTAAATTCATTGGATAGAGAGAAAATGTCTTGATCTCCCCTCCAAATTTTCTTCTCTGTTCTGTACCATAATCTTTCAAATCACTTTGTTCCAACCTTTTAAATTTCAGTCACCATTGACTCCTCTCTCCTTCATTTATCATGTCATCTGTTGCAAAATACTGTCGTTCATTTTTCTAAGCTCTAAAATCCCTCTCTCCTTCCCATTTCCATAGCAAAAAGCCTCCCTCTGCCCCTTAACCTTTACTTTTCAGCATCCTACTCTCCTATTCCATACTTCTAAGATTGTCTCTCTGTAGCCATTTAATTTGCTTTTTCTTCATTAATTTCCTTTTTTCTTCACTAAGTAGCATCCAGACTCATGTTCTCACTTTAGTACCCTTCATTGCTATCTACCATTACAATCTTGATGTCTGTTATGCCTGTTTGTTGCCCTTTCACACTTTAAAGGTCCTTTTAAGATCTCTGTGTTCCTTCAGTCTGTGCTGGTTATTACTTCTGCTCTTGAGAATTGTTTCTTTTCCTGGAAGATCTGGATAGACAATTCTGAGGTGTACACACTCTCTAAAATTTTCTGTAGAACATCTCTGTCAACAATTCAGTCTTCCTGCTCCTCAGGTTCAGCAGTTCTTACCTCCAGATGTAAGCAGGGAAACAGCTGGAAAGCCAGGGGCAAAAGGCTCACAATGAATATAAATGTGGCATAAAAACTTCTTTAGATCTTATGGAAGGGCTGTATGGAAGGCAATGAAACAATATTTAGCATCTCAATAGAAGATTCATCCCACTTAGTGAATAGGATGAACTTCTGTTCTCTGTGAAGCTGACTCAAGCACTTCTTCCTGCAGGGAAATTTTTTGTAGTTTTGTGGAAAGAACTAGTCAGAATCACATGGAACTGCCTGCATGTTTGGTCCCAGAGTAAGATTTTGCAGATTGTTCTGCTAGGGTGGAGGCCTGTGTTCATGTCCGTCATTCCATTGTGTGGAAACATAGGAAAGAGTTTTGCCTTGCAGTTCTTGATTTGGACCAACGTTTCCTCACTGGGATAGACCTGTGGGCAAGTACTATGGTACTTTTATGGAATATAACTTTTTATTCCATCTTTCAGGATGCAGTAGCACCAAGCACCTTAAGAAAGCATACGTCTGCTCTTACTGTCAGAAACCATCCCTGGCCACTGACCCTTTATACAATTGCAGATCTACTTCTAACCTTCTTATTCTCATTAATATTTTGGAAAAAGTTATAGTTACTTCTCAAAGACAATCTAAGTGTCTCAAAACTTCTTGAATTTTGTTTCTCTGGCTTCACCTTAACTTACAGACTTACTGCTATAATTGTGCTATGAACAATGACTTCTGGAGAAAGACTGACAAAGGTTAGATATTCTTGCCAACAATATTCTGTCTAAATCCACACCTGAAATTTCGATTTTAAGGAGTCTCAGATTAATTTGGAGTCCTAACAAGAATAAACATGTGCTGTGGAAACTTTGTCTGCCTTTGAAAAGCTTTGCGTTCAAGGGGACAAAAACCACAGGTCCCCATCAGCTGTGAGCATGGCAAGTTCCCATGGTCCACCTGCATCACTGTCTTGTGTACAAGACGGGAAGTTTTCTTGCGCCTGTGTGTGACATCACGATAGCAGCTGGGACAGGGAGCCTCTGGCACTCAGGCCTGGGTGGGATGTGGAGTGCCTGATGGAGTCACCATCCACTGGACACTCAAAAGGTAAGTGCTTATCACTTGGGCACGGAGTCACCATCCACTGGACACTCAAAAGGTAAGTGCTTATCACTTGGGCACCCAGATCAACTCAGTGTTGTCCCCACATGTTTGTTGGGGGTGTATGAGCTCCAAACTGGCCTTTAACAAACAGTGTACGCACACCTACAGCCTCAGGGTAGCTGCTTTTTTTGATCAGGGGACTGTTTTCTGACACATGTAGATAATACTCGTGACGCATGTTGCCCGCTGGTACGTCACCCATGCAACATCTTAGGAAGGAGATGTGGATGGAAATGTTTTCAATGTGCTAATAGCACTGACCTTTATATTTCCATTATACATCACCCAGAAGCAGTGACAAGGCATTCAAAATCTGAAACAGTGTGGAAGCCAAATTTAGACGGTTTCTGAATGGTTTTATGTTTGTTTGAACGATACAATTTTTTTAAAACATAAAAAACAAACTGAGGACATGTTATAATTGCATTGGGTGGGAGGCATAGCTGCCTGCAGATCATATCCACATTTGGTCATTGCTCAGCTACCATAAGTCTGAGTGCATCCAAATTTTATTTCCTAGTGAGGTCCCGGTCCTGAGATAGGGCCGAGTATTTTTCTCAGTGCATAGTGACAGGTAGGATGATAGCACGCAGAATAAAGGATATAGCATGCTTACTGTCAGTTCAACCTCTTCTTGGGTATAAAGACAACCTTTTAGATATGAGTGTGAAACCCTCATAATGCAGCATGACCTGTTTCCGTTCAAGTCTGCAAGTGGGTGAACAATACCTAGTTCATAACAGAACTGAACTCTAAGAATAATCATCAGCCAATTCATCCTGGTGGCCCAGATCCTTCATTTCCTTCACAAATGTTTAGTTTTCTCTTGTAACTTGACTTTTCTTTTGAAGGTGACTCATGCAGCAACAAATCAAAGTGATTTTTGTTTGTCCTGTGCAATCTCATATAGGTGAACAAAAGCATTTGCATCACACAGTTGTTATTGTCGGAACCCTGCTCTTCCAGACTACTATCTAAGTGTCTACATTAATATTTTGTTTATTTATCTAGTCCTACAAGATGCCAAGATTGAGAAACTCTTACAAGTAACTTATAGAAGAGTTTCCTGAAAAAGCCATTTTGTCTGAGAAGAGAAATTATACTGATACTGAAGCTTTCTTGTATCCAAATAAACATGGAAATGTATCCCAGTGATCGAGAAAAAAAAAAGGCACTTTTACACGCCCCCCAGGTTGTAGGTGAGTCTTTTCTTACACACATGATCTCATGTGTTTTGCTGCCACTAGGATCACACTGCATCACAACACTGAAACTCAAGCAGCACACTTCTAAGATTTCTTTAGGTGTTGGCTGCACGCCTTGAATATTCCTTAGCAAGGGATCCCCTTTACACAAAAGGGAGTGAGAGGATGCTCATGGAGTAGTCACACAGCCTACTGCATTCCCACTTCAGGGAGCTACACAGATGCAGTCACGAAGGGAAAGGGCTGGAGGAGGGATACTGTGATCAGAAGGAGTGCTGCTGCCATGGCATTTGAGCCCCCTTTCTTCACAAGATACAAAGATTTGGCATTCTGAGGGTTCCTTCCGTCTTCTGACATCTGTTTGATCGAAACAGCGTTAATGGGACAAATATTTAAAGAGGAGGGAGGTGAGTGTGTCAGGTGGACAAATGGAAGGGAGGGAGAATACGGATGATTGCACAAGAACAAATGGGGAATAAGCTGTCTTTGAATAAATGTGACTGGAAATGAGAAAAAGATTTTCAACAGGAGCTCTGGAACAGCCTTTGGGTGAGAATAGATGTAAAAAAACCCAACCTTTCTGCTTTTAATATTAACTTTATCCAGAAAAGGAAGGAAAGGTAAGAACCAGTTGCTGGTTGCAGCCGGAGATTGGGATGTAATTAGCCAGGGTGTTCCCTCCAGCCTATGTTCTTATTTTCCAGTGTTCCTAAAACTACTCCTAAGCCACCTGCTGGAATTAGCCATACTAATGAAAAGCAGTCTAATCCAGAAAGCTGCTGAGCACACGCTGCCAGCCTGGTTCGATAGCAGTTGATTTGCTTGGCACTCTGCTGGATACACTCTGTACCTCAGAGGACAGGACTGGAGCACAATTTAAAACAGTCTCTTACCTACATAGCTCGGGGTTTAACACTGAAAAAAAAAAAAAGAAAGTCTGCTGTATGAATAGTACCCAGCTTGGTTTTAAAACATAAAATACACTGTCTCTAGCTAGCCCAGCAAGTACCTCACAGCACAGGGTGCAGTCAAAGTCAAGGTGTCTCTGGCATTCGGTCCCCTTGATGCGTACGATCCCACTGTCCAGCAGAAGAGTTTCTGCTTAACACAGCCTGAACAGAGCCTTGCAATCACATGTTTGAAATACAACGGATCGCTAGCATTGCATGTAAGAATAGTTTCTGCCACAGAAGTCCATTCAAGTTAATGGAAAAATGCCTTACAGATTAACAGCAATTCAATTATTTTTAGTCTTAAAACTCCTCTGAACCTCAAACCAACAGAATCCCATCTACAGCTGGGTCTGCTATAAATTACACTTGCAGACAAATTCAGTCTTCTTACGTTAAAGTTCTTTTAGGCTATATTTACTTGAATTCAAAGAAACCTTTCCTCCCATCTTTAAAGGGATGTGCAGTAACTTCCTTTTCATTAAGGAATAAACTGCATTGCATTTACTTGGGCCATCAGCATACTGCAGGGCAAATTTACTGGCAGAGCTGATTGGTGGTAACTTATGCCACAGCCCATGGAAGTGCTCTCTCACTGTGGTAAGCAGAAGACAATTAATTCGAAGTATCTTAGGCTAAATTAAAAAGAACTGTATATAAGCATATATAAAGTATATGCTGATATAGACTGATTACAGCACCTCCCCTAGACCAAGCTCTGAACAAGTCCAAGAATGCAATGTTGTTAAAATTCAGAGTGATCTGGGGTTAGAAAATGTATGCTGCATTCATTACTAGAATTAGGTATGAGTTGACTAATTAGACCACTCTCTATTATTACCTGTAAAAATATTTTCTTGAGTGTATGACAACTATGATCTTACAGGATCTTTTATGGTGAGAACTAACAAAGAAGCCAAAAGAAATTCACACAGAATTTTTTAAACTTAACTTGGTAAAGTTAGGACAGGTGTTATTTGACTGACTTTACTGTACTGGAGTTACCTCATTTTATGAGGATGACAGATCTACAGGTAACAGTTTAATGGATCATAATAATCCCAGATTGTTTTAAAAAACTGATGAGCTGAACGTCAGGAGATATATGCAGAAGGCATCATGATACCTGCTATATGCTTCTGTTTCATCTTTCTGATTTTTTACATGTAGGGCTACATTGCTGAACCATCCACAGTCTTCACGTTTCTGAAGTGTTTTGCTTAGTAAGGATTTTTTTTTTTTCATGATCATAAATAATACTTTTCATATTGATATTCAGGTTACATATTCAAAGGAACAGTGTAACTCTATTGGATGGGTTTTGCTCTGGTCACGTTCAGAATGTCTAAGAATATTTGGTAAGAAAGACTGACTTCTGATTGAACTGCAAATTCCCATTTTTGTCCTGGAGATTTTCTGGATCTGGAGATTTTCTGGATCTTCAGCTCTTTCTGATGTTTTATATATGAGCATTACTTCAGTAAAAGGGAAGCTGTCAAGTGGAGTGGGAGACAAGATTCTTATTGTTAAATTTTGACCCTTGAAATCAACCAGAATTTTGAATTTTGCCCCTTCTATTTAATTCCTATGTCTGCCACTGTTTTAGTGTGTGATCCTGTAATAGCTTAACTGATATGCAACTGTATTTCTTTTCTGTGAAATAGCAGTGCTGTTGTCCCAGCAGACAGAGGTGATATGGCTGAAAAGTGAGCTTGTAGAAAAGATGGCATGATGGGACAATTATCTTAAAACACTTACTAGGCCTAAATCCCAGAAATCCGGAAAGACAGTAAAAGCCTTTTCATAATGTGTTCTGTGTTTGTTCTCAGTGCTTACTAAATTGTCTAGATTCTCAAGATAATAATAATATGAAGGATAGTCCCCTTCTCTTTTACTGCTTTGAACTTTCTGGATATACTATTTTCTTAAAAGTTCCTGAAATGTCACCTGGTTTGACATACTATATGAAACCAGGTCACAGTATTTGCCACACCATTATATGTCTGACCAAGAAAAATGCTCAGGAGAAGTAAAGTCACACAAGGTATATAATTTTTCTATTATATCATGCACATACAGATATGATCCACTTCCCTTTGCTAAACTTTACACTTTCTTGCTGAATATGCTTGAACAATTCTCTCTCCTGTTATGCATGAAAGAAATTAATATTAAACATAAATCATGCCCACCTCATCCTAGAGATTTGCTAGAATATTAGTAATAAACACATGAAGGACTTGAATGAACTCAATATAATTAAAGTCATTCAATATGAGTTATGCTAAATACAAATTTTAAAACTATACATATTTGAGATCAGTATGAGATTTTTATATTAATATTTCACATAAGATTACCAATTTGATGGCTAAAGTTGATGGCTATATTGTCAATATAAATGTGTTGACTTCCGTTAGCACATGCTGCATTGTGATTGTAGAATAAACATGATAAAAATCAACATGCTAAACATTAAATGTATTAAAACCTGATAAATCTTGGTCTGAAATGAAAAATGGTGAATAACTATTAAGCAAGTGTGTTTCTAACTAGATCGTTTAGGAATATGTTCTTTTGTACAACTTGACAACCTTCCTCTCTATTGTGAACAAAACAGAGGGAACCATAAAAATCTCTAATGCTATTGTTTGCAGTAGGCAAACATCAAGGGAGCACTATAAGCTAACCAGGATAAATCACTGACTGAAGGTGATCTGGATCCATTGGTAAGTAAATCACAGCGAACATGGGTTTCCTTTGGTTGAATCTAATATCATAAGTCTCAGAAGAAAGGATGCAGGCCAAAGTCAGAGGCTGGAGGCTATATCCTGAAGAGATGTGATGTGTCTGTACTGGAAAGCTAAGCAATTCCAGGTCTTGTTCTCTGGCTCTGAGGCCAAATGGCCAATTTAGTTATATTCATATAATTAGACTGACCTGCTCTCAATAACATGATAGCCTCATACAAGCCTTTTATTGGGAATGGTCCCTGGACTGTGGTAACTTTCCAGGCAGGTCTGGAACCATTCTAACAATTTAGTGCATAGACGATCAAGCTCTGGTGCACGAGCTGAGCTTCTGTTATTTATGGAGACATAACCTGGGACTCTAACAAGAACTGAGAGTCATGGCAAGTAAATGCAGTGCTCAGTGCAATCCTGCACCCAAAAGAGCTGTGCAGCCTTGGCTACATAAAGCCAAAATCTTAGACAGCCATGTGAGAGTCAAGTTACTTCTGTATTTTTCACTGATCGCTATTGAAACAACAGCTGTAATTTCCTTAGGTGAAGAGTGTTATTGATCAATTGAAGCAGGTTTAAGAAAAGCTAAGACAACGGTTGAAGAAGCATGGAACATATTTCGTGGTAAATGCCCTCAGGAGCCATTTAGCTTAAAACCAGAAAAATTTCGGGAGTGGATTTCTCAGTTTCTGAGTAGTCTTGTGCTGCAGGATGCAAGATGACTTACAGACAGTAGAGGTAAAATAAGGCCATTTTCTTGCACAGGGCTCAGTGCTGCTTTAACTCGGTTTTTTGAGTGTCCAACCTTTGTCGGTTATCTCTACCCTACATTGCAGTTTGCAGTGCAGACATAGGCTTTGAGACAGATGCTTGATATGGGATGGTTATTATGCAGAGATTGCTCAGGACAAATCCAACAAACACTCAGATTTCTGTATAGAGAATCACTGTATACTGAATCACTGACCAATGCTCAGTCCTATAAGAGCTACCAGCTTGAAGCTGCTGCTTTCATAACCTCATAACTTATGAAGTTGTTGCATTAACTGGGTAGAGGTATTCCTTCTGTTCTTTTCAAGAACATCATCACATGAATACTTAATTTTTTGTGGTAGCTCTATGACTTGATTTTACATATCAAATAATTAGGCATAAAATTTGAAAACGTCCTTGTCTATTCTGGTCATCACGATGCCTACCATACAGCTGAGACTCTGCTTCTTATTATCATCTGGGTTTTTTTCACATTGTGAGGGTCAGTAAGTGTTTATAAAAATATCTGGACGCATATAATACATATGAAAAAATGTTATGAATTAGACTCTAGTTACCAGATTATCAAGCTGTATCAGTTAGATTATCAGACCATTATATGACAACTGCGTTCCAACAAACTAGTTTAGAGTTAAGCATCAAAATCATCTGTGGTTATGTTTTTAAACCATTCTATCCAAATGATAAAAAATAACTTATAGATCTCACTCCTCTCTTCCCAGATCCATCTTGAAACTATGAAGCATCTGATTAATATTTGAGGACTTTGTAATTTCTGAGGATAATAAGACTTGAAAATAAAAGTATCTTTTGGACACTGAGTAATTTGGACCACACTTCCCACCTACATTCATTAAAACAGGGCTACTTGTGAAGCCCTTGTACAGGAAGTTATTACTCACTGCTCTTGATTTTCATACGATGCAAATCATTGAGAAAGCAGCATCTAAACCACCCAAAGGTCTGGTGCAATGCGAATATCAGAGAGTGTAAGCTGCCTGCAGTGCTGTCATAATAAGGTGGATTGGATACGAAATTCCTTACTTCAGACGGTTGCTCTTGTTACATAAATGATATACTGTAGCTATGGTATTAAAAATTTACTACACAATTCCCTCTAATTTAGGCTGTTAGGAGATCAGTGTGTATATGGTGACAGTAGCCAGCCAGTGGTGCTGTGAGGAAGGCGAGGGCTTCCCGCATCTCCTTGCCGCGGCTGCGTCGTGTCCAGGGCACACGGCCTCTCGGGGTGCCCTCTCGGGGTGCCCTCTCAGGGTGCCCAGTGTTTCCAGCTCTCTGCTTTGAAAGCTGACTGAACTACAGCAGGCAAAAACTGCTGTGCTAAGGATACCATGACAGCCTTCATCCTTGATTCCTGTGGTTTAATTGCCTTATCTCATAGGATTATTTTACTGCAACTGACATGAGTTGCTGGTAAATGAAGACATTGTTACAGCAAAACACAGCACAGCAAAACACAACACAGCAAAACACAACACAGCAAAACCGCCCAAACCACATTCAGCCTTCCTGAAACAGAGTAAGTCCAAGCCTTGCTTGGACTTGCGC
>Ga0181612_147762_pt1 | contig 21751 bp, 8 predicted proteins | sample HoacroProtozoa21_FD_119630 | JGI IMG/M metagenome (GOLD analysis project Ga0181612, IMG submission 119630) | Hoatzin crop microbial communities from Cojedes, Venezuel. Combined Assembly of Gp0051906, Gp0051904, Gp0051908
CTAAATCTACTCTCTTGCAGTTTTAAAACCATTGCTCCTTGTCCTGTCACTACAGGCCTTGGTAAAAAGTCTCTATCTGTTTTACAAGCCCCCTTTAAGTATCGGAAGGCCACAAGGTCTTCTCAGAGCCTTCTCTTCTCCAGGCTGAACAACTCCAACTCTTTCAGCCTTTCTTCACAGGAGAGTTGTTCCAACCCTCTGATTGTTTTTGTGGCCCCCCTCTGGACCCACTCTAATAGGTCCATGTCTTTCTTACACTGGGGGCTCCAGAGCTTGATCCAGTACTTCAGGTAGGGTCTCACCAGAGCGGAAGAGAGTGGTGGAATCACCTATGCCGACCTACTGGCCACAACTCTTTTTATGCAGTCTAGGACTGGATTGGCTTTCTGGGTTGCAACTGCACATTGCTGGCTAGTGTCCAATTTTTCATCCACCAGTATTCCCAAGTCCTCCTCTGCAGGGCTGTTCTCAATCGATTAATCCTCTAGTCTGTACCGATAGTGGTGATTTACATGACCCAGGTCCAGGATCTTGAACTTGGCCTTGTTGAACTTAATGAGATTCACATGGGCCCCCTTCTCAAGCTTGTCCAGGTCTCTCTGGGTGGCATCCTGTCTCTCAGGCATGGCAGTCACACCACTCAGCTTGGCGTCATCTGCAAACTTGGTGAGGGTATGCTCAATCCCACTATTTATGTCATAATGAAGATATTTAATAGTATAGGTCCCCATAGGGTCCCTGGAGGGATACCACTGATTAGCAGTTTCCATCTGGAGACTGAGCCATTGGCTGTAACTCTTTGGACATGGCCATCCAGCCAATTCCTTATCCATCTCACATTCTGTTCATGAAACCCATACCTCTCCAATTTAGAGGTAAGAATATTGTGGGGAACAATATCAGAATCCCTAGAAGTCCAGGTAGATGACATGAATAGCTCTTCCGTTGTCCGCTGATGCAGTCACTCCGTTGTAGAAGGTCACTAGACTAGTCAGGTATGATTTTCCCTTAAAAAGTTCTTCACAATATGTGGTGATGTATTAAGAAACTTCTCCGTTCTAAAAACAAGCATTATATTGCATGTGTTATGGAGATGCTGCTGAGTTTAACCTCTCAGAAATATTTTTCTGTAGCTACCATCTAGAAAAGTAAATAAGTATTTCTTTTTATGATGTGATTTTTTTATGTTTTCTGGCAACTCTTTCTACAGAAGGGAATTCATGAAGTTTGCAATGATTGGCTAACATAAATAGCACTCCATTGCTCTGAAAGAAGCATCCATCTTTAAGGAATGAATTTTTAAAAGAGTATCATTAAAGATGGCAGCCTGAAATACTAGACAGTACTCAGTGATACACGACGCTTTTGAAGTAACCAGAGGCAGAAAGGTTGTCATGTAGTTTAATAAGCATATGTTTCTAATGGGAAGCAGTCTTGTAAATAATGACTTCTTAAAAAGTTTTTTTGTTGTTGTTTTTTAGCACCGCAGACTTCCAGTTTTGAGCTGGGTGTGTGCGAGTGGCATTCAGATCAGCTGGCTGAGGCTCCTATGAGGGCACGACTGCAAGCTGGGCACAAGATTGCCTCCTGTTCCTTCTTGAAAGATTGGAGCAACAATACTGAAGGTGGGAATTTTAAGTTAATGCGCAATTACTATCAGTCATGAAGAATATGGTGCGTTTTAGAGCAAGGTGGTGACCCAATGCAGAAACAGAACAACAACATGAAAAGTAATTGTATGTATTTGTACTTTAGCTTTTGCTTTGACTGTTTAGTAAGGGTGCTCTGGACACAAATGCTGGTGAGACATGAAAGTTTTAATGTAAGAATTCCCATATAAACTAATAATTGATTTATTCTGTAGTTCGTTCCTTGTATGAGATCTATGTAACAACTTGCTGAAATTAGATTAAATCCATCTAAGCCTACAGCCCTTGTGCATGTTTTTTCTGATTTGCTTTGGGTTTGATGCTTGACAGTTTTACTTGTGTAGTACTGCTATGTTTGAGCATACAGTCAGGAATTTCACTTCAAACCTTTAATTAGGGGAGCTGTAGAGAAACGTTTATTGTAAAAAAAGTTTATTACTCTTAAAAACAAAATTAATTGTTACAATTTTCAGAATTAAAGAGCAGGACATGTTTTTGAGCTCTCTGTGTAGTACTTGTCTATGGGCTTATGAGAAAGGCTTTGAAAGCTTAATGGATATAAAAGTCTCCATGTTGTAATATGAAATGGAATTGCCTTGCCAGCTAAGTGTTTGGCTTGTCGACTGAGACTGCCTTCAAAAGGGTTAAGTAGTACTAGTTGTAATGGTATGATTTGTGATGTAGCTTTGAAGAACTGATGGTGTAGAGATTACTGATGAAATCTGAGCCCACAGAAATGGAGAACAACTCATTGATAGTAGCAGAATGAATGCTTAGATATTGTTTTCATTTTAGAAAGATAAATTTTAGCATGAATTTCAATACATTCTAATAACTATAAGTCAAGTTAAAATGGAATAACAAGCAGAAGTGCTTGAGTGTATACACTCTACTAAGATAAATTTTTACATTTTAACGCTTCTGTACAACAGTGAGCATATAGACTAGTAAAGCAGATTTTTTTCCTTAGCTTTAAAAAATGAAAAGAGCCACAGCACCTTTCAATTTACACTGGGATATCTAACAAAAATGAGACTTTTAATTTGATTTTATTTTAAACACCTCGCTGAAATTTGTTGTATCAGTGCCATATCTTAACACGATACCTCAAGGGCTAGCTGTGGGTATGGATTTCCATTTCATGGCAATATTGTGCTAACAGAAAAGATACTGAAATTCTGTAAGTGGATTATACAGGACTAGGTCAGAAGCAATGTCTACTGAAACAGAACACTTTTTGAAATGTCTGTGATACAGATGCTTGGGTGTTATTGTGTAAATATGCACGGGTAGCTAAGTAGGCTGAACACAACACAACTGCTTAGGGACATTCCCTGTGTTTCCATGTTATAAAGGAAAAAAGAAAATGTGAGAAGAAGTAAGTATCAAAACAATACACAGAATTTAATTCATCAGTAACATTGGAAAGTTTTGAAAAATCTGAATTATGATTACTCACCTCTCAGTACATTTTATTCATGCAGATTTGTGGAGGTGTAAAGGAAAAGGCTGAATATTAACTAAAATTCTAAAAACTAAAGAAATTGTATGCAAACTGCAAAAACACCATGCTTGAGAGCTCAAAATTACAATGCAAATAGAGCTTGACTAAGAGGTAGTTTCTGATTTTGATCAAAGCTTTCACAACTATAAATAGAAGAGGGGTAAGAAACTAAATTATAAACCAGAGGTCTAGACAACTACATTTATAAATAAAAAATTGCTTACAGGTTTTGAATAATTCTCCTTTCCTGGTAGTCTTAAATTTAATAAAATACTTTCTGTCCTTGGCAGATTTTATTCTTTGTTCTTTTATTGCTTCTTTTCTCCAGTGTTGTATCGTAGGCACTTTCTTTATAACTTTTCCTCTTAGTGTGTCTAATGTCAAGAGTTCTTAGAGGTGTTATATTCCCCTGCAATACTGTTCAGAAAATACATTGTTGTGGTAGTTTTTTTCTTTATTGATATTTCCAGCATGCTTTGTATTTTCCATAGTTTGTTCTTCTTACATTGGATTCATTGTTTCCTACATCTGAATTTAACACTTATTAGATAAGAAGCTAATGAAACCAATTCTCTGAATAATAAATCAAAGTTTATGAGATGCAAAAATAAATCAAAGTGCCATGGTTTTCAAACCCAATATTTCAGATAACTAATGATAAACATCCCTCAAGTTTAAAGATTAAAACACAGCCAAATAATTAGATGATGTGACTCTATTACATTACTCTTATTATTTTCTTTTCCCAAGATTCCATCCATGGCTTGTGAGTTCATGAAAATACATCTCCACAGAGTAGAAGCAATGGCAGTTCGCATTTGACCTCTTCTTTCCTCAAAATGTTCAAGTGGGAAGGTTGCAGGCGACTAGTTCAGAAACTGAATAGTTCTCCGCTGGGGAAGGGAACTTGCCAGAAAACAAAAATTCCCACTCCATGGCTCAGTGTTTACTGAAGGCTCAGTAGTTACCCTAAAACTAGTAGCACAGATTCAAAGTTGTGCACTTTGTGAAATAAAAAAACATGAACTAAAGCAGAAAAAGTGACAAAAGCAGAAAAAGGTGCAGATGGAGCCACGCAGCTAAATATTTATGGGCTTTGAGTTTTCAGTCTAGCAGGATACAAGCATGTTCACCAGCCTACCCCAGCTCTAGGAAGAGACTGGGCCACCTCAGCAGTAAGCTGTAAGATCTGTTTCTAGTTGGATTTCATTGCTGCCAATGGCTGATTTTTCTTACGACATAAAATTTTTCTTCAAAATGGAAAGAAAAGAGACCATGTATGTAAAACTTTTTTAAGCAGCCGTGTGGGGATAATAAAAGGCTTTATGGAAAGATATTCAAGCCTACAGTCTTTGTCCTGGCAACAATCCCAACATATCTTGCCAGAAACACACACATCTCTCTGACTCAATTAGCCCTAGTACTACATTGGCAGGAATGAAGTCGCTTTTCTGGCATTCCTGTTCTACTTCTAAGACCACGGGGAAGTTTGGCTCTTCAGAAACAGAAAGCCATGGAAATTCTAGAGGATAAGAAGTAAAGAAGGTCAGATCATAAACATAGTAATAAGCTCTGCAGTGTATTGGACTGAGGGAAATTCAGACCTTGGAGAAGACCTGCAAAATTTGTAACAAATGAAAGAAAAACTTTCCTAATACTGTTAACCTTTAGAAAACTATTCGATAGATGTTGGCTAAAGGTAATAATAATAATTAAAAATCCCTTGAAGAGGGCAAACAAATAAGTAGATTAGCATTGTTTATTGCCTGTCCAATTAAACTGACATGGTTCTACTTTTACAGGCTATAGACAAGAGGGAAAAAATAATGATAAAAAAATAAATATGTTCAGGACAGGAATTTCTGGAGTCTTAATTTCTGAAAATGGGCCTCAATTTGTCTCAGAGACATTTGCAATACTTGCATAAAACATATTTTCTGAAGAACAATTTGTATCCCTTGTGGACACACGATCATTCTGGATGTTTCATAGAGCTTTTGTTTACCTAGTGCTGTTCCCTTGCTTTCTTACCTAAAAATCATGTCAGCTCCACTTTGCCCAGTTTTTAAAGATTCAGGAACTTAAACCAAAAGACGAAAAGCAATGTTAACTATCATTATGCTCAGAAAATAAATTTGGTTGGTTTTATAACGGCATTAGAGAATTCTGCAGTCAGAGAAAGAACAAGTAGTATAAATTCTAATGTCAATGTATTCTTCCCTTCCACACAAGGCAGTAGCCATAGAAGTGTAGATGCTTTGCTAATCTCTGTCAAACAGAGTGCTAGTTTTAATCTGTAATGCTTCCTTATATCAAGGTTAGACACTGTGACATGAAATTAGAAACCTAATTCAAATGAAATTACAACCACGTATTTCAGAGTAAAATGTTGCACAACACACGGAGTAAACTGGCAACAAAAGGAAAAGAATTGTGGTCCCTTACAAAAATTGAATGTTTTCCTTGTGAAACAGCCTTTTCTCCCTTCAACTTGAAATAAATTTTGTAACACCTGCATTTAACATGAGTTGTATTTAGAGATATGAACACAGAAAGAGTGGACTTAAGACCTTTAATCAGTCCTTTTTTGTTATTTTAATAGCTGCTTCAGAAGGCAGAAAAATATTCAATGACTCAGGAGGGGGGGAAAAAGACCTGATGTATTTGATAAAAAGTATTTAGCCTTTTTATTTCTGACAAATAAAAGACACTGTTGAGGGGATGGGGTACTTTTTTAGATCTCTGTAGGAATGGTTTTATAAGGGGCAGGAGGTCAAGAAGAGCACAAATTGCTTTTCTGCTTCAGATGGAAAGAAAATATGTTGCCAACATTTTGTTGCAGAAGTTCTGGCTGAGAAGTAAAGACCTTGATTACATGGTGGAGATGCTATTGCCTCCCGCAGCAGTAAGGCAGAACACTCCATCCATTTTTTTTTTTTTTTTCAGTTTTGAAGAGTGTGCAGAAGTGCTACTGTAAGAAACATATTTCCTGCATATTGTAGTGGTAGACGGAAGAAAGCCCTGTTTCCATATATATTTGCGATTGGGTATTGAGTGGTTGTACATGTAAGGAGGCTGAGCTGAATGTGGGACTGCTTACAGTTTTTGACTATAACTCAAGATACTATCAGCTGATGTAATTCTTGGTTGCTGGGGCTATCTGTGAGTAAAATGAAGATATATGTCAATATTTTTAATAGGAAACACTTAGATGACATCCAAGTCACATCACCAGCAAGACAATCTTATTCCATTGTGGTGGGGATGGTTTAATTACAGGAAAACAGTCCTGATATTCATAGAGTGAGAAAAAACACATATGTTTTGCTAAAAAAGTACAACTTTTTTTTTTTCTTTCCCCAGGCCGTTTTGAGTGGTTAGAAGCTAACGACAACACGTTACGCAGAAGTGCTTTACATAACAGCTCCATGTGTCATTGCTCCAGCAAAAATTGCAGTTTTCAGTTTCATTACTCCATGGCGGATAGCTGCATTCTCAAAGCGGTACAGTTTACTAATCAGGTAAGAAGAAACATGCATTCCTTTTCAAAAGATAAAGATACGGCAGCCCAGGTGCTACCAGCCAAAACGCAAGGACGTATGCCTGCTAGTACATGCCTACCCCCTTAGATAGTTAGTGCAAAACAGTAACTTGGTATCGTTTCACTGATCTATGCAATTGTAAAACTTGGGTATTTGCCATCAGCTATAAACTAATCTGATGGGTGAATGTTCTGCAATAAGAGTTGAAGGACAAACCCCAGCTATTACAGAATGAAGTAATTTGGGGTTTTTCACAGGAAAAATCTATAGTAACAACTTTTCTAGCCTTATTCCTGTTTTGGAAATGGGAAAATAAGTGTTTATCAAGACAGAAAAAGGAAAGTTGCTGGTTCAGGATATTTGGAAAGCTCTTGTTTAGCCACCTGATTTGCTTTGGGCATGTTTTAGAGCAGTAATTTTCCTGGTTTTTTACCTATTAATAGATGAAACAGCCATGTCAGACTGAAGCATAAATGGCAGCTGAGCAAAGATAACTATTTCCATCTTTCTTACCTCTCCTGCCTTGTGGAGGTTTTCTGCTGTTAGAATGTTCCCTTTTGAAAATCATTTTTAATAACAATATAGATGGTAATGTACTGATACTTAAAGAAAAAAAGAGCAGTACAGCTGGTCTCATTAAGCTAATGGCTCTCATATCTTGACATTGGAGTTTAATTATTTTCACTCAACAATACAAGTATTTAAAGACAGGTCCACTTCATTCACAAAGATAAGATAATAAAAAACCCTGAGGTGTAACACTACCAAGGGGTCTAAATATAGAAACAGGTAATCGAAGCACTTGATTTATTCCCCACTATGTCTTGAAGTATTCATGGAAGCAACTCCAGGCAGTTGCTCATTTTTAATATGTGAAAGTGAATAGTAGCATTTTTCTGTGACCCGTTACTTTATCAGGGAATTGTAACACAATCGGTGTTCTGGTCAGAACGCATGAAGATTTGTGCCATAGTACTTGCCAATAAATTCTCAGCTATGATGCCCATGACAACCTTGAGACAGAATAGGAACACTGATTTCTATGTTTCACTGAAGTGGCATCAACAGCTCCAGTTTAAGGGTTTTCATTCCCTGAAAACAGAGTAAACCATGTGAGCCAAAAACATAAGAAAACTCGCATTTGACTTCCCATAGAACTGGGAGCCTAAATGGAGTTAATTGTTAAACAGTTCCTAATATAGGCATGAAAAGAATGTTTTTGGCACTTATCGCATCAGTTCAGTCTACTGTTTCCACATCTTCTCTTAGCCCCTTGATGTCTCCGTTCTTGAATTTCTCCTTCAGTCAGAAGTGTATTTATTGCACATAGACTTCTTTAAAGCTGATAGGAGTTATTCATACTGCAGTATTTTCTAGAAAGAACTTCAGAAACATAAGCTTCTGCTGGCAGTTTAGAAAACATAACGCTACGGACTCATGTTTAACAGTTCTCAAGTTGAAATGAAGGGAGGAGTAGCTGTTACATATTTTGCTACTGACTAGTTACGTTGTTTGTGAAAAACCAATGAATCTTCAAAACTAACCAAATACTGAGAAGAAGCAGTGAGAGCCATTTAATGGTTCTGACTGTGGAAGACAACAGAGCTGCTGTCCTGGAGGCTGTCATTCAAAATAACCTCTCAGTTGCACCATCCAGTACCATGCAGTTTCCCTGCACCCCCTTTTACTGTTTTTGTTGTTCGGAACCTCTTATCTCTGAATAATTCTTGCTATGTCCCAGGGCCAACAGGCCTGATGCAAATTTGTATGCCCTAATGCGCTAAAATTTCTGTAAGTGTTCAGCAGCACTTGCAAAAACCATGCAAGTACACTCCTCTGCAGAAGGTAAAGGTGATCCGTTAATCATTGTGGGGAAACAAATACGCATTTTTTCCAAATTGCTCTCTGAAATGAGAGAAGCAGGGACAAAATGATGAGTGCAGCAGCACAGCAGTGAATGTATCTGTAGAGAAATGTCAAAAATAAAAAAAGCTGTATTTTATAAATGGAGTTGATAAGAAAATGTTATGATTGTCTCTTCCATCCTTCAAATCTGAGTAGTATTATCTCAAAAAAAACATTGCAGGAAAAGGAAACAATTGTTACCCACTTTAGCTTTACAAAAAATTGTTTAAATATAGCAATATATCACAATAAGGGGAACAGAGTGAAGATATTTTGAGCAACTGCTCTCCTACATCACCAAAATAAATCTCGAGGGAAAGTACAGGAAAAGCAATATATTCAGCATTTCAAAAGAAGGATAGAGATGCAAGAAGTGCGGTAGAAGGGTTAACCCTTTTATACCAAGGGTGTGGAAGAATCTGAGAAACAGGATGAATACTACAGAGAAAAAATTGTGAGGAAGGGAAATTATATTACTGGCTTATTAGAGCTGCATATAATCGGAGTGTAAAGTTTGCTGCATGGAACACTAGCCAGTTTAAAAACTAGTTGCATCTGAGGTGATTTACAGCTTTCATTGTAAAAAAACAGCCCTCAAACATCTGGATACTGGCACATGCACAGAAAACTCAAGTTTACTGCTACAAGATGGTTTTATTAGAATAAATTTTGGAGAAACATAATCATGGGGATGGATATCTAAGCTGTTAATCGAATGTGAACAAAATTATAGTATCCAGATGCATCCAATCAAATAAACAGTAAATGCAGAGTGTTCCCACAAGGTATACAAATGTGTTTGGAGGCTTCAAGCATGTACGTGTGGGGGACTACATTAACTATAATATTTCTAAAAGCAGACTGTTAACCACAGGCTATGATTTTAATCTTTTTCTGTGTCTTATATGTGGTTATTGTAGAATAATATTGTTCATAGATTTTCTTTGGAAGCTGAATTATTTAGCAAAATGAAGCAGGTTTTACAGAGAATGAAGTGTCCTTGACATTGAAAGACTTTTGCTGAATATCTGTTAGATGAACAAGTGGACAAATACTTACATACTATAGTGATAGGGAAACTCACAGATTACTTTTTTTTCTGAAATGAAGTATGTCATGTGGTTTACCCAAATTTAGTCTCTTATGTCACTTAGTATTTGGAATTAGGGTATTGCCTTGGCACTGTCTTGCACATTTCCAAAACTGATCTTTGAACACATATTCAACAGAGATTTAGTTTCCCAGCTTTGTCAATATGTCATAATGGTTGAAGCCTTGGTAGGAAAAGAGCATGAATAATTGGCTACTTGTCACAAATCATAGCAGTGTTGTTCTGCTAGGTCATACCTCTCGGTCTATCAAGCAGTAGACAGCATCTTCCTCTTCTTTTTTTATATTGCAAGACAGGAAAAAACATAAATGTCCTTGTCTATAGTATTGATAACATTTCACGTACCTATCATGTCCCCTCTTATTTCTCTCCTGTAAGGTTAACTGTTTTATCCTTTCAGTTTCTCTGCATAAGAGAGACTTTCCGTTTCTCTTATCCTGCTTCACATGTTTTTCTGAACTGTCTCTAATTCTGTGATATCGTTTGTGGAAAAGGTGCAACCAGTATTCTGCACGGTGTCCTAAAAGGGGTCACACTGTTGATAACTTGTAACTGTAACTCTGTTTGTATGTATAGCCTATATTAACATTTCCTGCATTTATTTTCTATCTTTCTGATTTTGCTGTATTTTGGAGCTGATTCCTGAAAACATCTTATTTAGGGACGTGAAGTTCACAGTGCTACATTTTTTTAATTTACACTGGCGTCAGCATGTTCTAGTTAGGATCATGACCAGAAACAGAATGAGCAAGAGCTGTTTTTGTCAGATCATTGAATCCAAAAAACTTGTAGTGCTTGCATAAAGGGAGCCATAACATATTTGGCACTCTTGCTGTTATCCTTAGGAGGTGGAATGAAAAAGGGGATTGAGGTAACTCAGAACATGACTAGGACTTGTTAGGCAGTACTCTGCCTGCTTGATTTAAAAAAAAAAAAAAAAAGCTTTCGCACAGTTGATTGGGTATTTTTGATAGACACCGTATTCAGTTCTAAGAAAACTAAATGTAATTAAAACACAGCATAATATAAGCAGTTTTTTATGAAGAAGGAACTATTGTATAGAGTGCCATGGAAACATATTGTTAAATTCAGCAATAACGTGGCTTAATCTATGTATTAATTCACTTTAATTCTACCAAACTGACTCCTGATAATTGTATTATTAGCCTGTTTAATCAGAGTAAGCATGTCTTGTTTCCTCTCTCTCCTGTAAAGTTCAGTGCAAAGATTGCAAATGAATGTGTGAAGCTCTATTTCCTCACATAGAGCAACTTTGTATATAGTGATCATTTGGCTAGGATATGAAAAGATCAAGGACAAAAAATGGCCTGGATAATTTATACAGGAACAACAATTAGCTTTCTAACATCATATTCTACATTTTACAGGAGGAATATGTCTTGTGGGAAACCAACATCATGACGAAGAAGGAATGGGTCAAAGTGGATATACAGCTACCAACAGGGCTAGAAAAGTTAAAGGTATGAATGAAAAAGACACGTGCTCAGTTTTTGAAGACATTTTACCTCATTGTTTATAAAGCTGCTAGGAAACTTAAAAAATTGTTAAAATGATAAGTGTCCTCAAAGTGATGCTGCTCTTCATTGCTTCAGTGTGAATAAAGCTCTGGTTATAGCTCAACAAAACATCTACACAAACATCACATGTTGAAGCTGCTGGTCTTTAACAGCATGCAAGAAAATGAATACAAATCTCACCATATTTTAGTCATCTGAGTCCATCTCAGGTGTTAGAAACTCTTTTAAATATAAATGCTGTTAAGTGAGATGATGGGAATGATGCTTGTGGGATTTCAGTGAAATGATGTAAGCCAATAATGGTGAAACTATATCTTCCCCTTGATTTTTCAGGCATAGAGAATAAAGCAAAGTTACAGATACTTAATCCTTAAATTAATTTACCGGTTTCTATTTTAAGTAATTTTACATTTACTTTTCTTTTTCATAATTCTGTAACTAAACATCATATTTTACTGTCTCAACAATCGCGTGAAAATGTAAGCTCTGTGAAAGGACAAACACTAAGCCCACTGCAGGAATTTAAGTTTTGACATAGATAAAAATTAATACATTTCAGCAAGCTAGTAGGTTTTAAGTACCTGTTGTTGACTGCCTCTCCTTTCTGCACACGGACGAGTGTGAATAAACAACCAGAGGTATAACAAGACTGTAGTACATAAAGATAAAAAAAAGGCTGCTGAGGTTGTATGTATACATGAAGACAGCCATAACTATGCATTCTTGTAGAGAGACGACAAGGATCGCTTGTGCTTAGGGAAAGAAAGATACTATCTTTAATTATGTGACTATGTAATGTTTTCAGGATAGCATTCTGCTGTTTAAGCTGGTAGAGAATGGGTATTGTTAGAAGCCTTTTGTCACTTTGAAGAAATTGTTTTTAGTGGAAGATAACGACATACATAATTCTTATTTTTTAGAAAGAAAAATGTCTCTTGAAATTTCATTCAAACCTAGTTTCCAGGCTTTGGGAGATGTGTTAGACCCTCCTTCTTGTGCCCCAAATCACATGTGTTCTAGTTTCCTTCTGTTTTGTCAGATACTCTTTTACAGCTTTCCTTCCACAGTGCTTCTGCCTCTTGCAGATGACTACTTTCTGAGACTCGCGCTCTGGTCATGTCCCAGCCTGTTGAAACGCACAACTCCATTTCTGATTTGTGCCTCCAACTCCTGCTCTTGTCTCTCAGTGCTTTCTTTCATTGTAATCTTCATCCTTCTGATGAATCCAAGCTTACTTTCTCCTGCCTGCTGCTTTGGCTCAGGTGAAAGAAACTTGGAGACCAAAAGTAGGGTAATCTCCTTGCTTTGAGAACAAGCAGAGCTGGGCTCTACAGTGGCCAGGAGCAAGAGAAGTTCTTCTGAAACTTCATTGCTCTAAATCAGTTTGTATAAAATCTAGCCAGCACAAGGGAAGTCTGTCAGAGAAAGAAATGCTCCTTGAATTTATGTCTGTGCCAATAGCAGTGAAATAAGCAGGGCTAGGGCACAGGCCCAAGATTGGCATGTGGTAGTCCATATAATTAAAACATTAGCATGGTCACTAGCAAGGTTTCGACCCAAGCAAATTGGCCATGTCCCAAACAGTGCCTGGAACAATTCAAGGATTACTAGCAGGTAGGGACCAATCCCACTGCATAGACTGGATGCAGCCATTTATCTTACGTGGCGAAATAGGTATCAGTTGTTAAGGTGTTCTGTGCCAATTTGGAGTCTGAGGACAGACCCTAGCTAATTTTATTCAGTTGTGGGTGTAACTGAAAATTTTTCTCTTTGGCATCTGCAAAATGAGGTTCTGAAGAGACTTCAGGGCAGAAGATGGAGTCTTTAGTATTACATTTCAGGTCACTCTTCAAAAGCACGAGAGCATTGCAACTTTTTAGTCAAATGCTTATGAGATTAGGAGTTTTTCTTTAAAATGGCTTTTAGTTAACTTTATGTGTGGAATTCATCAAACTGTTTCAGGTGAAAAGTTTCAGAAAATTCAGCCTGAGGTAGTCATACAAAATTTCAACTTCTGATTTGAAATCTGTCATGGTTTTGTAATGGAAAGTAAACACTGGTTTTACTTGTAGAATATTACTATTTTATGTAAATAAAAATCAATTTTTCTGTTGTCTGTTAGTGCAAATATTTTAACTGTAACAATCCACAGCTTATGTTTAAAGGAACACTCTGGAGCAGGTCCGGTTACATCTGTCTGAATAGCATCCAGCTCTTGGACAGTACACCATCAGAGCCACCAGGTTTGTGCTCCTTAGAAGAATTCACCTGTACTGATGGGGAGTCGGCAAAGCCTGGATCAGCCTGTGACTCTCACCCAGATTGTTCTGATGGCAGTGATGAGGATCCAGAAGCCTGCTGTAAGTGAATTGCATTACTTTAGAAGGGCACTGTGCTGAACAGTACTGTGAAACCTTAACAGGTCTACCCAACAAATGGCTAGAAATCTTTTTATTACTTATATAGCTTCTTTTGCACAGAATATTTAATGACGTACAGGTTAGTGATAATGTTCATAGCATTATCTGTCATGTGTTTTTCTTTTCACTGCTTTCTATTTCTCTGTCTGGCCTCAGCAATATGTTTTGGATCTAGATTTTTTAAGTATCTGCAGAAAGGCAACATTTTGCATATTTTTGCTTAAGTGTATTCCCTATGTACCACATTTATAGCCTCTACTTCCCTAATTTGAGAGGGATTGAAATCTGCCTTGGGATTTGGTGTTTGAACACTTTTCTGATTTAGACTGTCTATGAGTTATAGTCAGAAAATGCATTAGGTGACATGGTATTCGCGTAGCAATACAAATCACTATACAAATCGGCTACAGTTCAGAAGCTACATCTTATTCGTTATATTTTCAATTGAAGGTAACTTTGCTTAGAAGACACAGTTTCTACTGTACAATCAAGAGTAAAAGAAAATAAGCAAAATTACTGGAAGATGTCTATAATAATTCTGAAACATTTTAGATCTCCATAAGAAAGTAGCTTTATAGACCCTATCGCTTCTAAAACAAATATTATAAGATGTATATCTTTATGTATGTTTGCCTATGGCACTAATACTGAACTGTGTGTTGCATATGAAAAATGTACACATACTTAAGATACTGGTGATGATATATATATATATCACTGCTTGGAGGTGAAAATTAAAACTCTGTGTGTCACTCAAGATAGCAGGATGAACACTGATCATGTTTTATTTTCAAATTTCTTGAGAAGACTTCAGGAACTACTTGTGAGTACAAGCTTTTTTTAACTCACAGTCTGAATCTTTAATCCTTTCAATTATTAAATAACCATGCAGGAGCCACCTCTGAAACAAGAAATATGTGCAAATGTTGAAATAAGGTTTTAAATAGGAAGGTTTATACTGTTTTATCTCTGGGTGGAATCTAAGCCAACATTAAAGTCTATGGGGGCTCCCTCTCTGAGATCTGTTTTGCTTTTTTGCAAGACTTGACCCTATGCTGCTAGATCTTTGTGTTTGCTGGTAGGAGTGCAGAGTGTCCTCTCGTGCTCTTTAGGAGGAGGAATGGAACGAAAGTGAATAGTACTTTATAAATTGGACTTTATTTCTCAGCTCTTTAGTGTTCCCACTTCAGTAACAATGTGAGAGAATAGTGGTGAATAATGACTGGGAATATAGAAGTATAATTTTAAAGTTTAAAAGGAAGATGAAAAATAATTGTCCCAGTTGAAGGGTAGCTGTTAATAGTACAACACGAAGTGAAAATAAAGATAACTCTAAACAATTAAAGGCAATTATATATTGCACACAATGCATCACAATTTCTTAATTAATTTTTACCCCTTCAGACACTGCACATTAGTGTTCAGTAACCAAAAGATGAACTAACAACCCAGATATAGTTAGCATTTTGGAGTTAAATAAAGATCACAGTGGGATTCATTCTTGAGAACAGTGCTTCCGTCATGCTTATGTGGATCGTTCAGCAAAACTGGAGAGTGGGCAGAAGAAAGTCAGGATGTCCTGGGGACCTCAGCTCTGTCCTTCGTGGCATCACCAGAATTAGGGTGCTGGGGCAAGGACTGACAGAAGGCTCAGCCAGTGCAAAGCCCTCTTTGGTAACTTTGCCTGGTGCTGCACTGTCTGTTGTTGCCTCTGCAGTTAACTTTGGTTCACCATGTGGCACTGATTCTCCACTAATTCCTAGTTTATGCCAATTTAAAGAAAATATCACACTCAGTTGAACCTGAGGCACAGGGATTCTGTGCTTCACTATGTGTCGAGGCATTTGCAGGTTGAAGATCTATCATTTTGTTGGAGCAGTGCACCAAAGTGTACTCATGCTCTCAAAAAAGGGTGAAAAAAAGGTGCTGTTTTAAAATACAAGTAACCCGTATCTGCTCCCTGGTGCTTTGACTCCTGGCAGAGAAGAAAGAATAGAAACAAATTGCCATCTTTAAAATAACAATAACTGTTTTTAATGTTGGCCCATCTTAATGCCTAATATTGTCTTGGACACTTCATACACTCCTTTTCAGGAAAGAGAACTCTAAAGGTGGAATTTAGCTCTTCAGCAGTTTGATTGGCTTACAAAATTCATCTTTCTGACACTTTCTGCAGTCCTAAACAAAAGAGACCTAAAGGAAAAATCATCCTTTATTCCTGCCCTTTATTCTTCTCCTCCTGTTATGTACATTTTCCACCAGATCTTGAAATGTTCCTCGTGATATTTAGAGTGCACTACATTTATTCACATTAATTGTCAGTAAAAATTCCTACCTGGTACAACAATGCATGTTTTAGCCTCTGTTCCTTAAGGTATTATGACATCTATCTTTGGACACATCCTCAGTAGTTTCATTTGATGAAGTACTCTCATGTCCTGAAAGAACTGATGGATCTCCATACTGAATGAAAACAAAGGCAGACAGCTGTTACATAATAATGTGAAGGATGTCCCTCTTCTTTGAGGATTTTCTTTGCCTCATTATAAAGAGGAAGGAAAAATTATTTTTCACTTTGCTCATGTTAACTTGGCTTGAATGATAATTATAATAATGCAGTTTATTACAGGAACAAATAAACACAAGTTTTGCAATTCTGCTTAAATTTTCTGTTTAATCTCTGCCCGTTTATATAAATACATATTTAAGTATGTGAGACTTATAGGTCTTGAAAAATTAGGAACTTGTCTAGGGCACATTTATGCACCTGAATAACCACCTTTTTTGAGTGGTTTTGTTTAAATCAATTAATCTAATAGTGACAAATCATGAAATTAATGTTTTTAGTATTAAATAACATTTTCATTATGTCTTGTCTGACACCACTTATTTGAGATCACTTCTAAATTTCACTGTGACTGATAATAGATTATCAAAACCTAGTTAATATATTCAAAACAAAGAAAGTGAGGTACAGTGCTTAGATCATTTGAAGGATTAAAAATTTCCATCCTAATATAAAGGAAGTTTTGCACTAGACGCCATGCCAAGTAACAAATACTGAAGGACTATATTTACTATTATTATACATTATTTATATGTAACACACACATTACATATACAAACATCACAAATTATTATCCAGCAATTCTAGCAACTCATCAAGAAATCTAGGAAGCACTTTCTATTTTTATGCAATACCACATTTTCATGCAGTAGTGTTTCTAGAAATTGCTTACTCCATTCATGTAGATCAGAATGATTGTGGGGTGGGACATTATGTAGCTGTTTCTGAAAGACCATCTTCCATTTTGCCTAATTAGAAACTTCCTTAAAACACCTCTCTACCTTTTCTGGTTTTAATTTTGCATTTCTAGTATTAGCATAAGTATTCTCAGCCTTTCATAGGATATGTATAATTTATGAATAGAAAATATGTAGAATAAAGGAAACTTGTATAATTTTAAAGCCATGTACTTTTTACTGCATTTACAGTATAGCAATTTACTGTTGCAAATCTTTGAAACCTTCTGCAGCAGATTAACACATATGCAAATCCTTTTATTATCATTTAACTTTAAAGTAGAAGAAGCATTTTTTAGTCTGAAACATTTGTTTTACTACACATTTATGTGTTTTCTGTGACACATTAATGGTCTGGAAAGGTCAGTATCTGTCCATCAATCTTGTATGTACACATGGTAAAGAAGCAGCTACACCCATATTGTTTCCACAGACTTCTTTATTGCTTATCAACACTGTGTAGCATTGCATTTGTGTTTCACCAGAACAGTTATCTCAAAGCAAGTGTGCAGACCTGAAGACCCAGGGTTGACATGATATTCTCTTAGCATCACCAGTCTCTTAAATCTACATGAGGTAACTGAGTAGTTTCAGAAGAAGATGAGGCCATCTCACCTAAGTGACTAGCATGTTATGAGACATTTGTCTGATTATTTATGATGTATGAAAGTTCAGGCTAGTTGACCTGTGGCCACAAGTGATCTTTCTGCATGAAACTTTTAACAATTTTTAGGCACATAGAACGAATCACAAACTGGTAAGGAATGTGCATGGGTAGTCAGTGAGAAGGTATATGCGTAACCCTTCCATTTCCCAAAATGACATTGTTAGCCAGAAATGGCAAAACATTAATGACAAAGTAATCACAGAAGTGCTTTGGTTGCTGATCACACAGTTAGTTTATACCCCAAATTGCATAGACGCTTGGGTGCTGCCACACTGAGCAAGCATAGCAGCATTCCTCATTCAGTACTATTAGTCAGGGAAACATTACCCTGATGGAGAGACAAGTTCTGCTTCCCCAGTTGTGTTCCTCTGAATTAGCTGCCAGAGTAGGATTGAAGACCTGCTTCTAGTTGCAGGCTAATGAAGTTGAAGCGAAGTTATTTGGCTGGTAACCCAGCCTAGTTAACAGGACTGCTTTGTTTTTTCCCCCAAGAGGTTCAAGAGGAGTTGGATAGGTAGAGTAAGATGGTAAAAGAAAAAACATTCCCATTTAAACTCCCAGTGCTCGTGGAATATGTGCTTTGTTTCCTGTTTCTTTTTTAAAAAAAAGTGGAAAAATAGCTCGTATTAGTTGAAAAATATTTCCAGTCTATTTTATGGCTTTAGTAAGCTCCACTTCTTTCTTGAAATTCAACGAGATGTGTTTGGGGAACTTTTTTTTCTCCTAGTTGCATCCTGGAGTCATTGGTTTTGCAGAACTGGTGTAATACCTTACTCCTTGACTAGTTCAGATATGCTGATATACCCACACAAAATAAAAAAATAAGTAAATGTGTCTTGTTATAAAATGAATGCAGGTTGTAGTTTCCCTTCTAATTTCATTTCTGTTTCCCTGAATTATTAATAGATGAATGTTCAAAAATGAGAATTGACTGGTTCAGTTTTCAGAATGTGTAAAATCTTTCTGCAGTTTGAATCCACTGAAATCTTCCCAGTGAAATAAGAAATGTAAACTCTGATGGTAAGAGGTGCAGTAGGAAAGGACATAATATACCAGAAATATACTTTATGTCTGTTTATCTTGCATAACTGCAGTGTGACTCCTCAAAAAATATAGGTTGTGCAGGCATTTATTTTCCAGCCATGGGCAGTGAAACGTTCCCTATACTCACTCAAATGTTCAGATAAAAATGTAGAAAAAGGCTGTGAATAATAAAAATCATGCACTCTTTTGATGGGAAAGGAGCATTTCTCAAAGTGTATTAATGTTTGACAATGAAAAAATACACTGAGAAACCATCTCACTTGGATTTGTGTTTCAGTCAAAGCACAGAACTTTTTTCAAGTTTGATCAAGCATTTACAAGCACTCCTTAAGTTTTTAGAATTAAGTAGGGATAAAATTTAAGTCAAACTTAACTCATGCATCTATAGCCTAGCTATTCCCTAACATACTACCACTTTTAAAAATGAAGTATCACTTCCAGAAACTACGTATGGTAGAACACTTGGGTTTGATAAGTGACTCTGGCCTGGTGTCTTTGCATGATTGGGTGTTTGTATAGAGCTTGTAATTTTAAAAACAGAGGTGCAATAGAAAAAACAAAATAGTGGCATCTAAAAAGTGTTCAACATTATAACATTTAGTGAACTGAAGCTGCATTTTTTTATTCCCCCCCAACCCAAAAGCACAACACCATGAATGTTCTTTCTACCTTTATGAGTGTGTTCAGAATTGAATAAAGTTTGAAAAAATCACAGAGAAAATTAATTTGATTTGGAATTGTGTCGTTCTGTGTGTGCATATCTGTTCTTTTTTTTTCCACTGCTTCTATATTCAACCTAAAAGATGATGTTTATAAATTTCTTTCTAAATCTGTAGTGTTGAAGAAATTGTATCAGTGGTTACCAATGTGAGAAATGATGATTTCACCAGACTTCTCTCTTTCCTGTTGACCATCATGGGCTCTGTCTGACTGCAGCCTTGCTACTTCACCAATTCTTTTAGTATATGATTTCCAAATGTAGCTTCAACAGTTGGCTTTTCACTATGAGCCAGGGAAATACCATGGGCCTGGTATTGAGCTGCATTAAATGACAACAGATCCGGTGTCATCAGCACACGAAAGATAGTGTTCTTCATGTTGCAATAACAACTCTCCTCTTGGTCCTAAATATCTGTAGTTAAAAGAAAATAATAATTAAAAAATTTCCATGCTAAATACCTTATTGAACTGTAAAATAATAATCATTAGTACCTTCTTGATTTTTCTTTTGTATTTAAACCATTATTTTAATTTGGTCTGGGGTTTTCCTTCCAGGAACAGGTTTTTAGTTGCTTAGTATAAAAAAAAGTAACCTTTTTTTGTCTACATGGTCATTTATTTTTGTCTTTTTGGATATTACTGTGCAGCCACTGCAGTCAGCTTCTTATGCAGAAGATCTTTTGCATTGTTCAGGGAGGCCCAAGGAAAGAGGTGTTTAAGAAAAGAATGTTTGCTTTTTTGTGTCACGTTGGTTGTCTCAGGACGGCTTAGCTAAGGAAAGCACAATGCCTATACATAGTATTAATTACTGTACAGCGAAACAGCTTAGTCTTGGATATCAATTTGCATATTCCACCTTAATGTATTAGGAATTGAAGTCTAATTAGCAAGGTACCTTGTAAAAAGCATGAGAATTCTGTAATTAAATAAGTTAAACAAGTTTCATGTTTAACTAATATACTGCACTAAACAGAAAAAATCGCTCTATTGAATTTTAATGTATATAGTAAATCCAGATAAGAGATATTGATATTTGTGATTCATTTTGTAGCTTAGGACTTAACTGCTCAAATAACCTCTCTGTACTATATATAGGAAGACCTTTACCAAGAGCTTTACTACAATGGTGCTTCAACAAAGATAAGTTTAATTTTGGTTTTGTACAATCTGAAAACCTATGTAATATGTATAATTATGTCTGTGCCATGAAGTCTGGAAAGTGCCAAGAATAGTTCAAAGGCAACTTTTACAATTGTGATAAGTGACCCAAAAAGTTAAGTGTAGCATTTTGTGACAATATTCTGGACTAGGAAAGAAAACTCTTAGATTATGCTGTTTTCTTATCAAAATAATTAATTTCGCTCAAGAAATGAAACAGCATGTGAGATTGTTATACGTTATAAGTTGGTCTAATCCATACCAACAGAGAAAATGGTCTTTTACTTAACAATAAAAATTTCTAGGAGACCTAAATAATTAATGTATTTAAATCTCATTTTTAAAAATAAATTAAGTGGAAGCTTAATTCCTCTCTACTTTCAGTGTATTTAAATCACCAAATAAATTTGATTGTTTTTCCCACACATTCATAATTAATTTTCCAATAAAATCTTTTAAAAATATGTAATGTTACTTTCATAATCTATTAGCAGCCTATGTACAGGTCTCATCTTTAATATGATGCAGTTTATTCTCTTATAGGTGATTTCCTTCATGGTTCTGAGTTTGAAGGGCCCGCCTGACCTGTTACCTGCATTCTAGAACTTTCTGTCCATCTGAACAGTCTGGATTTCAGTGAAACATAGCAGCACTTAAGACTCCTTGTACATCCAAATACAATATAGTTGTACTTCCAGCATTAAACTGTCGCATTAATTTCAACTTAATGATCTGTTATTGTTGTTCTTCTTATAACAGCTAATTACACTATATGTGATTTTGAGACTGATCTCTGCGGATGGAAGCCACTAAGCCTAGGTGATGCTGACTGGAACATAATGAAAGGATGGGCTCCCCTTGAAAGGGGACTCCTTGACAGAGGTCATACAACTAATACTGGGCATGGTGAGATTTCTATTATTATTTCTCTTATTATTATTTTCCTCCTGCAGATAAAAAAAATGATTTGAAATGGATGCTACATAGTATGTAGCCATCCAGAGGGACCTTGACAGGCTTGAGAGGTGGGCATGTGTGAACCTCATGAAGTTCCACATGGCCAAGTGCAAGGTCCTGCACATGAGTCGGGGCAGTCCTAAGAACAAATACAGGCTGGGCAGAGAACAGATTGAGAGCAGACCTGAGGAGGAGGACTTGAGGATACTGGTGAATGAGAAGCTTGACATGAG
>Ga0181612_139614_pt1 | contig 21750 bp, 10 predicted proteins | sample HoacroProtozoa21_FD_119630 | JGI IMG/M metagenome (GOLD analysis project Ga0181612, IMG submission 119630) | Hoatzin crop microbial communities from Cojedes, Venezuel. Combined Assembly of Gp0051906, Gp0051904, Gp0051908
AATGTTGGAAATGGTAGGAATTTAAGCTTGGTCTCCATTCCTCCATTCCATCCAAAATCCCCAAGTGGCTAAATGCTGCTGGTAGAAATTCAGCAGTGAAATAAATAGTAGAACGGTTGTTAACTGTCAGCAACATTATTTGTTAGTACTAGTGTAGCAAATATGGAGAATCTCTAAAAGTGTTCTTTTAGTATCTAAAGCTTCAGTCTCTTTCAACTGTCAAGGAATACATTTCACTGCCTCACCCATAATAGCAAGCTATCATAATTGGCATTATATTCTTCTTAAGCTATTATTGTTCATTATAGCCATAATTACATATGATAATTCCTTTTGTATGGAAAACAAGGTAAGAACACTTTCTCTTTTCTTGGCCATATTCCTGTCCAACAGTCCTCACAGCAGCAAGTTTTTTAGGGACATCAGAAAGTAATTGAGGAACAAAAATGTCTAAAGTAAAGTTTATTTACATTTGTCTTGAGCTAGACTGTAGTTGAGAACTTTGTTGCTAATGAGAAATTACAGCATGCAACACACTGCAGCCAAAGATAGCATCTTTACAGACCCTGTAGTGTGCATCTGAAGACTAACGTTTCCTGAATATATAAATATTTGGACTGGGTTGGAGTTCAGCACACTTTTATTCAAGATCATTCAGACTTCTGTTGTGGAAGTGATGACTACTTTTTCCTTCATAACTTGTGGGGTAGTGAAAGAAACAACTAGTCAACCCACAAGAGAAGTATTAAAAATAAGTTAACACACCCCAACCTCCATCCTTCCTACGTCCAGGGGCCCTTAATACTTTGAAGGTCTGGTGAGCATCCTTACAGGACACCTCTTCAGTGCTTTAACACCTCAGGTGTTTTAACAATTAATACTTAGATTTGAATCAAAATAAGATAGCAATATATTATGCAACTGGCTGCTTCTCTGTGCTTGTGTACTGTATTCTTTAGCTGAGAGAATACTTCATCTTCTCTTGTTGTGCCTGTGGGGGAGATTTCATTACACATGGAAATGCAGAGATGTGTAGTTTGTGTTTTGAAACAGGAGTCCAAAAGTTAGCTAACCAACAGGGTCTCCTTACCCCATGCACCGAGCACTTGCATTGATGACTGGCTCATCTGTAGGTCAGCTAGTATTGTATCCCTTAATACCTCTCTGCAAACTGTCACAGACTTCTAGGGAAAGTTCCTGATATATGGTATGATGGAACAGTGGTGTTTATTCTGTGTAATAATTCTGCAGTGAGCTGAGGGATATATGCTGGCCAGGAGTCCTGCACTGTCTTTTTTTCTTCAGGACTTGCAGTTGAACGTGAAGAAAAGAGTCTTCCAAAAATAACACTGTCACGCCAGCAAAATATAAAGCAAAAAGCAAAGCAAAAACCTGTAAAGAAAAATACACTACTTAACATTTCTGCACCAATTTACATGCTTTAAAACAGTGCTTAAATGTTTATGAATTATGTCTTACGTACCTTGGGGATGACAGTGGCTGCCTCTGCTGCTGGCTGCAGTGACAACCCCAACACACATGAGCGTGGGCTTGCCTGCTTTTCTGCATTCTGGTTGGAAAGCATATTTGCAGAGAACTCTTCCTCCACAGGGAAGAAGACCTTATTGTATGCAGATGCCCTTGTTGCCTTCTGTGTCATCTAGACTAGAGCTAAGGAAAATTAATTTAACTGTCTTCATGCAGGTGCACAGAAGTTCACCAAAAAGATGTTTTAATTCATAGTGACCCTCCTATTCTGCAGGTATTTCGCCAAAAATGAAAGCTTGCTGATCACCTGAGGAATATACTAATCCTTAAATGAGCTGAAACTGATGAATTTGAAAAAATGAAATGGAAGAAATAATAAATCCCTTGCTCATAGTCAGGAATTAGAATTTTATTTGCTACTCCAGTGTTTAGAGCTGATGCTTTGTGGCTAGTGGAGATGGAAACACTTTCCATAGTGTTCTTGATTCCCTGTCTCTAGGTTATCGTTACTTCCCAGACAAAGAAATACTAAATCATGCTTGGCAGTCTTTGACTGCGCTTGAGTGAAAAATATTACAGTAAATAGCCAAGTGCTTTTGAAAAGTTAAAGAAAAGGAGCATTTCAGGTTTCAGGTTATTTTTTACACTAGTCAGACTGCTTTCAGGCAGATTCCTATATTCCTCTGTTATAGAGAATGAGGTGTACGTAATTTTTATCACAACCTTAATTTCCTTATTCAAATGCAAGAGCAAAATTTTGCTTTGCTAAAATATGAAAGGCTACTCCTAAAGCCTTGATTTCATTTCCTCTGTACTGCGGAGAGCATTTATATGAGTCATGTTTCTGGAGATGCTACTGTAACTAGCTGTACACCAGCAATGCTGAAAATAACAGCGTTCATATGCTGGAATTATTTCCAACTCCTGGGCTGCAAGCACACATTTCTATTGAAATAATCAGTGGTCAAAGGAACCTGAGATGCTCTTGCTTCATTTTATTCCAAGATATTTGTGAGTTACTCCTTGAAAAATTATCAGGCTTGGTGCATCTAGCTATGAAAGGTGGTGAGCTGCTAAATTTTGTGTAGTTAATTCATCAGGAGAGACTATCTATCTTCCCACTCCCCCATTTCTGTGCTCCATTTGCAAAGGGAAGACAGGTCATTCCAATATATTTGTACAGCACTTAGCAAGAGGAATTGAATCCTATCAGTAGTACTTTAACGCGAACATTAAATAAAGATGTCAGTAACTTTACTGTAAGTAACAATGCATACACTAGCAGATATGTAAGCAGTGAGCATTTACAGGCTCTGTAGGAGTCAGGACTATATAGCAAGCACCTGGCTAAGAATTTTTTTTTTTTTTAGTGAATGTAATACTTTGCAAAATCAACTTCTGAACTTTTGACATTTAATCAGTTGTCAAAAATCAATTCCAGCAAAATGTTGTGCCCATCTTGGACACGTAATCCCACAGAATTTATACTCTTCTTTGCCAACTAATTAAACCAAAAACCATCTGGGGTACATAACTTGGTATTGTTCAGTTCTGTGGGAGACTAGCACTCAGACGCAAAATTAGTGTGGGAGGTGTTTCCCACACCCGTCTGCTCAGCTCACCATGGACACAAAGAGCTTTGTAGCTGTGGACACACTATTTTATGTTTCTACACTAGTGTTTCCAAGACCTGGATTAACAGTGGCATGTTTCTTCACCCACAGGAGGTCAGATAGGAACGAGTAGTTGTCTGGACATTTCTGTTTGGAACTCCTCTGCTCATTTCTCTGCCATACACATTTTTTCAGTTGCTCAGCTGTATCCATTTGTTGGTATAGCATTACGGCTGTTCACAAGTTGGTCGTAACTTTTAATTAGGGCAAGAGTGCCAAATTAGCAAGGATTTAACTGCCCAGCCTCAGGCATGACAAAAGCACTGACTTTCTTGCTGGAAGATCTTGCTATGATCATAATTCTGCCCTGAATTATCATCCGTGCTGTATCCACTTACCCTTATCTCACGTGTTCACCTTCCCTCCTACCCCATTAATTTCAGAGAGGTGTGGACACATCTGTGTCTGTTGTTAGAATTGACTGTTTGGCAATTGTGGGAGTACCCTAGATCTGCTTTTTAATTTGCATGGAGCTCACCAGGCATTTTGGAAAAGATATAGCTCAGTGATGTCTCATTTATTGGAGAACAGTCCCCTGTGCTGCATAGCAAAGCCTGGGAGAGTTTCAGAAGTGTAAGGTGGCTTGCAGAAATGCCAAGCAGAGAGGAAGAAGCAATGCTGGCAGCATCCACATCAGAGATATCCCTTGATGTCTCCATATGGCTTAAGCCTCTTATTTTTGGCAGGCTCTTTTCTCTCTTCACTGCTGCTTCTCATTCACTCTGTAGACTCTTCACTATTATAAGCAAGCATGAAGCTCAAAACAAAAGCTTACTTAATACAATAAGCTGAAGATTGGTTGGGTTATAAAAAATTTTGAAAATGAACAAAATTAGAAGCTGTTCATGTACAGTCTGTGACTGGAACAAAGAGCAAGAACAATCAGTCAAACAGTTTACTGAGGCTGGCTATGGATATGCTCTGTTCAGACAGGTTTTGCTTAAGCTGATAGTTTTCAAATGTGTTTCCACCATTGTGTAGTACCAGTACAAGTGATGCTGGTAGCCCTTACAGAGACCAAACAAGTCCTGTTTTGCTTCCTCTGAGGTGCAAATTAATTCTTCTCAGTGGTATGATTAGGTCACTTTCTGCCAGTGTTTGTTGTAGGTATTGCTACAGAGCTGTACAATAGTCTTGGACACCTCTGCAATTCTGGTACTGCTTTTAAGCAACAAAGTCTGGGTTCTGAAGTTGAAGTCTGTAAGTCAAAGATAAGGGCAATGTAGGTTAATAATGAAAATATTTTAATACGGGGTAATATGAACCTTAACAGTGTTGTCATGATCTGTCTCAGTGGACCAGCACTGAATGAAAAACTTCTGCTACTGAGGGCACACCGTATTTTTTCTCCAGGTGTCAACTCTCTGGATATTAACTCAACAAGAAGTAAGTCAAATAGAGACTTTGACTACTTGATGATAATGAAGCTGGCGGTAGAGTGAGGTGAATCAGTGAAATAGTCTCTTTCTGCTTGAAAAACAGAAATTATATAATACAGTATGACATAACAGCAAATAATCAGCTGCAAAAGTGGGAAGAGATTAGAGAGGAGAATGAAGCAGAGACACAGAAAACCTCTGTATTTTTTTTTGTGCAACTTTCTTGTGCCATCAAAGGAGTATTTATTTTTGAAGTATTGCATGATCTGTGTTTCGCTCGCTTTTGATGCTATGCATCCTGTACTTCAGAGTGTGCTGTAACGTAGAAATCTGGGAAACACAATTTGTGCCTGCCAGTAGTCATCCCTAGTTTGCCCCATCTTCACCTTGCTTTTTGCATCTATGTCTACTGTTCTTATGTTTATTTTTCATTCTGAACATTCTAAACCTCACTTCTTCAATTTTATTTTTTTTTCTATGTGGTATTATGTTCAAAATGTGTTTCAGCCTTTCTGTCTGGACATAGGCTCAATAGCATCAGCATGTTTCCGCTTGTGTAGGGATCAATATTGAAGTTCCCATAAGTTTCAGTGCTGCTGAGGTTACTAACCTCGAAGAAAACAGATTAATTGCACAGTGCATTTGTATTTGTAAAAGTGTAACATATGATACATACACTGGCGATATTTCTGCAGCAATCAAATTACATTTAAGAAGGCATCTTTCAATCAGTGGGTAGAGGTTTATTAAGAATAATATAATTTTATAAGTAATTAATTCAACTGAAAACTATACAGAATCTTAGAAACCTTTGCTTTCAAGTTTTATACATCTCTTTTTTATGTTTTGGAAGTTCATGTCTTCAATGTATGTGCTAAACAGCTTGTAGGTAGAAAAAGTCAAGATTTAGGACCTGAAATTAACATTTGTTTTACTGGTTATAACTTGCCGGAAACTATTCTTGGGATTTTCTGTATCTCTTTCACTAACAAACTCCCATTTTCCTGTTGAAAGTGAAAAAAAAAAAAAAAAAATCAGATTCTCTATAATGACAAGACTTGTTCAAGAACAAGTATTCTTTTGAGTTTCCAGGTTCTTCAGTGGTAGCTAACTGTCAGACACTATTCCACAAGCTGTTCATACTGCAGCTGAAATAATCAAGGATGCTCGCACATGAACAAGGACACAGAGTTAGTTTTTGCAGCGTTTAAAGTAAAAGATAAAATCATTGTCAAATAGGCAGGGACAAGAGTGTTAGAGAGAGATATTTTATTTTAGACTGAAACATTTCATGACAAGAGATAAAAGAATAACTATACTGAAACAAGCAGATCTCCTCCACAAAAATTTGAAGGAATTTCAAAAAAATGTGAACATGGAATAAAACAGAATAGCAAATGGTTATAAGGACACTGTGCTGTTACTTAAAGAACACTCCATTAATCAGAGTATTGAAATGTTGATCTATAGAACATTAATATTTTTCCCCTTTATCTTCTTTGTTTAGTGGATGATCTGGGTGTTAGGTATTCAGTTATCCACCGGCAACTGAAGTTACAATCTCTCAAGGTCATGTATTTCAAGACTTTCTTCTGGCAGTTCTTTAAACAAAGATTGATTTCCGGTTTCTCCTGTTTTGGGGCATGGACTTTAGGTGTTGAGCACAAGCACAATTCAAAAGGTATGCATAAGTCTCTGTGCATTTATGGTGGCTTTTTTAAAACTTATTTCTGGCTAGCTGAGATAAATGTTTAAAATGAGGACTTTTAACATTTTTAAACGTGACATAACTTTTATAATGTGTCTATTATTATATGCACGCCAAGTAGTGACAAATATATCTACAGACTATATGTGAGGTTTACACTGTGCAACAGCACAGATGTGCCATAGAATACAGAATATTTGTATCATTTTAGTTAATTGTCACTTATGAGCATAAAGCTCTGGAAGAGCTGGTACTTAACAGCTGTGTCACTACTGAGAGTAAGGATAGCTGCCAGGTCTGAGGCTCCCCTAGTACAACATGGTGCAGAGAGGTGGGTGATATAGCAGAGGGCAAAGTTTGTCATGTTAGTTTAACCTCTGAATGTAGCTTTAAAATGTTGAAAATGTTCCTGGAATGCTACACAAGGTTGTTGGTAAAATAGAATGTGCAATTTTCCAAAATACAGCTTTGAGAAAAATAAGAGAAAAGCACTGTGCTGCTGACCACCTTCAGCTAAAAAACAAGTGGTGCTGCCTGTGCAGGGGAGAGGAGCAAGAAGAATTCCACGGCGGGAGAGGGAAAGTATAGTTCTTTTCCATAAATCACTGCCTAAATAATTTCATATGAAACAAAATTAGAAAGTAGCTAACCATTCTATGGCAGTAACAATAAAATATACTCTAATGAAGAACCTTTGAGGAAAATTAGGTGTCCAATGGCTGTAGGTGGTGCCGCTAGAATTTCTTGTCTGATACGACCAGTTTTCTTTCCTGTTCTTCTCTTCACCACCCACCATGCCAGATCACAAGTTTGCCCAAAGTTGCCATGTTGATAATCTTATTTGAAATGGGTTTGATTTATGTGTAGAGTGAGACTGTTTTATCAAAGGCAGAGTTCTTGGCAGCAATATTTTCTTGAACTACACTATGCATCTTCTCACATGTATGTGGACATAAACAGCACAGACAGATAGCCCTTCTGTCAGGAGGGATTTTACACCCAGTAGGGCTGTACATACAGCTGAACCATGCTCAGGTGAGCAGTTGTTTCTGCCTGCAGCCAGAAAGCCAATAAAAACAAGAGGGGAACAGGGAGGGCAGGGAACGTTTGCTCATCGCAAGGGAGGAAGGGTAAGCGAACTGTTGCTAGGCAATAGCTTTCTGGATGACGGATCCACTGCTTTGCTAAGTGACCAGAGTAATTATTCTTGGCAAATCTGCACAGAGGTCTGTGGGCTGTCAGTGGCCTGCAAAGAAAGAAACCAATTTATAAATATACGAAATGTATGCGATCCTTTTATAAGACTGGAGGGAGTGCAAGAATGAGTTACTTGACACATGTACACTTTCCTTCATCTCTCTGGGGGGTTTTCTGGCTTTCTGAATTGGTTACCCTGAAGCGAATCAGGTTCGTCCAGATCCTCCTCTGAAGTCCTTTCCAGCTGCGGCAGAGGCATGGCATCCATACCCCTTTAGTTGGCACTTCCAGTCAGCATGGTGGAAAGCCAATAAGCCAGAGCTGCCCTTGGATTAGCTGTAGCAGCAGCAGGTGCTGACAGTGAGGACTGGTAACAGTCACTTAAAAACCCAGCTCCCTTGCCAGCTTTCTCCTGAGCAGGATGATGCTGAGCTACGCTGCTGGCTGCAAGGAGTTCATACAATCAATGCTGAAACAACAGACGGAGATGAATATCTCCAACCATTACTGACAGTGTCTGTGCAGCACGAAGAAGCATAAAACTACACTCCCAAATTTCTGTTGCAGTGTTTCCTCCAGCTATTAAAACCTGATTTGGACCTTGAAGATGAGTACTTTCCATGCTCAGTAATCCTGCTCAAGAATGTTCAGGGTATGTCCTTTAAACCTTACGTCAAATTCATATATTTTTATTTTCAGACTCCATAATGTAGGTGATATTTTTTGGGTTGGGAAAAATCCTGGAATAGAAATTCCATAATCTTTCTCATAATGAAGAGTTTTATCATCAGAAGCAATAAGAAGGCATAATATAAACCAGCACGTTTACTTCTTATCTTAGGGTTCAGTCTAAGCCTCTGACTACAACCGATTGTGAAACCTTCAACAACCTAAATGTTGCCTGGTTTTGTGTTTCATTACAGATTTGAAACTCTGCCCAGGTTCAGGGACAGGGTCTTGTGTTGTGTTTTTTTTTCTTCCTACCCCTTCTTTTTCATAAGCTTTTTGAGAAACCTGGGGGTGATTTTGAGGGTTAGGATTCAAAACCCAGTGAAACTCAGCAATTCTGCTTTTCTTTACGGGGATATTTTTTAATGCTGCATTTGAACTTGAAAATCAAAGCAAACCTCAGGCAACAATTTCCCAAATATTACAAGTGATCAGAGGGTTTGTGTAAACATCTGTCAAGCAAAATGGGTAATTTTGTTCAGCGAGTGCTTCTGCATTGCTGTGCGAGCTGCTATTCTCATATGCAGTGCTGAGCTCCATTCCCTGTGTTGCTGGTGCCCATTAAAGCAGCGTATTGGTGCTGCAAATCCCAAGTCCTGCTGTAAAGGAGTCTCAGTGCAACTCAGGGCATCTTGCAAGTCACCTGGCAAGGGGACTGAGTGAGGCCAGGAAGGGCTGAGTGGTGACTGGAGAGGCTGGGAGACCCACTGCTGCAAGACATCAGCCTCATGGCATTTATTGTGAGGTGTGATCCTTGCAGGGGGGATGATAGAGACTGGGAGAGAGGCTTCTTCTGGGTTGCAGTTAACGCTTGGTGGTTTAGGATGGTGAAGTTTGCAGTTCCCCTTGCCAGAGGAGGGAAATTGATCCTAAAATGTGTACCTTAAACAAAGATAAGTAGATGCAGCCCATCGTAATTACCTTTGAAGCATGCATTTTTTCCTTCTACATATTGCTGCTGATATAGCTTTGGCTAAAAGGGCTTGCCTGAAGCAGCAACACTTCTTTTTCATCTGCTGCTTTGTTCTCGGGGGACTTTCTGTAGTTGGAAACCTTAGTGGAAGAAGATCAAACAGCTCTGGCAGCTTTCGTAGCAAGGTAGGTTGTCATTTAAATAAAATGATGCACATGTATGGTGTAAGTCAGCCTCCCTGCTGAGAGGGCATAACAAACAATTAAAGAGCAGTTTCCTCTGGGGATGAATGGCTTTCGGGGAACTATTCCAGTTCATATGTGAATTATATATGTATTACTAGGGACAAGAGATCTTGTAAAGTGAAACAGCTGAGAAAAGCCTCTGACAACACTGTAAAACCACAAGGGACCTTGGCTGTGTTTGCTGATGAGTGGGAGAATTTTTAGTGGACTGCAGTCAATAAAATGTGTTAAAGAAACTAGAATAGCCGTAGCTCCTAGTTGAACAGCAGAGCATGAACTGACAAAATGCAAATTCAGTGAGGGTAAAATCATCTGTTTAATTTTAGCTTGAAGAGCGGAGCTAGATTACATCCAGTTAACTGTTTGGCATGTTGCTGTCCAAATGGAATAGCTGCATGCATATGCACTGAAGGCATCAAAGCCAAAATCTGAAATTAGACGGAATAACACAGAAACATCACAGAATATAGGAGTGCATCTCTGATTTACTGGGAAAGGGATTAAAAGCAGGGATAAAGGAACAAAATAAAATAGATAAGCAAACTACTGTAATTTGGACTCATCTTTGATAGAGAAGAAGTGTTTTTTCCACAGGTGACTCCAGCGGCTACAACGTAGTGTTGGGTCATGTGCAAGTGCACATGTTCAGTCATGTGCATGTGCTAGCGCTAGTATGTATGGCAGAGGACAGCAATTGAGTTTTTATGCTTATAACAGCTGATAGCTGCTAATGTAGTGACCGAGAGAACTGCTCAGTGATCTGCCTACTGAACTACCAAACAGCATGAGTCCTCTAAGGAAGTTTCTAATGTCTTATGTGAAGAACTCTGACATGTATTTCTATCAAAGATGTGCAGAAAAGCTAAAAGGGAGGTCCCAAAAATATGTTTAGAAAAATATAAATCCTGCCAAAGTTTTTCTGAAGTGCCTCTTTGAAGTTGCATCTGTGGGAATAACAGAACAAAGGGGACATTTAGTCCAGACTCAAACTGTAGATGAAAGAAAGCTGAAAAGAGGTTTGACATTTTTAGGAGATGAGTAATATTAAGAAGATTGACCTTGCATAAAAGGAAAGCTTCTCTTTCAATGATTGTGGACAAGACTGGAATTTTGAACTGATAAATGGAAACACTTATTATGCAGAGCTTTACTGCGATATTGTGCAATAACTTGTGTAATACTTTAGTACATGAAAATCAAAAAGACTAAGGACTCCCCAGGACTTTGAGAGGAATGCATTATGTGAACGATTATATATCCAGCGGCACGAGGATTTTCATAAGAAGGGATATTATTTCCTCTAATTTTGGGCACAGGACAAATGTTGTGTGGAAATTGTACAGGAAGAAACTTCCCTGACAGACAATTTGTTGCCTAGTATTGTGTATTCTACAGTTCTCTGGGTCTTAACTGCATGGTTTTGTTCACTGTCAACTCCAGACCTCTGGGTTAGGTTACGCTGTCAAGCAGCTTCTCTTTCTAGAAAGCAAGAAACAAAAGGAGAGTTGTATTACATCCACCCATCTAAGCTACACAGCCTTCTACCAGAAATGCAATTTGCCTGACCAATTAGCCCATCTTTTTGCGCTTTCTCATTGTTTAATAGATAAAAGACATTCTTTAAAATATTTTGCATGATTTTCATGTTTTGCAGCCCTGATATTCGCACGATGAGTGTTAGATCATTGCTTCAAATTTTACAAATATTCAATCACTAAGGATTGCTATAGATACCGCATATATTGCTGATATATGATAATTAATTATGGTGCTATTTGGGATTAGTATTTAATCCCATCTGCCTGCCTGAAGTCTTGTTGTTCATGGGAGCAATCAACCCAGCATTTCATTCTTACAGTTACATTGTAGAGAGGAACACAAGTCACAAAAGAGAAACACAGATATGTGCACTCCCACATCTGACTTCAAAGTCTAACGCTTTCAACTGTCAGAGAGCACTGTACTCTTGCTACTGTTGCCCTTTTGCTGAACTGGTAGAGATGTTTTGTTTTATGGAACGCTACTTGGCACTACTTGTTTCAATGTATCCTTATTTACTTTCTTCTGATAAGCACACTCTACTGTTTGCAGCACTTTGAAGTAACAGCAATTCAGCAGTTCTTTCATGAATAATGTCACCTTTTCATTGTTTCTAGTTGTGTTAGCAAGTCCACGTTTTCTATTGTTTTCTCTGCTGTACTAATACTTTTTGCTGGAAGTACTCCATTGGTAAAAAAAAAAAACAAAAATGAACTGCATTCACCAAAGTACCTGAAAGCACTTTTGTTGCATCAGGTCAGTTTTATAGATTTGCATCATACATATGCAACAATGCCTACAGAGTGATGCTTTCTTATGTCTAGTCTGAATTCTTGTGCAGCTTCTTTTTTGAGACTGTTCTCCAGACAGGACGCTTCTATTATTCATAGAAGAGACTGCGAAATGTTATCCTAAACAAGTACAAAACTACTTTTTTTGAATGGAAGACAAGAATTTGCAAAAATCTCTAGTAGGATTACATTTAATCACTAGTACGAACAACATGAAAATATGCAATGTTATTCCTATATGATTCTCACTTGGTTTTGTATATGATGGTTGATCTTGCAAATTCTTATTCATGAAATAAAGGTTTATGGAACAATATATGTGTACATACAGAAGGCTGATTTTGAACTTTGCTGAAGATTCATAAGATAGGCTCATAGAAAATATTCTTTTATAACTTCTTCAAGTATTTTTTAAGTAGAGTTTTTAGTTTGTTTTTATCCTGGGAAAACTTCAGACAACCTTCTCCAAAAAGGTAAATTGCTGTTGTGTCACTTAAAAGCTTTTTTAAGGATTTGGAGTGAAAAATATTTTTAATTTAAGAAGTGAAATTAGGTTTCCAAGCATGCTTTATGTATAGCAGTTTACAATTATTGAAGTAGTTTGATTTAACAGGCTGTATCTCTCAAAGAATGAGGAGTACCACATTACAATGCGTAAGCTCACAAGTCAGAACCCGATCACTTCCAAACTGAAGAGCTTATAAAAAAGTGAAGTACTCTAATAATTTTAAATTATTCTATATTGCACATTTGCAGGTCTCTGATCACATCCAAATTCAAGTGCTTATAAAACTGCTCCAATAATTTTAAATTGCTATGTGCAGAGTGATTTAAAATTGTTAAAGTGCTTCAAAGTTTTTTAATAAGTACTTTAATTCAGAAGTGAGTTGAGCAATACTCCAGTATACCTTCAAGAGATTATTAAACTGATGTAAAAATTTACCATCTGGAAAGAAAATTAAACCGTTTCTTTAAAAAAAAAGAAAAAGAAGCGGGGGGGTGGAGACAGAGAGAAGAAGAGAAGGTATAAGAGGTAGCAATATGTTAGTGGTAGAGAACACACGGATGAAGTGAAGAAGAAAAATACCCTCAAAACTTTCAGGCTAATAGGGTCCCAATTTTCTTCGCTGAGAGGTGAGTTAATAAGACTTCAAAATTTACAGCAGCTGCCTAAAATTGGCCAGGAGGCTCTCCTTAAAGTTATGACAGCGCCACCCTTAAAGTTATGTCAAGATGACAGTGACAGAGGAAAGAGATCTGCATGGTTTAGGAAAAGCACATCCGACACATAGGACTGCTTAGCTATTCAATGCCTAGGTTGATGCTGAGCTAATACGCAGATGCATGCTTTTTCCTTGATGTTCCTCGTGCTGTAAAGCTGTGTGGCACTCTTGAGTTGCAATTATTTGTGTAAAGTTAATACATAAATGTGCATTAACTTATTTCTGAAACTACAGTTCTAAGAGCATTTCTGCCTAATAAAATACTATTTGCTTAACAGTATTTCTTTCTTTTGTTCCACCCCAACCCATCATTTTATCACATTTTTCTACTAGAATTTGGGAGCAAAGATACAAACTCATTAAACACAGCAGATTAAAAATTTAATTGCTATCACAATAATGAAATTTGTACTTCAGATGTTTCCTCATTTGATGTAACACCTTTTGGTTTTAATAATTTCCCTTGAATTTTGACATATTATTGATATCCCTAGTAGGAATAGACCTTCCTATAATCTCAAAAAAAAAAAAAAGAAAGCAAAAATATCAGACCATCTACTTGTAAAAAAATAAACCAATTATATAGATATCAGTTTCATATGAAATACTTATCCAAACAGGAGCACTTATATGATAGCCTTAGCTGAATTACCTTGTATGAATATGTGTTTTTCCTGGATGTGTCCTTGTTACCGATCCTCAGAGCCTGGTCCAGGCAGACTTTTGACAAGTGTAGCCTGCATTGAGATTTTTTAAATACTCACAAGAAAAAATATCCAGAGCTTTCCTCTTGAGGGATATCCAAGCAGAGGGTGGGCTCAGTTGGCCGCAATGAGCCAGGAGGAGCTGGCAGGGGCATGGAGAGGACAAGGAGGGTGCTGGCAGCTGGGGCTCAGAAGGTGAAAAGGAATGAGACAAGCCACTGTTTCTTCCTCTATTCTTTTTTTTCTTTTTGCTACTGGAAGGATGGTGCTTTGTTTGGTCAGAGCACACACTGTGTTTTCAGTGCTTGCTTTGACCTTTAATCAATATTGATTGATTCTTTGAAGACCAGAAGTCTCTGACCTTTGGCTGGCTTTGCAAAAGTACAATTAAAAGTTGCTAATGGCTTTCAGTTGCTGAAAATAGCAGAAATATGAGGGACAAAACCAAACAGTTCTTTCAGGCTCCTGTGATAATTTTGGCATTATTGGAAAGGCACACTGAAGTGGGTGCCATAAGGAAAGCGTTTGGTATTTCAAACGCATAATACAGAAGCCAGACTAAGATGTACAATGACGAGGGAACACGCATCACCTTAGAAAACTCTAAGGGCTTTCAGAAATAACAGACAAGTACACAGCTCAATAGTGTCGGAGACCACCAACCTACCTTCACAGGCTGATTTTAAATTGGGCTAGAGACAAAATTTGAAATCAGGCTCTACGTCCTTTATTGTTCTGTGGGCCTGTCTTTAGTTCTCGGACACACAGAGTCATGTTGATTGTCCTTTTTTTTCTACGGGAAACAATTATTTGGGAACAAAAAAGTCTTTCCTTATGGCTGTGAAATAAAGAGCAGTGCAATAACTACCCCACTGATTAGTCATACATGTGGCCTTGAAAGAGCTGAACAAAAAGATCAATACCCTGATTTCCTTTTCATCTGTCTGGACCATGAAGCATAGACGTCTTTCTTTATTTTGTGTGTAAGGAAAGAGGGAAGGCAGTGCTAGCAGAAAGAAAAGATTATCTCCCTGTGGTAAATATATTGATGTTATAGACAGAGACAAAGTACAACATGGATAGTAATGAGAAATTTGACTGCTTTCCTTCCATTCCATTTCCTTCTTTCCAGCTTGGTGTTGCTGCATCCTGCAGTGAATTACCAGCTACAAAGAGAAGGAACTGTTTAGGGACTGGAGACTGAAAGCATTTACAATTAGCTGAATTGATTAACCTTTACAAATGCTGTTACTCTACGAGGTTTTTTTCTTCCACACTAGTTGAACAATATGTGTTATTGATTAAACATACTCCTTTATGGTAGCACTGATTTGTCTATGGCTTCCCCAGTCATAAAACCTCCCTCTGAAATAGCTGCTGCATGTTCTTGTGAGGACTTGACACTGGAGACTGATTGACATTGTGTAAATAGCTCTCCATGGCTAGAGCGTCAGGAGTCACGCTGCAAAAACAGGAGAAGTAAATCTGCATTCCAGCTGCTCCTCTAAAGCCTGGGCTCTGCTGAAACAAAGGGAGTTATCCTTTTTATTATATCTTGCCTGCTGTGCACAAGACAAATTTTCTTGTCTGAGAAGACTGACAGCTAAACAAAAACAAATAAGTAAGGGACATTATTTATAACAACATTTATGGCTTGGGTTATGGTATTTTATTTTGCGTATACCTTGTGGGGATTTGACAATGGCAAGATTCTGCTTTGAAGCGACATGTGTTTTTAAATCTCTTTGAAAGCTGATTTTGGTGGTGGTGTGATTGACAGTGCATTGGCCTTACTAAGAGCAAGGGCTCTGAGAGCTCAAGATCTCTTGGAGGATGTGTGTATGATGCCAGGTGGGTACCTTTCTAATGTTGCAACCCATGAAGTTGCAGGAGGACACGCACAAAATACTACTACCAGTATTTTGCTGTTATTTTTGGAGAAGGAGAGAGTGTGAGATTCTTGTGATTGTGAAGGTTAATGACAGCACAGACTGCTTCACTAATAATTAATTGCACTGTCCCCAGTGTTAGCGTTCACTGTGCGTGGGAAAGCTCTCTAGTTTAGGAAGGGAAAAGTAGAAATATAATTTCACTGCCAGCTCAAGCTGAGGCTTCTTTTGTATAGAGACTTTGATCTGTTCTGAATCATGCTGAATTACACATGTTGTTCTGCCATTTGCTTTTCAGCTCAGCAGAGACTGAACAGAGAACGCCACACTCATTGCACTAAGGACTGTAGGTGGGTTCACAAATGCCCTTCAACATGTAAAAAAACCGTCAGCTTTTTCATGTGTAACTGATTAAGAACTAGGGTTTTGACAGCATTACTTTTCCAGGTTTTTGGTAAAAAATAATGGATTGCCAGTAATAGTTGAGGGCACACAGAACACAAAGTGGCTTAAATTAAACATTCTTTTAAATGCAGAGAAACTGGTTTGAAGAGATCTATGATCTAGTGAATGCTAACAGGCAAGATGTAAATAGTACACACATACATATAGTTTGTATATTGAGACATATCGTAGCATGTGCATGTAACATATTAAACACATATCATCAAGTATTTAATGCTTAATATAAAAGAACTGATGTCATTCCATGGATCAGAGGAACAATGGTGGCACTCAGCCATTTCTTTTCTGAGTAGCTGCTGTGTTTTTAAAAACAAAAAAATCAGGGAGCTGCTGTAGCAAAGTCTGTAGCATTCACAGCATGACAAACAAATTAGAAAACAGCAGATGCAGCACAAATTAAGATGTATTTAGCACAGCAGCCCATCAGATGTGTGAAAGTCTTTTGTATATCAGCTTTGCAAGGTTGATGTATTGCACTTTAGACAGCTGATAATGAACCCTTCTAGCAATTAGAGGTGGAAATACTGAGGATTTGAAATTGTGCAGTTCCCAGTGGGGGGAGGGCGTAAATAACCCAAAACCCTTAGTGTGAAATTTACTGCTTTGTGTATGTGCACTGGATAAAACAAAGCAAATGTTTCAGTTTATGCCCATGCACATTTTTTGAATTTCTCACTTATTTTTTTTACATTTAATGCTCTTGTAATTATTATTTCATTTTATGTGTCATTTAATAAATGTGTATTTCTTTGCTGATGTTATGTGAGTTTTATGGCCAGTACAATGTCTCTTGCTTTACGTGGTGCATTATTCAGTCATCTGGTGGGAGGACGGTAATTTCGGTAATCTAATCTTCAAACAGCAATTACACTTTTAATGCTTTAAGTAATTTACATTTTTTTTATTGTATTCTGTTTTTTTCCCCTGATTTTTCTGTTACACTTCCTCTTTCTGCTACCCTTCCCACAGCCCAAAGCACAGATTTAAAACCTTGATGGAAGTTTTGCATATGTGAAGGTTGTGGGTTTGAAGCCCAAACTCAGTTCTCTGCTTGATCCTACTAGATGCCGAGTGCTCTCAGCTCCAAGGAGATGTAATGGAAATGGAGAGTACTTAACAGCTCACGTGCCTGAGCCCCCTGAGGAGAACAGTATATTACAGTGGAGCTGGAATCTGTCTGCTACATAGATAATAATAGTTTTCATTTATATAGGTCCTTTCATCTGAGAATCTCAAAATGCACTACAAATTACGGATGTGCCACAGCAGTGACATTGTTATGGCTGCGCAGAGATTTGAAACTGAGGCAGGCGTTAAAGCTCTTTGTTACTTGTGAACAAAAGAATGTATCTTTGTGCATCCTCACCAGATTTACTATGATCAGTCTTTATAAAAAGCAGCAAGCACCTTTTCTGTGGACTAACATATCTACTTAGTGTGAATTATGGTTGCTTAAAAATGGCCTTGTGTTGGTGTTTGTACTCCCTGCTCTCCAATGTGGTGCTGCTTGAAGCCTTTTGAAAAAACACAGCCCAACACCGGACAAGGGCAACTGGGAAGCCCAGGCTGAAAGTACAGCCTCCCTGCAGCTTTCTGCATAGAGGCGTGGATGGCATTCACTGTTTCCCACAGAAAGAGCACCTGTTGGTCTCATCATTGATATGAACAGGACAGCGATATTGTGAAAATGCTTTGAGGGTCTCAGTCCCTAGGTTATTATCACACCATCAGGAGTCTGAGCTGTAATTAAAAGAAGTATCCGGACATCTGCATGGGAGCATGTGAGGGACTTTGTGAGTAGAGAATAGAGCTGCCAGCATACTGCAATTGGAGGTTGTGGGGAAGACATGATGTATCTTGTGCATGAATGGCATGGCCCCTTTCCTGTCATTCAGCATTGCTCCTGCTTTCATGATCAAAACATGCAGCTGGTGACAAAATGGACAAAAATTGTTCTGTGATTTCTACTTAGTTTTGCTGATTGTATGAAAAAACTTGCTACCCTTGCTTTGCGTTACAGTCCATCAAACAATGAGAACTGCTGCAGTACGAGGGGTGTGGAACCTACCTGTTTTTGATGTGGTACTAGACTGGTCCATTGCCACAGAAATACAGGTCTGACTGGTTGAACTGGGAGGGGGATACCAGCCTCAACACTGTTCATTTGGGTTCTAGGGTCTGATTCTTTGCATTTTCAGAGCTGATGCACTTCAGCGATTCTTCCCCTTTGTCCATCATGGACTTGATGACAGAAATGCTTTTCTTCCCAGTATATGCACCATGTTTATGTACTCTTTGCCAAATCTTGATATGGAATGAAGTGTTCTGTGTACCTACAAGGAAGTGTACTTACCTTCCATAAGCAGTACAATCCAAGATTCTGCAAAAGGAAAGGTGGATAAACCGCATCACTCCCTTGAATTTTAGCTTGTCTTCTGTGATGGGTGACTAAACATCTGCTGTGGGCATTTCTTATAGGGACGATTTGAATTGAAGCAAAGGGGTCTTTCCATGAGCAACAGTGGAACTATGATCCTGTCTTGGCTTTCAAGCCACATCTTTTGACCTTCATTTCTAAGCTGTATAATATTGGCTGTTATTAACAGTGATCACTTGGTATGATAGTTTTAAAATTAGACCAGATTGCCTGCCAAAGCACTCTGATTGCATTTAATCAGGAAATGAAGATGGTTCTCTCTGGGCAAATGAGTTACCTTTGCATTACTCTAAAGAGAAAAAATCAATCAGGCAACATTCAGTCATTTCCAGTCTTTTGCTTATCTACATCCAGAGTAACAATAATGCCCAATACATAAAGCATTGCTTAATAATTCTGATTTTAGAAAGCCATGGTATAGAATTATTCCCTGATGCAGGCTAAGTATCAGTGTGACAGAGGCCAACACAGTTACATTTTGGGTCACTGATAGTTCATTTTTTATACTCACTTTTTTCTGCTGACTGTGCTCTGAATAATCATTTTAAATGTCATTTTTTATTGCAGAAATGTAAAGAAGCCATGACAGTTGACTATATAATATAATAGCCAATTTAATTTTGGAAGTTTTACCAATGGTTTAATTCCTAATGTAGTCACGATTATTATTCATTTTTAACAAGTATGTACATATGTGGAAATGGATCATGCTTGTGAAGGGCAAGTTTTCTATACATAAAATAGAAAAATATATTATTTTTTCTTTTTTCCATCATTCTGCTTTACAGTACCTTGAAAATACTTGCAAGAATGCAAGGTTTATTGTTGATAAACAAAAATACTGGATTTTCAATAAATGTCTGTTGGAAATATGGAGTTAGGTGCAAGATAGCTGCAGCGATGCAGATTTTCTACCAGTTTACCACAGACTAAGCAAGAAGTATTTTGATTTTGCAATTTTGACCTTCTTGTTATGAGATGGAGCTGGAGGATAAATTATGGACATGTGAAATTGCTAAGACTCTTGCAGAATTATCAGGTACATGTAAGTTTAGAAGTCAAGTTTTTTTCAGTGGTGTATCTTCCACTCTTAACCTCAGAGAAAGGCGTAATGAAAACTTGTTTGCAACTGTCCTCTCTCACATCTACTCTGTCAAAGCAGGAACATCTTTCTTTTTGTTAATACCTGCATCAGCTGTCAAAATATATGATAATTTTAATTAAATTACAGCAAATTCTAATTTGAGGAGTTTGCGTATTTATATTGTGTATTTAATAGACAAAGTAGAGAAGGAGAGTGTGCGTGTTCAGTGTGATCAACAATAAAAGCTGTCAAAATCAGGCCCACCCTGCAACATTTTTAGTGTATAGCCTCTTTTCTACTTAGAAAATGATAAGCATTTTGAAGGGCCAGTGCTTCCCGTGAAGAAAACTCAACTGCCCATCCTCTCATCCTGATGAAAATGCAGATGCTTAACACACTTTTTCCTCAACAATTGCAAATAGCTAATCATAATTAGGAACCCTGCTGTTGGGATAACTTCTCACCCTGGCACTGAAAAAAAACCCTGACTGAATTTGTAATTTTCCTTGTTGTATTCTACAAATCTTTCTGAAGCACTTACTCAATTCCTAATAAGTGTCTACACAGTTTGCCTGAAAGTAACATGTGGACTCCTGTAGAAACAACTCTTCCATTGACCCTTTAGTACTCCCATCCCAGTGCTTTTTTGTGATTTCTTTCTCTAAACAAGTGCTAATTGCATAGTATTCGTCATTCGTTCATTCTTTCCTTCTTCCAAGCTTTGGTATGAGACTGGTGCACACATTTGAAAATGGTGTCACTGCAAGCAGAATCTTCTAGTTAAAAATATGTCCATGTTGAATAAATAACAATTAAGGCGTTTAAGAAGATTTAAAGATTATTGGAAAGATAACAATGGTTTGAAGTATAGCCAAGGACCATTCACACCAGCTGGGCAGTAATTCTTAGGAAAAGCCCCATACCAGTTCCAATATTGTTACAAATGTAAGCATTTATAATAGATTTCCATTCAGTATTTGCCTGATTTCACATATTTTCCGTTATAAGCCATGGAAACCTGTTTTGACCTTTTGGGATATGTTTTGTTCTAGACACCTGCATTTTGCATACTGGTCTGTTAAACTGTGTATCTCCAATCAACGTGGAAGTGTGTGAGTTCTGAACTCGACTTGCACCTTAAGTCTTTTATTAAGGATAGTATTTGTTTTTCTTTAAACAGGTGCAGTAAGATATATGCCGAACTCCTCTTTTGCATTTAGAACAATGTGGGGATGTAAGCGAGATGTGAATGCCAGCTTGCCTTGTTTTCATGTTCCCCAGAAAAGAGGATCTTTCTCTAGCAGGCAGAGGGGACACAAAACAATGGAATGCTACAATACTTTTTCTTGCCATCTGCATTTCTGTGACATTCTATTGAATTTGATTGGCATGCCATTAGCTTTACACTGTTTAAAAGAAATTCTTGCAGTATTTCCAGTGCATCCAAATAATTGAAAGACATGTCGTGAAACAGCTTCTTTTAATGACATACGTCACCATTCAGTACTATTGTAATGACATGTCTGCCATTTCACATGTCTAAATAAATATCTGTGGTTTTCCTGTATCACCCTGTATGTGGTATACAGAACTAAGGGGTTTTACATTATCTGAAACTTAGTGTTACCTCACAGAGAATCTTTTCTCTTTTCTTTTTTTTTTCTTTTTTGTAATGAAGTTTAATAGAAACCTTCAGAAACATACCAGACCATGGAAAACAGCTGTACTTATTTTACTTTCATTGCGTCATTAACGTACATTTCTTATGCACCCCAAGGAGCTAAGGCGAAAACAGGAAATGCATTTGGTTCTACTAGTTTACTATAAGAGATCCCAGTATTAAGATTTTGTAACGGCAGGAAAGCAGGGCGATTTTGTCCTCAGATACTGAACAGTTTGAGGAAAGTCACTTTAGAATAGGGAATAGCCAAAAATTTTCAGCTGTTTGGCAGAGAAAACTCTATTTCTGTATTGTATCGTCTGGCTGCTAACATGTGTTTATGATTGTCGATTTCCCAGTTTTTACTGCTGACCTCAAGTGTCAATTTTCAGCTCCCAGTACTTAGGTGGGGAACAACTTAGGTGTATACACATTGAATAATGTTTATATATACACACAATCTCACACATGCCATAGATAGATAGATATATAGGTAGAAAGATAGGTAGGTAGGTATGTGGGTAGATAGATAGATGGATAGATAGATAGATAGATAGATAGATAGATAGATAGATAGATAGATAGATAGATAGATAGATAGATAGATGAATACATACATACATACG
>Ga0181612_155555_pt1 | contig 21750 bp, 21 predicted proteins | sample HoacroProtozoa21_FD_119630 | JGI IMG/M metagenome (GOLD analysis project Ga0181612, IMG submission 119630) | Hoatzin crop microbial communities from Cojedes, Venezuel. Combined Assembly of Gp0051906, Gp0051904, Gp0051908
ACCAAAAACGTGGTCCTGCATCCGCCTGTTCCTTGTTTTGTTAATGCTGTTCTTCGTGAAGCCGGGCGACTTCATCTTGGATCTCCAGTGCTTTCAGGATGATCTGCAGGCGCAGGCGGATGTCGGGGTCTTCCAGGTCCTCCCAGAGTTCCCGGCGGATGCGGGCCAGCCGTTCAAGCAGGGTGCTGCGGTGGATGTGCAGGGCTGCAGACGTGGCGGTCACGCTCATATTGTTATTTAAGTAAATGCGCAGAGTTTCCACATAACTGGTGGAAGAGTTGGCGTCGTGCTCGAAGAGTCTTTTCAGGCCATCGGCGTAATACATTTCCAGAGGCAGGTCGTTTTGCGCGTTGATGATGAGCTCGGTGAGCGCATAGTCCCGGAAATAGTAATGGGATCCCTGCGAATCCAATATAGAGCCGTTCTCCAGGGCGGAGACGGCCTGCAGGTAATAGAGGCGTGCCGAGAACAGGTCCGAAAAGTCCGAACTGATGCCGATTTTGACTTCGCTGTCTCCGGTCAGTTTATCCAGTTGCTGATTCAGTGTATCCCGGAAATCCGGATCCTTGGGCATGCCATCCGCCGCCAGAAATCCGACAATATTGGACTGGTAGGAGAAGGCAATGCAGTAGGAAAACAGCTTCTCCATCTGACTGCACACATAGGTGACGGGCACCTGAGAAAACCGCTCATTGGGCCGGAGAACCACGCAGACCCAGTGTTTGTTGTGGGGCAGGGATTCGATCCGCCTCCGGCTTTCGGAGTCCACCGGCCGCTCATTGAGCAAGCTGCCGAGCACATTGCGGACCAGGTTCCGGTCCGAAGTGATGAACTGAGTGTGCTTTTGCAGGGCAAGGGACAGGAATTTGGAAAAGTATTTCAGGAGCGCCTCATCCCCGTCCGCATGGGGCATCGTTCGGTATTCCACCGTCACACTGCCGATATACTCGTCCATGTCGAAGAGGTTGCAGCTGAGTGAGGAACGGTCTCCAATATTGATCAGGAGCGGTTCCCGCTTTTCGAACTGGGTATCCATGCTATCCAAAAACTGGTTGAGCGCGGAGATGCTCAGGTTGTCCGAGCCCGCCCGGTCAAAGGCGGCCGGCGGTGTCTTCAGATTTTCGTACCCCGCCGTGGCCACGAACCGGAATTCGGAGTCCAGAACCAGCATGGGATTTCCAAAGAGGTGGGAGGTCAGGTCCACCATCTCGTTGAGGTCGGCCGACTCCTCCAGAATGCGGGAGAGCTGTCGGCTCCAGTTGCCGTATCGGTCATAGATTTCTGTGACAGCATTGGAGACCGCGAACGGGTCCTCCTTATTCTTGAGCCGGATGATACAGCACCGGTTCTGATAGTTGGACAGGTTGGGAACGTTGCAGGAACAGATGATACAGCAGCCTTTTTCGATTCCGGGATGCCGGGGGAACCGGTCTCCGGGAATGATGTACAGGTGGTCTTTCTGGAAGGTTCCACTGTCCTCCAGGTAAAATTCCGGCCGCCGAAGCCGCATCTCCGAAGAGCGGACCCCGGTGATCTCCGCCGGAAAGGTCTTTTTCAAATTTTCGTACAGGATGTCCGCATTCAGTTTCATGCGGTATCACCTCCGAACAAATTTCGATTTCCGAATCTTATTGTAGCAGTCCGGGAACCGAAAAAACAATTGGCTGCCATTCCAAAGAATTTTCCGGAGCCCCTACATTTTGTCGGGCTCGCCCGGAAGAGCAACAGCAGATTTGCGGATTTTCGGACCGAAACGGGTTTTTTATGATGAAGGCGGTACATTGCGAACTTTGCAAAGGAGGAGTTCATCTATGGCATTAAAAGAAGTCGTTCCCAGCAACAAATGTGTGGAAACTGCCTGGGGAAAACTGATCAACCAGAAAGAGGCCTATGATTTTGGCGTGCGTCATATTGCCGGGTTCAGCGCCAACCTGTTCAACCTGATGCGGATTCTTGAACCGGATTTCAACAAGCGGACCGAGGCAATCTGTGAAGTGGCCTATGGGTTCAACATGGGTGCCAGTTCGGACCAGTATGTCAACGGCTACTATGACGAATGGAACATTCCGGAATTCTGTGAGCGCTCTGCCTGGCTCGGCGCCATCTGGGGTGACTCGGGCGATGAGTACGAAAACATGGCCGGCCGTGTCATCCAGTTCACGCGGGACCGCGTGGAGAAGGAGCTCGACACCTGCCCGTGGGATATCGTCGGCGCAGAGATGTGCAACATGACCACCGGTATGTTCACCGCCAACTTCGACCTCTGCTCCAAGGACACCCAGAACGAAGTCTGCCTCAACATGTGCGAGGCACGGGGCTGCGGAGACCGGCACTGCCGCGTCGTCGCGGAGCGCCGGGACATGACCGGCCTGCCGAAGCAGGACTGGCTGCACCACATGGAGCAGCCGACCAAGCCGGTCCATCAGACCCCGGAAGAGCGCTGCGTGCCGGCGGGACAGATCATCCGCAACGGCAAGTACACCAACGCCTTCGGCGAAGAGAAGACCTTTGACTGGGCCTATAACTGGGTCATGCAGATGGGCTGGGTCTGGAGTATCTCCTTCCCGCTGGTCGCCATCCGGGACATGCTGGAAGACGAGGACGAATTCGAACGCCTGTTCCGGATCGTGTTCTCCATTGCCGGCAAGAACCAGTTCATGGACCCGTCGTCCTACAAGGGCATCCGGGAGTTCCTCGGCGTTCCCAACAGCGTGGACGGCGTGGATAGCCGGATCATGGGCAGCTACATCAAGTGCCTGCTCGACTGCCAGCTGGTCCCGTGCGAATTCACGGCCTTTGAAAAGGATGAGACCCGCATCCATGTGACCTGTGACGACTTCACCGGACGCTTTGAAATGGCTCCGATGGACGAACTGGTCATCGGCTACGAAGCCCTCTGGCACAACGCGGTCAAGACGATGATCAGCCCCGAGTTGTCCGTCTGGTTCGAAAATGTGGACACCGATGACATGGAGATCGTCATCGGCCGCAAGATCGACAAACACATGATTTAACGGAGGTGCGGCAAGATGTTATTTAAAGAAGATACCGTTGCAAGAGCCGAAGCCAATGCCGTCCGGACCAATATCGGCTGGTACTGCTGGACCCACGACCTGGTCGAGGTCCGCGGCAAGGACGCTCATAAAGTATTGAATTATATCTGTGTAAACGTCGTTTCTGAAGAACCCGGTGTCAGCCGCTATACCACCATGCTGGATGACAACGGCAAGATCATTGACGACACCATCGTGACGTGCATCGACGCGGAGACCTACTGGGTCTCCACCCTGTACGGTCCGAAATTCCAGCCGCTTCTGGACCAGTACAAAGAGGGGACCGACGTGGAATATGAGGACCTGACGGAAAAGGTCGGCATGTTCGCGGTCCAGGGACCGAATTCCCCGAAACTGGTCAACGCCCTTCTGGAGACACCGATCGACGACATGAAGCGGTTCCGGATGGCCGACAACAAAATTGGTGACCTGAAAGTCCGCGTCCACCGCTCCGGCTTCACCGGCGAAAACGGCTTCGAAGTCTACACCGTCATGGAAGACATGCCAAAGTTGCGTGAAGCTATTGAAAAGGTAAGCCCCGAGTTCGATGCCATGGAACTGAGAACTCTGGAAGTCTACGTTCGCTCGCTTCCGATGGAAAAGGGCATGGCCCTCAAGCAGGACATGCAGGGTCTGACTCCGAGCGAAGCCGGCCTGGGCTGGTCCGTCCATATGGAGAAGGACTTCCACGGCAAAGCAGCCCTGGAGAACTACACTGACGAATACAAACTGGTCGGCGTCATCCTGGACGAATCCCGCGCCTCCTATGAGGACATTGCGCAGAACGAACCCTGCTGTTACAAGGGCGTCCAGTGCGGCGTCATCCGCCAGATGATCTACGGCTACACCGTGGACCAGAACATCGGCTTCGCCATTGTCGACGTCAAACATTCCGAGCCCGGCACCGTCCTTACGGCCGGCCCGAACGCCGCGAAACTGGTCGTGGCGGAAGACAAGAAATTCTGCTGAGGAGGGAACCCTATGGCATACGATCCGAACGATGCCCAGGCCGCCATGCTCAAAGGCTACCTGGATGAAATGACCCCGCTGAAAGACCTCTTTTCCGTGGAGGGCAAAGTGGCTCTGGTCACCGGTGGAACCGGCGGACTGGGATTCAATGTGACCATGCGTCTTCTTCAAGGCGGCGCCAAGGTGGTCATGGCTTCCTTCTCCCAGCACGAGGCGGACAACGCTCTTGGCATTCTGGAGGAGAATGGCTACGGCCCGGACTGTGTTCGGTTCTTCCTGGTCGACGTGACCAAGGAGGACGAAGTAGAGGCCATGGTGAAGTTTGTGGACGAAACCTTTGGTTCTCTGGACATCATGGTCACTGCGGCTGCCGTCTGGAATTACGCCCATGTCTATGACATGCCGGAGAAGGAATTCGAAAAAGTCATCAACGTCAACCTGACCGGCGCCTTCCGCTGCGTCAAACACGTCAGCCGGTACATGATCGACCATGAGATCCCGGGCAAAATGGTCCTGATCTCCTCGAATTGCGCCTGGTTGCCGTACCCGGTCTTTGGTGGCTACATCCATTACGCGGCCTCCAAGGGTGGCGTCATCTCCCTGACCATCGAAGCGGCCCGCGAACTGAAGCGGTTCGGCATCAAGGTCAACACGGTTGCACCGGGAGGCATGGCTACCCCTGGCGCCACGACCAACCTGGTCCTCAACTGCCTCTCCGAGGAAAAACAGGATGAACTCTACGATGAGATCTCCAACCCACAGCTCGACGAAATCAAAACCGTCGACTCCGTAGCCCGTGTGGTCTACGCCATGTGCACCGAGCTCACCGACAGCATCACCGGTGAAACCATCACCCCGGACAACGGCATGACTCACGGCATTGTCACCTACCAGCCCGAAATCAGCGAATACCCCGAACCATAAGGAGGCGGCTATGAAGCCTGTTACTGTCATCACCGGCGGCGCCGGTGGAATGGGCAAAGCGATCGCCCGGGAACTTGGGAAAGGCAAAATTCTAGTTTTGGCCGACACCAGTCAGGAACGGCTGGAAACGGTTGCCGGCGAACTGCAGGAGACCGGTTATGACGTCAGGACTTTTGTGGTGGACGTTACGGACCGAAGCTCGGTAGAGGCCTTGGCCAAGTTTGCCGCAGACCTGGGTCCGATCACTCAAGTCATCCACACCGCAGGCGTCAGTCCGGCGCTCTGCCCGGCGGATAAGATCTTCCAGGTGAATTCCCTTGGAACCGTCAATATGACCGAGGCATTTTATAATGTTATTGCTGAGGGCGGCGTTATGATCAACTTTGCCTCTGTGGCGGCTCATCAGACGCAGACCGAAGACGCCTGGCTGGAGGTCTACGAAGACTACGACAAGCCGGACTTCTTTGAGAAGCTCATGGATCTGGTCAAAGATATGGCGTTCGACGAATTTCTGCACGCCGGTCAGGCCTATGCTATCTCCAAGCGGTTTGTCATCTACTACTCGCAGATGAATGTGGCCCGCTTTGCGGAGAAAGGCGCCCGGATTCTCAGCGTTTCGCCCGGCTCCTACCTGACGCCCATGCATCAGGCCCTCATCGACAACCAGCCGGACATGGCGGAAGATCAGCTCGACCTGATTCCCTGCGGCCGCTGGGGCCATCCCTATGAGATGGCCTCACTCATCCACTTCCTCTGCTCCCCGGGAGCCGCTTACATCAGCGGCGTGGACATCCTGGCCGACGGCGGCGAAGTGGCAAACATCTTTGTCCCTCAAATTGGAGAAGACTAATATAAGAAGAACATCCGGACCCGAAGGTCCGGATGTTCTTTTGGGTTATGCCAGTCGGTATTTGGAGGACATCCTGGAATATCGCTGCTGGAATTCTTCATTGCTGGTTTTGTATTCGGTCAGATATTCGTGGGTGTCGTACCCGCCTTTGTCGGCCATAATCCAGCTGGAGGCCAGGTTGGAGCAGTGGTCGGAAATTCGCTCCAGATCGGTCGTAATATCCGCCAGGATGTAGCCCAGCTCAATGGTACAGGTGCCGTCCCGGAGACGTTTGATGTGATGTTCCCGCACGGTGCCGGTCAATTTGTCGATGACCTGTTCCAGCGGCTCGACGTCGGACAACTCGTCTGTATCGTTGTCCTTCATGGCCTTTAATGTCAGAGAGGTCACCTCGTTGACGGCGTCCATTGCAACTGCAATCTCTTTTTTTGCCTCCGGGGAGAACGACAGGTTTTTCTCATCCATTTCCCGGAAGGAGTGGACCAGGTTCAAAGCGTGGTCGGCAATCCGCTCCAGGTCCCCGATATTCTGCAGGTAGACGGAGATCCGTTCGCTGTCCCGCGCGGAGAGTTCCCGCTCGGCGGCGCGAACCAGGTACGAGCCAAGAACGTCCTCATACTGGTCGGTCTCGTTTTCCAGTTCTTCCACTTTTGCGGTGGTCTCCGGATGGAATCGGTCAAACAGGTCCAGGGCGAAGTGAATGGACTGCATCGACTTGTTGGCCATGGAGAGAAGAACTGTGCGACCCTGCTCTACGGCCACGGCAGGCTGGCTCAGGAACCGCTCATCCAGAAGGGCAAGTTCGCCGCTCTGCACCGGTGCCGCGGAATCGTGCTTCGAGTCCGGAATGGTCCATGTGGCCAGTTTGACCAGTTGGTTCAGGAACGGGAAGAGGAGCACAGTGGCGGTAATGTTGAACAGACTGTGGAACACCGCAATACCGGAAGCCGTGGCGTATTCTTTCAGGAAATCAAACGAGAAGATGAAGTGCAGCAGATAGAAGACCGTCAGCATGACCGTCACGCCGATGATGTTGAAATACAGATGGATCATGGCGGCGCGGCGGGCGTTTTTGTTGGCGCCGATGGACGAAATCAGAGCGGTCACACAGGTGCCGATATTTTGTCCCATGATGACCGGAATGGCCACGGAGTAGGGGACGGTGCCGGTCATGCAAAGCGCCTGCAGAATACCCACCGAAGCCGAGGAGCTCTGGATGATGCCGGTCAACACGGCTCCGGCCAGGACCCCGAGGATCGGATTGGTGAACGCGACCATAAAGTGGATGAAGGTCTTGTTTTCTGCAAGAGGCTCCACCGCATTGCTCATGATCTCCATCCCGTACATCAGGAGCGCAAAGCCGATCATGATAGTGCCGACATCCTTCTTCTTCTGGTTTTTGGAGAAGAGGATAAAAACCACGCCAATAACGGCCAGTACCGGGGAAAACACCGTGGGCTTCAACAGCTGCAGAAGCAACTGGTCACTGTCGATGCCGATCAGAGAGATCAGCCATGCGGTTACAGTCGTACCAATATTGGCGCCCATGATGACGCCCGCGGCCTGGGTCAGTTGCATAATACCCGAGTTGACAAAACCCACGACCATAACAGTTGTCGCCGATGACGACTGAATGACCGCCGTCACGGCAAGTCCCAGAAACACGGCGGACAGCCGGTTGGAGGTCAGCTTCGACAGCAGTGCCTCCATCCGTCCCCCGGACAGATTGGTCAGGCCCTTCCCCATGACCTCCATTCCATAAAGGAAAAACGCCAGCCCGCCGACAAACGCAAGAATTCCAAGTAAATCCATAAAAAATACCTCCCGAATCCTGCGTGATTTTGTCCGTGCAGAATTCGACAGGTATAGAGGTAACACAGGGATGTAAAATTCAAATCGGAAGAACGTAAAATCCGGGTTAAATCCCGTTGGTTATCATGCTTGTTCTAAAATCCAGTCCATGGCTTTCTGGCGTTTGACGTCCGATTCGAGGCCGGAGCAGTCTTCTCCAAAGAAGCGCTGGACCATTTCCAGGGAGGAGTGGTCGCGTTCGGCCATGGCGTGGCCGGCGGCCTGGAGTTCCTCCGGGGTTGCCGTGATGTTTTGCTTTTGGATAATGTCTTTGATAACGAGGTCGGATTTAACTTCCAGGAGAGCCAGGTCCCGAAGTTCCTCTTCCTGGTCTGCCAGTTCACTGGCCAGGTCATAGTGGACGTTACCGGTGGCCAGGGTGTCGTACTGGGCACGGTGGCGCATATCGAGGAGGATGTATTCGTACTCGGCTTCCACTTTGTCCGCGGGGACTTCTATGTCATACGCCCGGACAAATTCCTCGAACAGGGTTTCGTTGGATTTCATGGGAACCTCCTTAATGGATGTCGGAGACGCCGACTTCGATCGTCAGCAGAGTGGCGGAAACGGAGGCGGCACTTTCCAGGGCCAGACGGGTAACCTTGACCGGGTCCACCACGCCGGCCTCCATCATGTTGAAGTACTGGTTCTGTTCTACATCATAACCGGTGCCGGCGGGTTCTTCTTTCAAATGGGCAATGACGGCGGGGCCATCCAGTCCGGCGTTAACAGCAATCTGCCGTGCGGGAGCGGACAGTGCATGGGCCAGAACATGAGCCCCGGTGCGCGTGTCTCCGTCCAAAGTATCAGCAAACACTTGGACTTGTTCTTCCAGATCCAGCAGGGCAATGCCGCCGCCAGGGACGACGCCCTCTTCTATGGCGGCACGGGACGCGTTCACGGCGTCCTCGATCCGCATCTTTTTCTCCCAGACCTCCGTCTGGGTATGGCCGCCGACTTCGATGACGGCTACACCGGAGACGAACTTGGCCAGCCGCTCTTCATAGCGGTGTTTGTTGAAGTCATAGTCGGTGTGCTCCACCATGTAGCGGAGTTCCTGGATCCGTTTCTCAATGGCCTCCGAGTCCCCGGCGCCGCCGGTGATGACGGTGCGGTCCTTGGTGACTTTGACCTTTTGTGCCGAACCCAGCATGTCCCGGGTCACTTGGCGAATATCCAGTCCAAAATCTTTGGTAATGTACATGCCGCCGGTCTGGACCGCCAAATCCTCCATTCTCCAGGTACGGCCTTCGCCATAGGCAGGGGGTTTGATGCAGACGATATCCATGTCTCCTTCCACCTTGTTGGTCTGGATCAGGGCCATGGCTTCGCCTTCGACGCCTTCCGCAATGATCAGGATGGGACGGTCGTCTTCTGCGGCCAGCATCAGAACGGGGATCAGGTCCTGCTGGTTGGAGAAGGTGGTGTCACACATCAGGATGTAAGGGTTATTCAGTTCGGCGACAGTCTGGTTTTTGTCGGTCGTCATAACAGGGGAGAGGAAGCCGCGCTCAAACACGATGCCTTCCATGACGTCCAGTGTGGTCTCATACCGATGCAGGTCTTCCACGTTGATGACGCCTTCGGTGCCGACCCGGTCCAGGGCTTCGGCCACCAGCGCGCCCAGCTCCTCGTTTTCACAGGAAACTGTGGCCACACGGGCAATTTCATCCCGGGTGGAGATGGAGGCGGCGGAATCTTTGAGCAGACGGATGGTTTCCTGCGTGGCTTTCTGGATCCCGTTGCGCACGGCAATGGGATTGGCTCCAGCGGCTACGTTTTTGAATCCTTCGTGCAGGATGGACTGAGCAAGGAGAACAGCTGTTGTGGTGCCGTCACCAGCCTCGTCATTGACCGTGGTGGCAGCTTCTTTCAAAAACTCGGCACCCATATTTTCCAGCGGATCCTCCAGAACAATGGAGCGGGCAATGGTGACGCCGTCATTGGTGATCAGGACCGGCGCATTGGCGTCTGCCCGGTCGGAATAATCGGCATCCCGCAGGCCGGCTTTCTGGTGCATAGTGGCATTGCGGCCTTTCGGTCCCAATGTGACTTTAACGGCATCGGCCAGCCGGTCAATGCCGCGCAGCATGCTCTGGCGAATCGAATCGGAATAGGTGATCTCTTTGCTCATGAAAAAGACTCCTTAAAATGGAATAACAATATAAACTAACAGTATCACAATTTTAAGAATGGGAAAATGGATAAAATTGAGAAGAAAAAAAGGCAGACACTAAGTCTGCCTTTTTCGGTGAGGACAAGAATTAGAACTTCGCCATCATGTCGTTGAACTTGGCCAGCTCTTCCGGATCCATGTGGTAACCATGTTTGTCTTCCGGATACACACCCTCGCGGACATCGTCTGCCCATCCCATGTAGGCTTCGATCAGGAACGGAAGCAGTTCCGCATAGGTCTTGGAGTGGGATGCTGGTTTCGGCATGACTCCGAAGGTGTCCATGTCGACCATTTCGGAACCGTCGCACGGAGCGCCGCCCGCAATGGAGACGACCGGGACGCGAAGTTTTTCGGAGATTGCCTGGGAAACTTCCATCGGGGTCAGCTCGATGGTCATGCCGCCCATACCGTTCTCCTGATACTCATAGCCCCATTTGAAGATCTTGAAAGCATCTTCCGCGGTCTTACCGACTCTCTTGTAGCCCGTGGCATTGGTCTGCCAGCCGGAGATGGCGCCGATATGACCATACGTCGGGACATAGTTGTCGGACATGTACTTCAGAGTGTCATTGGTGACGCCCATGGCAAGGATCGAGTCTGCGCCCCAGAAGACGTACTGGGAACCATATTTGACGGCATCGATCTTGTCGGCATAGAACGGAGTGGCCATGTAGAAGTTGATATGAATAATGTTGGTGTATTCACGGAACTTCTTGATGGTCAGTTTTGCGGATACGGCTTCGTCACTCATTTCCATGCCGCTGCGCAGAGAAAGTGCACTTGGAATCCGGCAGATATCACAATCGGCCATTTCTGCAGCCAGGGCAAAGAACGCACCCAGTTCAGCGGGACACATCTGAACGATCTTTTCGCCGTTGTCCTTCATCTTCTGGAGCTTGGCAAGGCTTTTACGGGTTTTCGAAGCGGTTGACATTTTGATGTCAGCAGTAGATTCTGCCATGAATTTTCCTCCTTTGGAAACATTAATAAACAGGGTGGGTCGTTACCGGGACAGACAGACGCCGGAATCGATGACGTGCGAGGCCCCGTTGACGAACGAGGACTCATCACTGGCCAGGTACACGGCGAGCGGTGAAATCTGCTCCGGCATGGCGATCAGGCCGCCGGTCCACTCATACGCGGCGGCATTGTAGCCGGTGCCGTTGTGGATCTTGGCGCCTTTTTCGTTGAACTTGGGCGCGGAGTCGGTAATGTTGGTCAGCACCGGACCCGGGCAAATGGAGTTGCAGCGGATCCCCACGCGCCCGTATTCGAACGCGATTGCTTTCATCAACGCATTGGCTCCGGCCTTGGAGGCACAGTAAGCGGGTCCGCCGGTGGCGCTCTCAAATGCAGCGTTGGACGTGATCATGACCATGGAGGCCTCGACCTCGTTTGGCACGAAGTACTGGAGCGCTGCGCGCGCAATCTTCATCGAGCCGGTCAGATTGATGTTGAGAACACGGTCCCACATGTCATTGGGCATGTCCTCCACCAAGGTGTCGTCGTCAATAATGCCGGCATTATGAGAGAGAACGTTGCAGGTGCCAAATGTCTCTACACAGAGGTCCACTGCCGCTTTGCAGTCCTCATCGCTGGTGACATCACCGCGAATGGTCTTCAGGTTGTCGGAAAGGCCCAGTTCTTGAACCTCTTCCTCCAGCTCAGCCAGACGGTCTGTGTTGATGTCGACGCCGACGACCTTTGCCCCTTCATTCAGGAAGTCGATCACAATGGCCTTTCCCATGCCGGATGCGGCACCGGTGACCACGGCGACTTTCCCGTCTAAGCGGTTTGCCATAATTCATCGACTCCTTACGTTACGCGTCAAGGGCATCGATTTCGGCGCAGAGGGCGTCCACTTTGTCCTTCGGCAGGCCGACCTGCGGGAATTTCAGAAGCATGTTGAATTTCATGCCCATGACCGGTCCGAATTCGGCAGAGCGCTCCATGAATCCCGGAATGTATTTGTCAATAATGGGGGCGGTGCGCTCGTCTGCAAGGACGTCTCTCAGTTTGCTTTTGGAATCAATAGCCATAATGTTCCTCCTTAAATAAAACACATACATAAGTAGATGGGCGGTGGGAAGTGAAATTCCGCCCAGTCTGAACAATTCCAATATAACAATTTAGAACATCCGTTTTTATCGACCGAATTGGGTATCTTTTATACGTAATTTTGAGTATGGAAAATCCCCCGGTAGAACCGGGGGATCCCAAGATGTGTCGGATCAATTTAACAGTTTCACCAGCAGTTCCTGCCGGCTGGAGACATGCATTTTTTCGTAAATATGAGCAATGTGTTTGTAGGTGGTCGAAGTGGCAATGTGCAGGATTTTACTGATATTGGCGGGGGAAATTCCCTGGCAGATCAGCTCCACGATTTCGGTTTCCCGGTCGGTCAGATTCGCACTCTGCCAGACCGAGCTATTGTACCGTGTGCCGCCGGGAAGGGCGACAAAGAAGTTCTTGTGGAGATTGTTCAGCGCCGGAACCAGAATGTTCAGGTATTCGACCTCTTCCGGCAGGGGCTTGTGCCCGTTTTTATAGTCCAGAGAAAAGACACTTCGCGGCTGCCCATTCAAATCAAAAAGAAGAAATGCCAGAGACCAGGACAAACGGTTGGCTTTCACATAGTCGATGACAAAATCCATGGTGGCATAATCTTCCCAGTTGATGGCCTGAACAAAGGGATCGACCGGGGACTCGGTAACGTCCTGGTTGATGTTGAAATCTCCCAGATCCATTTTGGAATAGTATTCCGTAAAGATATGAAGCCATTTTGGGTCAAAGCGGTACAGATAGTTATCCACGATATTCCGGTTGCCATCCAGGAACATGACCACAGCACCGTCAAACCGGCAGAACTGCATCAGCCCGTGGACGATCACTTCGGTGAAATGATACGGGTCGTGCTCCTTGCCGCATTCGATGACAAACTCATACATTTTCTGCCAGTCGACGGCAGACAAATATTCTTTCATGAAAATCCCCCATTCTTATAGATAAAGCAGATGTCCCCGCCCGGGGACATTAGGGGAACGCGCTACTGCTTCACTATTACTGTATCATGATGAAGCTACCAATTGATATAGCCAAAATTGAGCATTTCAAGTAGAAGCTTTCAGCATTTTGATATAGCTTTTCAGCATGGGGTTGGGGTTGTCCTTGCGGTCCTCGACAAGGAATACGCCGAAGAGGGCAAGGAACTGAGTGTCCTCTGGGGTACGGATCCGGCCAAACAGATGAAGATCCGCGCGACCGTTGCCCAGTTCCCGTACTACAACGGCGAATGGCGCAATGAGACTTGCGACGTCTACAAGATGGTTCCGCAGACCAAATAAGGCTTTTTCAGGCGCCTGGGCGGAGTACTTCCCATCCGCCCGGGCGTTTTTAGTGGGTAAAATTATCCACGGAAGATACTAAAAACTGCGAATTGTCGGAGTGTCGGCGGACATGGTACCGTCAGATATGAGGGGACATGATTCTGTTTTTGACCGGGATTGGCGGTTGTCTCTGCGCGTGAAGTTTTATAGGATAAACGTGCAAAATCGTGAAAGAAACGGTTTGTTTTGAGAATTGTAGCGTGTCGGCAAATTTCATAAGATATGAGTGGAAAACGACAAAGGTTTTGCCGGAATTGCGGAAACTAACAAAATATAGAAATTTTACGCTTTTGTAACCACAATATATGGTACAATACGTGCGTGTCTTAGCTAAACTTTAATGCAGGAGGTTTTTCTTATGGCTGTCAAGACCGATATCGAAATTGCTCAGGAGTGTCAAATGCAGAAAATCACCGAGATCGCCAAAGTGGCCGGTGTCGATGACAAGTACCTGGAACAGTATGGTAATTACAAGGCAAAGGTAGACTACCAGATCCTCAAGGACAAGGCGGATGAGCCGAACGGCAAACTGATTCTTGTCACCGCCATCACCCCGACTCCGGCCGGTGAGGGCAAGACCACCACGTCCGTCGGTCTGGCCGACGGCATGCGGAAGATTGGCAAGAACGTCATCGTAGCGCTTCGTGAGCCGTCCCTCGGCCCGGTCTTCGGCATCAAGGGCGGAGCCGCCGGCGGCGGATACGCTCAGGTCGTCCCCATGGAGGACATCAACCTGCACTTCACCGGTGACTTCCACGCCATCGGCGCAGCCAACAACCTTCTGGCCGCCATGCTGGACAACCACATCCAGCAGGGCAACGCTCTGGGCATTGACCCGAAGCAGATCACCTGGAAGCGCGCGGTCGACATGAACGACCGTCAGCTCCGTCATATCGTGGACGGCCTTGGCGGCAAAATGCAGGGTGTTCCGCGTGAGGATGGATTTGAGATCACCGTTGCTTCCGAAATCATGGCAGTCCTCTGCCTGTCGTCCGACATTGTCGACCTGAAAGCCCGCCTGGCCCGTATTATTGTAGGGTACACCTATGACGGAAAACCGGTCACGGCACATGACCTCAAGGCCGAAGGCGCCATGGCTGCTCTTCTGAAAGACGCACTGAAACCGAACCTGGTCCAGACGCTGGAAGGCACCCCGGCCTTCATCCACGGCGGTCCGTTCGCGAACATTGCCCACGGCTGCAACAGCGTCACCGCCACCCGCATTGCCCTGAAACTGGGTGACTACGCGGTCACGGAAGCCGGCTTCGCAGCAGACCTTGGCGCGGAGAAATTCTTCGACATCAAGTGCCGCATGGCGGGCCTGACCCCGTCCGCGGTCGTCATTGTGGCTACGGTCCGCGCTCTGAAATATCACGGCGGCGTGCCGAAGGCCGACCTCAACAACGAAAACCTCGAAGCTCTGGAGAAGGGTCTTCCCAACCTTCTGCAGCACGTGGACAACATCAAGAACGTCTATGGCCTGCCCTGTGTCGTCGCCATCAACGCGTTCCCGACCGACACCAAGGCCGAACTCGACCTGGTCGAGAAGAAGTGCAACGAGCTCGGCGTCAACGTGGCCCTCTCCGAAGTCTGGGCCAAAGGCGGCGAAGGCGGTGTTGCGCTGGCCAAAGAAGTGGTCCGTCTGTGCGAAGAGCCGAACGACTTCCAGTTCTCCTATGACCTGGATGCCTCCATCGAGGAAAAACTCGACACCATCTGCAAACGCATTTACCATGCGGACGGCGTGGAGCTGACCGCAAACGCGAAGAAACAGGCCGCTCAGCTGACGGAACTTGGCTTCGACAAGTGCCCGATCTGCATGGCCAAGACCCAGTACAGCTTCTCGGATGACCCGGCTCTGCTCGGTGCGCCGAAAGGATTTACTGTCACCGTCCGCAATCTGAAGATCTCCGCCGGCGCCGGTTTCATTGTCGCCCTGACCGGAGACATCATGACCATGCCGGGTCTGCCGAAGGTCCCCGCCGCCGAGCGGATCGACGTCGACGAAAACGGCAAGATCAGCGGACTCTTCTAAGGAGAATTTATCATGACCAACAGTATGCTCCAGTGTGAAATTGCAGACTTTGCCGCAAGCCTGGCGTCGGCCGCGCCGACCCCGGGCGGCGGCGGAGCCGCAGCCCTTGCCGGTGCCCTTGCAGCCGCCCTTGGCAACATGGTCGGCAACCTGACCGTCGGCAAGAAAAAGTACGCGGACAATGAGCCCCGCCTGAAGGAGCTCAATGCCGAAGTGGAGGAGCTCCGCGTGGAACTTCTTGCCCAGATCGACGCGGACGCCGAGGCCTTTGGCCCGCTGTCCAAGGCGTACGGCATTCCGAAGGACGACCCGGACCGGGACGCCACCCTGGAATCCTGCCTGCACGCTGCCGCGGAGCCGCCCATGCAGATCCTGCGCCTGTCCTGCAAAGTCATGGACTGCGTGGCGGAATACGCCAAGCTGGGCAGCAAGCTCGTCATCTCGGATGCCGGCTGTGCCGCCACCATGGCGGAATCCGGCATGCGCGCCGCGGCACTGAACGTCCGCATCAACACCCGCCTCATGAAGGACCGGGAGTACGCGGAGGCCATGAACAAAGAACTGGAAGCGCTGTTGAAAAAGTACCTGCCCATTGCGCAGGAAGTCTATAGCTTTATTTACGGAGGACTCTCATGAGTGAACTTTGGAAAGGCAAGCCCGTGGCGGACGCCCTGGACGTGGACACCACGGCCCGTGTGGAAGCCCTGAAAGCAAAGAGTGTTATCCCGACCCTGGCCATTCTCCGCGTCGGCGAACGGGAGGATGACCTGGCTTACGAGCGGGGCGCCCTGAAGCGCTGTGAGAAAAACGGCGTGGCCGTCAAACAGGTGGTGCTTCCGGCGGACGTCTCCCAGGACGAACTGCTTTCCACGATTGCGTCGCTCAACGAGGACGCCTCCGTCCATGGCGTCCTGATGTTCCGGCCGCTGCCGAAGCATCTGAACGAGGCCGAGGCCTGTGAGGCCCTGCTGCCCGAAAAGGACGTCGACGGAATCACCCGTGGCTCCATGGCCAGCATCTACTCCGGGTCCGGCGCCGGGTTTGCGCCCTGCACCGCGGAGGCCTGCGTGGCCATGCTGGACCACTACGGGTATGAACTTAAAGGTAAGCGTGCCGTTGTCATCGGCCGCAGTCTAGTGATTGGTAAACCCGTTGCCATGCTGATCATGGCACGGCACGCTACTGTAACCGTCTGCCACAGCCGGACTCTGGACATGCCGTCCATCACCAAAGAGGCCGACCTGGTCATAGCGGCTCTGGGCCGCGGCGAATCCATCACCGGCGAATACTTCGTTCCGGGGCAGACCGTCCTGGACGTCGGCATCAACTGGTCCGAGGAAAAGAACAAACTGGTCGGAGACGTCGCCTTCGATGAGGCGGAACCCATCGTTGCCAACCTTACTCCGGTGCCTGCAGGAGTGGGCTCCGTGACCACGGCAATTCTGGTCCGTCACACCGTGGAGGCCGCAGAGGGCTGCTGAGTGCATGCCCTCTTTTTCTTGCCCATTTCTTGTGATATACTTGTTGCAATCATTGGAATCTCTACTATATCGGGAGGAGATGATCACTTATGTCACAATGGGACAAAGAATATATTTCGCTCTGTAAACGCATTCTTTCAGACGGCGTGGAAGTGGAGAACCGCACCGGAGTCAACAGCATCAAAGTGCCGACCCACCACTTTCATCTGGACCTCTCCGAAGAGTTCCCGGTCCTGACCACCAAGCAGCTGTTCTTCCGGCAGGCGATCACCGAAATGCTCTGGATCTACCAGGCGCAGTCCAACGACGTCCGCTGGCTCCAGGAGCGCAACGTCCACATCTGGGACGAATGGGAAATTGCCGAGGACGGCATTTGGCACGCCACGCAGATGCTGCCGGATGAGTCCGGCAAACTGGTGAAGACCGAAGTGGCCAAGGACTTCGGCAAGGAGTGGGCCCACACCATCGGGACTGCATATGGCTACATTGTCAACAAATTCCAGATGACGCAGAAGCTCCTCTGGAAACTGCAGAACAATCCGTTGGACCGCCGCATGGTCATGACTCTTTGGCAGGACGACTATGTGGACACCGCGGTACTGCCCTCCTGTGTCTGGAGCAGTGAATGGGATGTGACCCATGGCAAGCTCAACGCCTGGGTCCACCAGCGCAGCTGTGACGTCCCGCTGGGTCTTCCGTTCAACGTCACCCAGTACTCCGTGCTCCTTTCGCTGCTGGCCCACTGCTCGGGCCTGAAGCCCGGCACCCTGGACTGGAGCATTAAGGATGCCCATATTTACGTCAACCAGGTGGATGGCATCAAAGAACAGATTGCCCGGTTCGACGAAAAGGGCGACCTCCCGGCCCCTACGCTGTGGATCAACCCGGAGGTCACGGACTTCTTCGCAATCGACAATTCCAAAGAGCTCAAGGATATCAAAATTGAAAACTACGAGCACATGGGAAAGATTTTGTTCCCCATTGCTCAGTAAAGGGGAGACCATTATGTCCACACCCGCTGAATTTTTGACCGCCTACTCCGGCATCGGCCAGAAGAAGACTACCAACGCCGCGTACCGGCTTCTGCTTCTCGGCGTCCTGGCCGGTTTTCTGATCGGCATGGGTGCCGTGGCCAGTTCCACCGGTTCCTTCGCCATCACCAACCCCGGCCTGCAGAAGGCGGTGGCCGGTCTGCTGTTCCCGTTCGGCCTCATCCTGGTCATCTTTACCGGGGCCGAACTCTTCACGGGCAACTGCCTGATCACCATTTCGGTGCTGGACAAGAAGGCCAGCATAGGCGGATTGCTCCGCAACTGGGGTCTGGTCTACCTGGGGAACTTCATTGGTTCCATCCTGCTGGCAGCAGGATGCGCGTACTTCGGCCAGATCGGCCTGGGGGACGGCGCACTGGCAGTGGCTACCATCAAGACAGCAGCGGCCAAGTGCTCCCTTTCGTTCGGTAAGGCTCTGGTCTTCGGCATCTGCTGCAACATCCTGGTTTGCACGGGCGTGGCCTGTGCCATCATGAGCAAATCGCCCGCGGGGAAGGCCATCGGCGCGTATCTGCCGGTTGCGTTCTTCGTCATCAGCGGCTTCGAGCACAGCATTGCCAACATGTACTACATCCCCGCCGGTCTCTTTGCCAAGACCATTCCGGCGTATGCCTCTGCCGCCGCGGCAGCGGGCATTGACCTGAGTGTTCTGACCTGGGGGAACTTCTTCCTCGCCAATCTGGTGCCGGTCACGCTGGGCAATATCATCGGCGGCTGCGGGTTTGCCGCGCTCCTCTGGTTTGGCCACCACGTCAAAAATGAGGGGTAAAACGGCACAAAAATAGTCAAATTTATGTATTGTTCTTTTTTGAAAAAAGAATAAGATTTAGGTGTACAAAGGATTTGTACCCAAAACCGAATAGTTCTGGACAGAGTAGGACAAGCGCGTCAAGTGTCATGGGATGGGAAGTTGCCCATGAACGAAGATGATCCCACATCGCGGTGCTTGTTCCGCATCCGCTGCCACCAGAGGACATATTGGCTCCTTTTCGTGGCAACTGTCACGAAAGGAGTTGTTTTTTATGAAAAAATTCACCGTACAACAACTGACCGTCGACGCGTTGCTGGCCGCCATGTGCGCGGTTCTGGGCTTTGTGGCTATCGACATGCAGAGCATCAAACTGACGTTCGAGGGCTTTCCTGTCATCGTCGGCGCTCTGCTGTTTGGGCCGCTGGACGGTGCCCTGATTGGCTTCGTCGGCACGTTTGTGTATCAGATCCTCCGCTTCGGTTGGGACGCCACGACCCTCCTCTGGGTGGCTCCATATGTAATCTCTGGCCTGTTCCTGGGACTGGTGGCCAAGCACTATAAGTTCGACATGAGCAAAAAACAGGTGCTGTTCTGGGTCATTCTCAATGAACTGCTCACCTGTGGCATGAACACCGTCGGCATCTACATTGGCAGCCACATCCAGGGCTGGTATCATCCGGGCGTGGTGCTCGGCATGCTGCTGCCGCGGATCGGCATTGCACTGGCCAAAGGCGTGGCCTATGGCGTCATCCTGCCGCTTCTTCTGGATCCGCTGCGCAAGCTGGTACGCCAGCAGGAGGGCAAACGGCGCAAAAGCGTGGCAGTCCACACCAACCCGTCCGTATCCAGCAAATCTTAAGTTCGGGGAGCACGCAATGACAGCAAAAGAGGCAATTGCTTATATTGAAAACTACACGTGGAGTACGACCAGGCTCGGGCTTGGTCGTACCCGCGAACTTTTGGGCGCTATGGGGAATCCGCAAAAGCACCTGAAATTTATCCATGTGGCGGGCAGCAACGGCAAGGGCAGTACCTGCGCCATGCTGGCGGCCATTCTGCAGAAGGCCGGCTACAAGACCGGTCTTTACATTTCTCCGTTCATCGAGGAGTTCAACGAACGCATGCAGGTGAACGGGGAGACCATTCCGGGCGAGCAGCTGGCGGCCATTACCGAACAGGTCAAGGGTTATGCCGACGCCATGGAGGACCATCCCAGCCAGTTTGAACTGGTCACGGCCATAGCCATGCAGTACTTTTATGAGAGCCAGTGTGACATCGTGGTCCTGGAAGTCGGCATGGGCGGCGCGCTGGACAGCACCAACGTCATCGACTGCCCCGAAGTGGCCGTCATTACGAATATCGGGCTGGAGCACACCGAATATCTGGGCAATACCCTGGAGGAAATTGCCGCCACCAAGGGCGGCATCATCAAGCCGGGCTGCTCTGTGGTCCTGTATGACGGTGCCCCGGAAGTGACGGCCACGATCGAGGCCATCTGTCAGGAAAAGAACGTGCCCCTGGTGAAGACCGACTTCTCCACGCTGGCGCCGACCCGCCAGAACCTGGCCGGCCAGGATTTCTTCTACGGAGGAGACGCCTATCACACCGCCCTTCTGGGCCCGCATCAGCTGCACAACGCCGTGGTCGTTCTGGAGACCCTCAAAGTTCTGCAGGCGAAGGGCTGGGACATCCCGGTCACCAGCATTCACGAGGGACTGGAAGACGTCCGGTGGCCGGCCCGGCTGGAGGTGCTGAACAGGGATCCGCTCTTTCTCCTGGACGGCGGCCACAACCCGCAGTGCGCGGAGGCTCTGGCGGATGCATTACCGGACCTTCTGCCGCAAAAAGCGGTCTTCCTGGCCGGCGTGCTGGCGGACAAAGAGTACGAAAAAATGGTCGAATTCGTGAAGCCCTTCGCATCCGAATTCGTCTGTGTCACGCCGCTCAGCGACCGCGCCCTGCCGGCGGAACAATTTGCCGAAGCCGTCCGGGCACAGGGTCTGAACGCCACAGCCTGTGAGACTGTAGAGGACGGACTCCAGGCGGCGTTTGACGCCGCGGGAGAGGACGGCTGCATTGTCAGCTTCGGCTCCCTGTATCTGGCCGGGGCGGTCCGCCGCGCCTGCCGCCCGACGTACCGCAAGTGGCTGCGCAGAAAGAAAATCCAGGCGCGGGACGCTCTTTTGGTGGAGGAGCGGGCGAAGAAGTCCGAGGCCATTATCGAGCAAATTCTGGAATTGGAGGAATTTCGCAAAGCCCGCACCGTCATGATCTACAGCTCCGTCCGCGGCGAAGTCCAGCTGGAGCGCATCGTACAGCCGGCCAAACGCCTGGCGGCCACGGACCCGGACGTTCACGAAAAGTGGTTTGTGTATCCGCTGATCACCAGCAAGACGGAGATGGAGGCCTTCCTGCCCGGGGATTCCCCGGACGTCTGGAAGCCCGGCCCGTTCGGCATTCTGGAGCCGGACCCCTATCAGTGCAAACGGATCGACCCGTCCCTGATCGACCTGGTTCTCTGTCCCTTGACCGCGTTCGACGAATCCTGCAACCGCTGCGGCATGGGCGGCGGCTACTACGACCGCTACCTGCCCAAATGTGAAAACGCCAAAATCATCGGCACGGCTTTTGAGGCGCAGAAGACCCGCCACGTTCCGGTGGACGACTGGGATAAACCCATGGAGTGCGTGGTTACGGAACAGAAAATTTATCGGCGGAATGATAGTTGAGAAAAATGCTGTGCTGTGATACTATTTGAGGAGCACAATTTTCGAAAAAGAAGGTATCGCGTATGCATGAACTCGGCATCGTCTTTTATATCATCGACGACGTGGAAGAAGTCGTCAAAGAGAACGACGTCACCACCGTCGGCTCTGTTACCCTGCAGCTCGGAGAGGTCTCCGGCGTCGTCCACTCCTATCTCCAGGACGTCTGGAAGTGGGCGTGCTCCAAGCACGAATGCATGGTGGACGCCGAACTCAAAATCGAGGAGATCCCGGCCGTCACCTATTGTGAAGACTGCCAGCGCACCTATGGCACGGTAGAGTACGGCAAAACCTGCCCGCACTGCGGCTCCGGCAACACCTACCTCCTCCGCGGCAACGAAATCAAGATCAAAGAGATCGAAGCGGAATAACAAAAGAACGAAGAAATCCCCCCCCCCCCGCGGGGGGGGGTTTTTTGTGTTTTTTTTTTTTTATGGGGTGGGGGGGGAGGAGGGGG
>Ga0181612_168424_pt1 | contig 21742 bp, 18 predicted proteins | sample HoacroProtozoa21_FD_119630 | JGI IMG/M metagenome (GOLD analysis project Ga0181612, IMG submission 119630) | Hoatzin crop microbial communities from Cojedes, Venezuel. Combined Assembly of Gp0051906, Gp0051904, Gp0051908
GACAAGGTCCTGTGCAGCCTGCTGTAGGTGACCCTGCTTCGGCGGGGGGGTTGGACTAGATGACCCACAGAGGTCCCTTCCAACCCCTACTATTCTGTGATTCTGTGATTCTGTGATATATTTTCTGGGTATCTGTGGCCTCTGCACCCTGCTAGTCTGCCCCACTGCTCTAGGAGAGCAACCACTGCTCCTAATATATTCCTCTGATCTGACCATTTAAAAATTTCCAGCAATGGACAAGCCGGTGCCTCCTCAGGCAGCGTCTTCGCTGCTCACTGCCTGTGCCATTAGAAACAGATCCTGCGCATGTAGCCCAAACTGGCCCCGGTGCCTTTCAAGGCATCAGGACTTCTTGTCCTGTCCCCTGTGGACATGAATGCCTTTTCAGCCTAAGAAGCTTCTTTCGTGCAAAGCCATCATCACGTTTCTGAGAGCAGACAGAGGCGCAAGTTTTTGAGGGTGTCAGCAATATGCTGTTTCTATCCATGTCAGCCCCTGGAAAACTGGCCAACCAGCACTGCCTGTTATCCCCAGCAGTGTCACTGCTCTGTCTCACCTATCACAGCTCCTTCACCAAGACCCCGCAACAGAGGAGTGAGATGAAAAAGGTCATCCCACTCCTCCTCTTCTGTGTGACCGTGGGAAACAGCAGCCACCAGGAGCAAGGCGTGCAGAGCATAACTTCGATTGTACGCATGCAACTTCAGAGAAAAATGTGAAGGAAGAATGTTCAAAGAAATATGTGAACTACTAAGCATAAACTATTAAGACTTACAAAATAGGTGAGCCCCAACTCAGCTCCAGAAAACTGATAGATTAGGTTAAATTCAGCTAGTTCTCCACATGCCCCAGCAAAGTCCATCAGTAAAACAGGCCTCCTGAGCTGGACAAAAGCAGCAGCTCCTTTCCTCTAAATCTGGCTGCAGAGACTGCGTACAGCATTTGGCCGGGGCAAGCTGCTGGTGATCGTGGTTTTATCAACAGCTGGAAATAGTTTGTGCGCAGAAGATCCATCACCCCTTTGCCGTGACAACGTATCATAAAATTTGAAGTTAAAAGGAATGTAATCTCACATCTCATCAAAGAGAAGAAATTTGTTGTGTGTTGCTCTCCTTTTTTTTTAAAGACAAAAGAAAAGATTATCCCTAACCACAAATGGGAAAGTCTCCCGTTTTATTTATGGCTCAGTTGCTTTGTGTGACTGTGCTTAAAACTTTTGCGGTGATTGTTGTCTCGGAACCTCTCATTTTCATCTTACTGTGAATATTAACTCTTTAGGGCTTGCAGTATCCTTATCAGAGCTAAACACAGCAAGGGAGAGATTTGTCTCATCTAACACGAACTGTCAAATAGCTAGCTGCCTCTTTAGTAAAGGTAACTTTAATTAATTAATTCATGTTAAGGTAATTCATTTAAAGAGAAGTTTCCAAGCTAACCATCTGGTGCCGAAGTGCGCGAGGCATCTCCCCAGAACAATTCCTCTCTGCTTCAGGCAGGTGGGGCATGTGGGAGCCTGCACCACCACACCGACCGCAGCAGAGCAGGAGGCATGAGATGTGCATTTTGGATGGCGAACATTAGATGAGACACCTTTGTCAGAAACTGGGCATCTGAAGGAGCCCCTGGTGCTTCGTCCTCTTTTACATCACTGTTTCCTGCAAAGCTGCTTGAATATATCACTGCCTCCCTGCCTCCTGCTGCCCTCCACCACTGTCACAGCTGAGCGTCTTTCATGTGAAATTAAGCATGAAAGGTGGACAGACCTCATGGAGTCTTTGACATATCTTCAGGATATGCTCTCTGCCTGGGATCCCTCTTTTGGCCTTAGTCATTTGCTTTGTCTTTATTTTAGATAGCAATTGTTCTGACAAGGCACTGAAAGAATTGCACCCGGGGGTAGATGAGTGGTGTCTGTATAGTAAGGAAGGTGTTCCAGCTTTTCCTAAAGACAGAACACTTTTTAATTCACTTAATCTCCTTCTACAATGTGTACTGCTGCCAGATCCCTTGGAATAAAATTGGTGTCTCCCACTCCAGCAGCGGGAGCTGGAGAGCGCTGCTGAGGACCGCTCCCACAAAGGAAATTCATTTCTCATGCTAAGTGAGAACAATATGGTAATTAAACATTTCTCCATGAAAACATAGCTCAGTCATGAGTGCAGCAGTGTCCTCCCTGCTCCAGCGGGCCGGGGTCCCTCCACAAGACCCTTGCTTTTGCATAGGAGCGAGGATGGAGAGGGCAGCCAGGGCTGGGGGTGCGGGCGTGTGTGGGGAGGGTGTGCAGACAGTGCTGACAAAGCATTGTCACGTTTAACTGAATTACCAGCATATGATTTATGACTAGAGACTGAATTTAGTGCTACCCATATTACTGAAATAAAGCCCATGAAACAGAATTAGCTTGACTCAGTGGCTGTAAATCAACTGATTCCCAAATCTCCAGGATGTCGGGGGTTGAGAAACGCATGTACTGCTAAGCGCTCTCAGACTCACACAGTGGACTCCTTAAAAAGTGGGTCTGCGTTTCATTTGATTTGTCCAATTAATAATAAGTACAGTACAGACTATATATACTCCACTGTTTCCATTTTCACTTTGTTAAAGATGCCATGTCTCCACTCTCTCCCTGACTCCCTGTTGTCTCTTTTCCTATTCATAATATTGGTTTAAAAATTGCTCCTAGCATTTCAGTTCCATATTAATAGCAAGTAACTTTTAGCACTCCCCCCAAAATGTCTCACAAATTAAAATGAAATATGTGACATTGCTCAGACGTAGCCACACTGGGAACGAAAGCTGGCAAAGGCTGAAATGGAGAATTCTCCACAATGAATTAGATCAGAAAACTTAGATTTTCATAACTTGGCTGCCAAGAATTAGACCCTTAAATTCACACTAATTTCATCATTCATACTAACAGCACTTAAATCTGTTTTTCTGGGATGCTGAGTAACAGACAGCTCCAAAGGAGTTTTTCCAGGTTGCATGTTCAGATGTTTAAATATGAAATTGGAAGTTTGGCTCTAGGTCCCCGTTTTTGCTGTGCCAGGGGTGGGTCACTGCTATCTACCAGCTGCGTGGGCGGTTTATTCCCAGCCTCCAGTGGAACCGGGACCCCATGCCACAACCTCCGCCAGGGGAAGCGTGTAGGCACTGGGTGCAATGCACATCACCTTCCCAGTGCCCTCTGACTTTGGCCTTGCATCAACCCCTCATCTAAAAATTAACATTCCCTTCCCATTCCCTGCAGCAGTGTCCCTGCCTGGGGAGTGGGCTGAGGGGGGTCCTGCAGAGCCAGGTCACCGCCCCCAGCTGCACCAGCTCAAGGCCAGGCTGTTTCGGCCATCCCTTTTATAGACCGGCGCCACTGCTACCCCACGTCTCCCTTCTGGGATGCACCTACAGTTTCTACTGCAGAGTTAAAAATACTTCCCTGTCCCTCATTGTTCACCTCGGCGGGTCAAGGCAGGACTTTGATCTAAAGGGAAAGGCATTCCCAGGGATATGTTTACATGAAACACATGCTAAAAGGGCTCCTCGGCACCAGGCTTTATCTTTGCTTGGTAAGTTTTAATGACATGCACATGACAAGGGTGCTACGGGAATGAAGCGAGCCTGTAGTAGGATATTTGATTTAAAAAACCTGAAAATCACATCCAAAATATGGCCATTCCTTGGCATTCTTTGCTTCCTTCCTTGGCTGTTTTCTGGTGAGAACACATCTACCTTGATATTTGTTTTCACTCAACATGGCTTATGGGACATCCAGCGCATGGAAAATGTGTGGTCTGGGACAATTTCTCAGCTCCTAGAGCCCTGTGCACTCCTGTTTATGTTATAGCGTGGGAGAAATGAGCTCTTTCACTGCCTGGCATTTTGGCAACCACCCATCCCTGCAGCCTCCAGGCAAAGGATGCTGCTGGATCCCCAAGTCTTCTTTCGTTCAATACGGGGGATGTGTTTGTGGTCAACTGCGGGTGATTTCATCACCTCCACCCTGCTTCTGTGTGTCATTTTATATCAGACAAAAATATAACAGGCCATCCTTCAGTAATTGCTCTAGCAGCCAGCTTTATAGCTCATCATCTTTGCAAAACAAGGAAAAGGAACATTTTTTAAATTGCTTATGAAAAGTTTATGTGGTTATTAGAGATGGAGCTTTGATTCTTTTAGGCAGGTTCCTTAAGGTTTTATGTCACTTGCTTAGGTCAGTTCTGCATGAGGGTCTTGCTGAAGATGTTTGGTTTAAAGCCCTCCCTTTTGGTGATGGCAGCTGTGGGTGAGCCAAAGCTCTTGGAAGAGCTGGTATTTATTCTTTTTTTTTTTGCTTGTAGCTTTTTCTGCCATTCCAATGCCTTAGGTTTTATATTTTCTTGAGTTTTTTGGAACAGGGTAGGGATTTGAGAGGGTAAAATCATTTTCCATAGAAAGTAAGATCAATTGGTACTGCTGGTCATCACCAGCGCTGAGCTGTGCTTCATCTCAGCCTGAGGTTCAGCTGCACCAACTTCAGTGGCTAGCACTGAATTGCACGCGGAGCAGACCAAAGGGAAGAAATAAAGGCATATTAGCTCAGATTCTTGTTCCACCAATATGGCTACAAATCAGAGGGCTCTCCATTAAAGTCAGCGGTGTCACACAGGTGTGAGAAGTGACTCGCTGCAGCCAGCCACACTTACCTCACTGTAATCGCAGCGGCTATTTTTCACATGGGTGTCATTGCTTTGCCCATTAAACCTTGCTGGGTGAATGGAGAGCAGTTCTTCCCTGAGAAGGATGCTAATGAAGTGCAGCTCTGCTCGCTTTCACCGTGCATCCCAGGTGAGCAGGGCATACTGTGGTGGCTCAGCCGCACAGGGCAGTGGCGACGGGTCAGAGAAATAAGGTACAGGAGGTACGAAACAGGCTGTCAGGAACCCACTCCCAGTCAGAGCTGCTGCCTGCCCCCAAGCTGCCATCAGGAATTAAGTAAAGCAGCCCTAACGTGCATAAGTAGGAAAAAATTCTTTAAAGCCAAGACCAGTAGTGAGATCCCGCCTGCCTGTCACTTGTAATGCACTGAGGGGTTGAGGGCCACAGGTGCTGTTCCTCCACCCCTCACCAGTTGGGTTTGTATGACCCTGTCTGCTCTGGTTAGGGATGCATCTTCCACTGCCTCTCCTGCTTGGACTGATGAGTGAATGCTCAAGAGTAACGCTCTGGTTACAGCGAGGTAACTCTGAAACCCCTCCACTGCACAGCCAACAGGCAGAGGCAAGGTACAGCTCTGCAAAAAACAGGTTCAGAAAGCTGAACATCTTGCAGAGCGTGACAACCTCTCTCTCGGGAGTTGAGGCTATGGCTTGAAGTGAAGGACTCTCACCCCTCACAAGGAGCCACGGCCACAGCATACCCAAGTCAGGGGAGCACCCCATCCCTCCAATCCACCTTGGAGCTCCCGAATAGCTCCATGCTGGAACAGGGTGCTCAGAGGAGAGATGGGCTTACGGTCTGCTAAACCCAGCGCTGGTCAAATATGGTCCACACCAAGAGCGAACACATCATCTCAGGACGCCCCTGAATGCCCTGTACCTTGCATGTTATAGACAGCTGCCTTTGGGCAGGGCTCAAATCTCTCAGGCTGTGGGGGGCATTAAATATAGAGTTTGCATATTTTGGATGAATGTGATGAGCCCTAGGATGAAGGAGGCATGGCATCTGGCCCTCTGATTACAGAAGTCCTAACCAGAAAAATATTTTTCCAAGTGAAACCCTCTAATGAATTCAATTTAATTTTATGCTTAATTACAGGATGATGTGGGGGCACACTTTCTGGGAAATTTACTGTTTGCCAGAACTGTGTTTTTAAAATTACCTATCAATCACAGACAAGACTGGCTGGATTGGAAAAAAAAAAAAAAGGAAGAAAAAAAATCAGGGTTTCTCATTGCTTCCAATTCTTGACTTCTCAAGGGGCAGGATGGCAGAGAAGGGGTTTGTAACATGCAGAAGTCAAGAGGTTTTGGTTTATATCAGGCAGATGGTGGTACAGTGAACACATGGCCGTCGTCCCCTTCTCCGGGACCTGCATGCCTCCTGCCTGGTGGGACAGGTGGAAGCAGGAATCGGGATCAGTACCTTTTTTCCAAAGCCAGAGAAAAATGATTAATAGTGTGGAAAGGCAAAATGAAATGGCACATGGAGTTTCCAAGGCTGATGCGTGTCTCAGAGGGGGTATCTGCAGAGTCAGGAGAGATAAACATCCTTTTATTTCGCTACAGTTTCCACATGAGGACCTGGATGTTATGGGACTTTTTCCTGCTAAAAAGAAGAAGAAAGGGACAGAATCATACCCTATGTCAGATTGTGTCAGCAGATCAGCTAGTTTAAAACTAGAAGTAGCATACAAACAGGAGAACGAGCTCTATCTCTAATATAACCTACCGAGGTTGATATCAACCAAAATGATTTAAGGTATCTCCGTGGCGTTGCATGTGAAGGATGACATTTCTCAACAAGAATAAAAGCATGAGAACCTGCTCTTATATTAATGTCCCATGCAAAATGAGCTGGACTTCATCAAGACACAGGGAAGTGGTGGAGTCCCTATCCCTGGAGGTGTTCAAAAAATGTGTAGATGTGGCACTTTGGGATATGGTTTAGTAGGCATGGTGGTGTTGGGTGGACGGTTGGACCTGATGATCTTAGAGGTCTTTTCCAACCTATGATTCTATGATTTATCTTTATCTTTAAGACTGTGAAGGAGCCTTTCAGTCTGCAGATGGGAGCCCTGACCAGCAAAGATCTAGAGACAGCTCAGCCCACTACTCTGGCCCTCAGGTGTGGTACGGGAAAGTGTTGCTTCCTGTGGGGTCTATTGTCTAAATGTTCTTTACATCTGCTAGCAAAATATAGATAACTCCCTGCATTTTGCAATAAGGACACTCTTGCCCAGAGTCACCTCACCTACATTTAAGCACTTAATTTTGACACCTGAAATTAGGTGTTTAGTCACTTTAGACTTCCCCTGTAGATGTCCTCCCTACCCCTCTTTGCTGTTGTTGGGGCAGCCAGGGTTGGAACCATTCCTGGGGATGTCCCAGCAGGTCCCTGAACACCTGCTTTTTCAAGTTTTCAGGAAAGTCCGTCTTGTATTTCTGCATCCCCAGAGCACTCCCATGTCTCACAGCTTTTAGGAGTGAATGGTACATAGAGTGGTTATGTGAACTGCTCCCAGCCATGAGGCTATGCAGTGTGTTGGCAAGGTCCAGAAAACCATCATAAGCTGTGTTTCTACCTGCTCCAGATCATGAAGCAACATATGAGGTCCCATTACAAACTGGAGGACATTGCACAACTCCTAGGAGTTACCCCAACCCGTGAGAAGGCTGCAGCATCCCTCTGAAGCCCTGGGAGGGAGAGCACATGGCAGGGAATCACAGTCGCTTCTGCACAGAGGTCAGTCAGCCCCAAATACATTTTCTCTAAAGGCACTTTCTGCTTTTTGTTTCCCTGGCAGCCTGCTATCAGGCCGCCCGCTGAGGATATCTCAAATGCACAGTTGCGGTCTTTAAGTACATGCTGCCATTTAGAAGACACATCATCCTTCTCTCTAGAAAACATCACGGTAACTCCTCTGGAGCCTTCGCGCCCATGTCATACCGGTACGTGACACCACAAGACATAAACCACAGCTACTGGAAGACCTACATGGATTCCTTACAATATGCGTAATGGAAACAGGTGAAATTTAAACAATACACTTAAGTACTTGTCTAGTCCCCGTTAGGGTTTTGTAGCTCTTCTTTATTTAAAGATTAAATTTCTGACACTTAAAAGAAGTTAAACAACTGTGTTTGAAAGCTTTAACATAAAACAGCCTCAACACTGTTCTTTCTCTTAAGAAAATTATTCAAATCACTATTAAAATTTCTCTGTTGAGAATATGGAAATGTATGGATTAAACAATATATTTACTTTCTAAAAATGGACAGAAAGTACAAAATAGGATCCAGATATACAAACAACAGAAGATGCACGCATACACAAAAGTAGTTCAGGAACAACCGATGCAACAAGTCTTTGGAAAGAAGTTAGTACCAGGGGCATCCAGGAAAGAACACTCCCCAGAATACTGAGCTTCGGCTCTTTTAGCTAATGTACTACTACCAGTACTGAATAATACATGTTAACAAAACCAAGTGAAATCAAGATTATTTTAAGGTCATATTGTGTGATGGCCTTTGCTTAAAGTAGTATCCTAGAAGAAAAGGATTGAAATAGTTATAAATCCCCTTGGATCCATTAAAAATCCCTAAAAGAAAACTGCAGTCATTTCTTACACCCTTGTTTTGCTAAGTGAGGGGACAGCTCCTGGGTGACTAATTGCGCTAACGATGTTGGACAAAAATTTTTTTGTCTATGTGGTTTTCCCTGGTGTTCTGTATTCCTTACGGTGCACTGGGAGACTGCAAGGAGGAGACAGATACTCCATCATTTTGTGCAAGGGGTATGTGATATTAGCAAACCTGTCTTACTTCGGGTGTTTATTCTCCCCTTCTAAACACCACTACAGCCCCATCCTCCCGGCCATATACTGGAACCTCCCCTGGTGTCCAAGATTTATTAAAGGGTAACATCTGCTCTGCCAGTGCCAGTGCACCTCAGATAATCTTTTAGATATAAGCTATACTGATCAGTGATTTTTAATTGGTTAGCAGTTACTGTTTAATATTCCTTTCAGTTACTGCTGGATAGAAAATAATATAATGCTAAATATCATCTCATTGAAGCACAGAAGTGTTTATTAAGCATGTACATCCTGCCTGCGTTGTTACGGATCATGTGTTCCAGTTATCTAGCACTGCACTGAGGTCCTCCCCAAAGTGTTTTTAAGTTTAAGATCATAGGATGACAGGACCACTCAGGTGGGAAGAGACCTCAGAAGGGCATCCTCCCTGTTGTCCTTACTGAACACCAGTTCTTCACTGGTTCATTTTGCTTGTCGTGTGGTTCTCATTGCTGCTCATATCTTCAATCCCTTAACCTTTCTCTTAACCATTTACTGTCTTTCCAGCAGTGAGAGCCAGGTGGCTGCCCAGCTGGGGCCTGTAGTTTGCAGTGAATGAACAAACCCTCCTGAAGATGGTGCCTAAATGTCTCCCCCAGTCAGCAGTGAGAAATAGGTTGATTCAAGGGTTTCCAAGGGAAGCTTAGTCTGAGTTATTTGCCTACAGTCAGATGTCTAAGTTAGGAAGATCAACTTCTATCCTTCCTTGTTTATTCTCTTTCTCTTCCTTTCCACACCACATTGCTTTTTTTAACCTACCTCTATAGGTGTCTAAAGTGTTTGTGGGATCACAATTTTAGGACACATAGTAACATGGTTTTAACCTCCAAACATTGCTCACATTCATCTGGGTCAGTTTTCCGTACTAAGTTTTTCTCATAAATCTTTTAGCTTTGGTAAATTCACCCTTCTTGAAAGTTAATTGTCCCTCCTGCTTTGGCCAGGGTGCAAAAGGAAACAGACTGTGTTCAGCTGTTACTGGAATAAAAGGATGCATTGAGTTAACTGATGGCCCAGAGTCCGGCCCTGCTTGAGCCCTGTGGGTTGGAGCCCAATGACACTGCACTCTCTCAGAGGTCCCCAGAAAATTCTCCTCTGCAGGAGACGGACCAACAGACACCCCTGGACATCAGAGAGTTAATGCACTCTTTCATCCAGATGCTTAATTATTTCCATATATGAAAGTCAGGCTGCGCATGTTTCATTTTGGTGGTCTGTCAATTGAATTTAGGAGGTGAGGGCAGGAGGCAGGGAGGTGACAGCTGAGAGCATGCTGGCGGCAAGCCCCAGTAGTGCAGAAATGTTGCCGCAGCAGCAGCAAAGGAGATTCACTCCCCGGCTGTCCATCACGCTCTGGGTACACATCCCCAGCTCATGACGACAGCCTTCACAGTTGCGTTCACGCCTCCACGCTGATGTTAAGCAGACTTGACATCAGTACAAAATGTCCTTTCAATATGGGGTTTTTCAAGCTGTACCAGAGCTAGATCTGTATTTTCAAAGTCTGTTTTCAAAGCCAGCATCATTAAGTTGCTCTCTGAAGGCAAGGGCAAATCTGGCAACCTGGTTGTGTCAGACGTGTGTGAAGTTACAGGACCAGGTGCATGTATCCTTCCTGCATATATTAGTTATGCTAACCAATTTTTACTGCTGAGGAAACCGGAGATCGTGCCAAATACAAAGCAGAAATGGCCCTTCCTTTTGTGTTATTTGATTTTTGTCCATTAGTCACAACAGACACTGTGTAAAACTCCACAGGAGCCTGTGTCACCTGTATCATCCACTCAGGTGGGAAAGAAAAGTAAATTAAGGAATATGTTTTTCAAGAAATGTGATTTGCCTTAAAAACAAAGCAGGACTGACAGCTAACCAGGAAACTCCATGCAACGTAGTCACAGCATTATACTCTGCTTCCTGTTGGCAGCATTTGTCATGTGAATCACAACAAACCCTTTGCTGAGAATATGAGGACAGAAAATATTACCAGTGAAATCATTGTCATTCCAGTTGATGAACTATAGGAACTATTTGCTATAGTATCTTCCTGGTAAAATATTCAAACTCTTTTTTCCCCTTTGCTGGAAGAACTCTCACCTTTTTTTACCACCACCCACTCACAGCAAGGTCCACTTCAAACTTACCGTAGGTTTCCCAGATGAGTTTTGAAACTCCCTGAAGACGCAGATGTCACTACCTCTCTGGGCCACTGTTCTCATCTTCATGCTCACTCAGAAGATTTTCTCCTTATGCAGGAGAAATTACCCTTGTTGCAGCTTGTCTCCATTGCCTCTTGCCTTTCTCTGTTCACCTTCAAGAAAAGTCCAGCTCCACCTTCTCTGTAACTACCATTAGGTAGCTAATGGTGCAGTTAGGTCCCCCTCAAGCTTCTCTTCTGATGTCTGAACAAGCCCAGCTCCCTCAGCATTCCCTCATAGCCACGTGCTCCAGTTCCCCACCAGCTTGGTAGCCCCTTCTGGAATCTGTCTCCAGCATGTCCATGTCTTTCTTGTACTGGGGTGCCCAGAACTGAACCCAGCACTCCAGATGTATCTCACCAGGTCTGAACAGAGGGGAAGGATCACCTGCCATGACCTACAGGCAAGGCTCTGCCCAGTGCAGCCCAGGATGCCTCTGGACTTCTTTGCCACAAGGGCACACTGCTGGCTCATGTACAACTTTTTGTCCCCACACCCTTCTCTGCAAAGCTGCTTTCCAGCCTGCAGCTACGGACTCTGCATTTGTCTTTACTGAACTTTTTGAGGGCTCTGGCGGTCTGTGTCTCCAGGCTGTTGAGATCTCTCTGAAATTTCCAACAACTCCCTATTGACACAGAGATCTCACTGTAGAATGCATTCAGTTTGGTCAGGCACAATTTGCTCTTGGTAACCCCAGTGGGGCTGGTTCTCCATCACCTTCTTCTCCTTCATATGCTGGTTGTGGCTTCCAGGAGGATTTGCTCCATAGTCTTCCCAGGAGCTGCAGTGAAGCTGACCAGCCTGCAGTCCCCTGCAGCCTCCTCCATGCCCTTTGTGAAGATGGGAGTGATGTTTGCCTTTTTCCACGCTGTTTCTGTCTCTGTCCATTTTATGAAGCCCAGAGCCATGGCGCTGAGCTCTCTTTTTCTGATGAAGAATTCAGCTCTGCTGAAAATAGTCATGTCCTTATGCCCTTAGAGGACATCAGAGACATCTGCCACAGCATATTCAACTACATAGCACAGGGGCAGAGTGGCTGTTCTGGTGGGATTTTGTTTCTAGTTCGTTTTGCTTTACCAAGGGAAGAACTGTCATAGGGAAAAAATAAGCTATCACGCATTTAGTTGCTATCTTTCTGGGAAGAAACTTTCTGGGAAGTAACTCCATTGTTACTCTTAAGGAACAGGTAGACTATGCTCAAACTCCAAGTCCAGCTCCAGCAATCTTTGTAATCATAGTTTTCACACTGAAATAGCTGTCACTTCAGGCACGAACTTTGTCTCCCACTTCCATGTAGTTTTAAGCCTCAAGAGAACAGCACCTGCATGTGTAAATATGAACCATATTTTGTTTCAATATTAAAAAAAAAATATTTATCCTTTTCGGTGTTAAAGCAGAACTAGATTCTGGCAGAAAATCCTTTGAAGTGTTACAGTGGGATCACCTCCATTGTGTCAGCCACAAATGCTGTGACTTATCAGCGGGAGATGTTACCATCAGTTAGAAATGCCAGCTGTAATTAAAATATATATGTGCAAGTATCTCCCACAGTCAGCCTCCCTGTGGAGGACGAATCTCTGTGCCTGTAATGGGTATCCCTCCCCATTGCCTTTCACCCACAACATCCTCAGAGGCATCAGAGGGCACGTCCCCCTCCAGGCTGGCCCCAGGTCATCAGCCACAGCACATGGGAACAGCCTCCAGAAAATGAGTCTTTGTCCAGAGCGAAATCCTCACTTTGTTACCACATTACCAAGAGGCATGGCCAAGGGGCCTGGGAAACCACCCTCCCCACGTGTGGAGGGAGGGGCAGCGAGGAGGGCAGGATGCTCACGGGGCTTTGCTCACACATGAGTTTGCAAATGAAAGCATGGGGTTAAATGCATCTCACTTGGATATGGACGTGTGTCTGTGTGCATACCTAGGTATAGTTGTAGGGGTAGATAGAACAATTGGTACTGTTAATTGCAACAGGCAGTGCCAAATCAAGAAACAGATGCAGCATTTTCAAAAATGAAAAGACAGCTTTTCTCTTACTAAAATGGAAGTAAATTCAAGCTGAAGCACTGAATCCGAGAGCTGTCTACTCTAAAACTGCATAAAGAGAAACCCAGTATTGCTACCAGGATGATACACTCTGTAGAGCCAGCAACGAGAAGGGAGTTAGTTTTTGAGCTCAAAGTGTGAAAGGGGACAAGATCTTGCCTTCAGAGTAGATACTGGCATCAAATATGGTTATGAAGACATACAGCAGGGTCTGTTAGAAGGAATGATTCCCACATACTCCGTACCTTTGCTTGCTGGGAAGATGTTATACCACCATGGATGCTGGACAGCTTATGCAAGATAGAAATTTCCCTGCTCCAAGAGCTTTCCAAGCAAGTGAAAGCTATGAAGCACCTTAATCTTCTTAAATCTTGTGATGCCTTTGAAGGGCTATTCAAAGTCCACAACCGAGGGACTGATTTTTATCTGAGGCATTGGCACAACGCTAGCTGGCTGGAGTGACATGAGCTTTCTCTGGCCTCGTGAGCTTCAGGAGAAAATAGCTTTTCCCACCAGCCCTGTCTATCATCTGCCCAGTCCTGCTGTGATACAAGGCAGTACACACAGTACCATCCTTGTAGTGCCAGAAAAATTATTGCTCATTTCCCTGCTGACATTTCGGGACGTGACACCTTCACAGGGTGGATCACACTGGAGCTCCCCAGGGAGCTGCACTTTCCTTCAGCCAAAGCACCACCGGAGCAGAGGAACAAACCCAGCCCCCAGCAGGGCTGGGCAAGACTTTCATCAGCCATTCATCCAGCTTATTAAAGCATCTGTGAGTAGCAGCAGATTTGCAGGGTCCCTCTGAACGATGTGCATTTCCCAAGCCCCCCAGAGCACACGCTTGGCGGATTCATGAGGGCTCCCCTGCACTGGGTCAGGGGAAACCAGAGGGCCAGCACAGAAACTGGGCACCAATTTGGCAGCATTTAAACAGTGTTTTAGGGAGAAGAACAACACACAGGGCTTGTTCTGGCACATAGCTGTGCGAAAACATTTTGAGGCTGCAGAGAAACTCTGGGTTCACGTGATGTAAGAAGTGAGAGAAGGGGGGATAGGACATTAATTTAAATGGAGAAAACTAGCCTGCCTGAAGGTTGGATTTGCAGAATCTGTCTGCTTTTTTGCATTCCCCTGATATTTCCTTGTACAGGGTAAATTAGTCATTCAGATTATGAGTTATTTGAGCAAGACAAAAAATAAATGACAGCTCATCTCCTTCTATGAGGTTGAGTTACGTGAGAAGCAGTGCTGTTTGTGTCTGGCTTAAGCTTTGCAATGAGAAATGATGGAGGAGGAGAAAGGAGAAATTGCTGACCAAAATTAAAAACTCCCTAAGCCCATCACTGCTGAGCTGGAGCTTCCCGAGAGTGTCTCGGGACTTCCAGCACATGGAGAGTGGATGAACTTCACCATCTGAAAACTGGGAATGACAAGACTAAGTCACACATAAAGTTGGTGACAAGATCTTTATTTTCGATCACCTTTCTTTCCCATCCCTCTGATCAACAGCAAAAAGGGAAAAGGGCAGTTTTCTGGGGTCACTAATAAAACATCAGTTTGAGCCACCTCTAAATCTGGGAAAGTTTAAATGAACTTTCTGGTGCTCAGATATAGTTCTCCTCACTTACAAACACAAACCCTCTGGTTTAAAGAGGAGAATTTAAAAAAACATCAAGCACGTATATAAACAGGGTGATAATAACAAGTCATCAAAGCAACTATTTCGCTGACTGTCTTCTCAACTACAGCAAAAGGAGGGCTTGGACCAGATACCGTAAGTAGGAGCTGATGTGCATTACTCAGGCTTTGGCCCAGGCTGCACAAACCACCCTCCATCACTAAATGTTATCTCTGGTTCACACTTGCCCCAGTAACCCCCTCTGAGACCCCTCAGTACGCCTCAGAGACAAAAGGCATAGGTGGGATGGCACAGCAGTGCACGGTTGCATCTGTCTGCAGACACCTTCCCTAAACCAGTGATGCTATGCTCACTGCTGCTGAGGCATCGGGAGTTTGTGCAAACAGATGCTGTAATCCAGCACAAGGCAAATATTGGCACACGTTCGGAGAACCTCTTCAAGTTTATTTGTTACGAATTATAGCGAAACCTTTCCCAGTGGCTCTTGCTCTGGGCGGCAGAGCTGGTGTGCACTGGGTGAGTTGCTGGGCTTGTACTTTGTGTTGGCAGAAGTTTACACTTGCACTACCCTCCATCTACTCAGTCTTACAGCTGCTAGCTGAGCTGCCTCTGAAGGACCACAGGGTGAGCATGTCCCAGGTGCTTACCAGGAGCCGCCAGACATTGCTGGGGACTGTTCTAGTGTCACAGCTTAATATTCATGCCGAGTTGTGCACTAAATATGGGCTGGTGCTCAGCCCTTTTCCCTGGCCTCTTCCTTTTCATAGTGTACATACGGCTTTAGGTGCTATCAATCCACCTTGGAAATGATGTTCTGGAGCATTTAGTTAAGAAGTGTGCTTACCTGGGAGATGCAAGTGCCATTCATCATGCCAGCCATGATCATGCCATTGCCAGCATCCTTCCCACTTGCTGTGGCTAGCTACCCTGGTCACCTCCTTTTCCACGTTTGTGAGTGTTCTGAGGCATGGAATATATTCTCATGCGGTGTATGTATCTTCTCACATGGTCTTCCCGAGTCTTCTCATTGCAAAAGTAATGAGTAATAATCTTTTCCAAACTCTAGACACACTTTAACTGTAAAGCTGATTGGAAAAAAAGAGGACTGCATCATTTTGTGGGAGCAGCTTGCTTGCTCTGGCCTGTCAGGAGGAAACTGCCTTTCACACACCTACATTTTCTTTGACACAGAATGATTGTTCTTTGCTTTGCTTTTATTTTCTTGCCATACAACTTGCTTCAGATTCAGACAAGACTCTTTTGGGACAAGAACATTTTCAGATGTAGAAAATAAAATCTGTACACTTTTAAAATGTAGTTATAAGTGTGTCTTCCCCTGCCAACGTATTTTTAATAGTGTAACAAAAATGTATTCCAAATATGCTCATCCCACTTTGCAAACCTTACGCAGTCAAATAACTGGCAGCTGTTGGGCCAACTGTTTCCCATTTCAAAAAAAAACAAAATTCATTTGTAAAAGAAACTGTCCAGTTGGGCATTTTCTCCTTTCTGTTCTACACATGCCTGTTTAAATAAAACCTCCTTGCATTACTCATCTATGGAGTCCTCTCTGCTTTGCTGATGGTTTAATTACAGCTTTGTCAGGAGTGAGGCATAGTAAATAACAACACATAGTGGATCTGGACACTGGGGTTTATGCAAGAGCCGACACATTTTGAGCTCTTACCCTCTGCCATTATCTCCTGCACTCACTTCCCCCAGGCCTCCACGTCCCTCCCACAGCCAGGTCGCAGCTGCCCCAGGATGCTCGGGCAGAAAGTTGGGTCAGGTCCTGCTGTGCTGCTGCTCCCGGCTACTGGCCTTGGGCATCAGCAGCCAAGGTCCCCAGGCACCCCCTGCACCCGTTTCCACACATCTCCCTGATCTCCGGGATCTTCCCCCACTTCCAGGATCTTCCCTCTGGTGTTTTTCATTTTGAGATCATTTCTTGACAGGGATCTTTCTTTTTTGGGACCGGCTCTTGTCTCTGGAATCTCAAGACCCCAGTTTTCCCAACCTAAATGGTCCATGTGCAGAAGTTTGGCATGTGACCAACCTCTTATCTGGTAGCTCTGTCTCACAGTTCTTTATTAATTGGAGCATTCAGGTTGTGCTGCTTAACTCATGTATTATCAAAATCTGCAAGCAGACCATCCCAGTCGCAGCTAGCAAGTAGCAGGTTTCTGCTTCAGCATTCAGAAGTTCAATTTTGGACAGTCACGCACCCACACACACATACCAAATGATCTGCTGCCTGACAGCATTCACAATTTAGTCTATTTTTTCACCTACAAAACCTACAATAACATGTTCTTCCAGAGCATGGAAATCAACTACAATTACATTTGCTCACTTTAATTTCATTCCCTCTAATGAAATTGGTGGTCCCAACTGTTGACATTTTCTCTAGATGATATGCACATTGATATGTCAAGTACCAATGTAAGCAAGTTGCTTTCTTCTGTGTTAAAAAATATGTTACCCGAGTTTCCATTCCAAAGTTAATCTACAGCAGATTGTATGAGGAGATAGATGAAGCACTACACTGAAGGAAAACGCATGGAAAAGATGTAGGAAAAATCATGGATTTAGACATTTGACATATTTTTCCAAAAGCATCGTTCTGCACAAACCTCTTAAGTGCAAGGTTTTAACTTGCGCAGAGTTTAGGAGGGCTGAGACATTTGAGACAGACTTGAGAGAAGGCTCTGTAGTTGATGCAAGACCCTTACCTCCTATTTTAGCAGCTATAAGAAATGTAAGCTATTAGTAACGTTTGTCTGAGAGAGGCTCAACTTTGGTCAACTGTCTGTGGCAGTAGGTTTGGAAATGGCATCCACCTCTCTAGTCAAAGGAGAACACCAAGCAGGAGCCAGGGAAACCAGTGATGGCTCCAAGAAAAGCCATCAAAAGCTGGGGTGAAAGTCAAGAAACTGGAAAACACATGGCATGTGCTGGGTGCAGGACTCGATTGTCAGGCAGATACTGAGGAAAGCTGGCAGACTGTGCTATCCAAATGAAGGAGCAATTTTCATTTGTTAAATTCAGATCGTTTCCCAGCAGTTGAATACTTTCCCACTCACGCAGTATGAGGTGTGTTCCCATTCTTTCAGGGATGCCTGTTGCACACAGTCCTGGGGATCCTGTTTTGCTGCCAAGCTGCTCGTTCGGCTTCGCTGTGGCTGTTACACTGCACGCCCAGACACATGCTAAGACACAGCATGATGGCACTCGCGAAACGTATTCACAAGAACAAAGAAATTCATTAGAGAATGCAGAGGCGTGAGAACAGCAATCCAGTCCTGGGGTGAAAGAGGACCTGCCTGATCCTGAAAACGTCAGCTAAGCCTTTACCATTTCTGGACCAAGGCAGAGACAAAAGCAGCATCTCCCAGAACAAAAGACAAAATGTAAGATATTAATATTTTGTAAGACAAAAATGCAGGTTGGATCTTCTTGCTGTCTCTTGTGCATACAGACAGATGTAGAGTAATTGCCTTTTTTATTGGACTATAGCCTGTTAATGAGTTTTTTGCCAGGCAGCATTGTGAATGGTTAGCATGATGTTGCAGGATTCAGTCAATGCCTTTTTTTTTTTCTTTCCACATTCCAGTCTTTTCCAAGCACAGCACCTCAGTGCACAACACCAAGGCACACCAGTTCTGCTCTGAACATACAGTCAGCAATGTCAGTCCTGGTATTTCTGCAGAGCAATGTGCAAAGTGGGAGTGAAGCATGCTTGCATGCACTGGAAGATCTAGATGTGGTCATGTATGTCCGACAAAGGAGTAAAAACATCCAGGGTTTGAGATAAACAAGCAAATACTCTGGGCTTGACTTGTAGGCATCCGGACATATTTCTGCCCTGATGTGTTCCTGCTGTGCAAAGAAGTATGTCCAGCACAGGAGTGGCACCTGATCACCCACCCCGTGCCTGCATGGAAGCTGCTGCCTTCTCTATCAATGGGGGAAGTTTTCTGGCCAAAAGCTCTGGCAGAGGAAGAGCTCTCTCCTTGCTACCTCAGGAAAAAGTCCTGCCTCAAAGCAACACTGACCAAAGCTAGGTGTCCTTACTGTTATCTTTGTCTGCCTTTGCTGCTACCACCATCCCACCTTCTCCCCAGATCCTGAACCAAAGCCAGGCCCTCATTCTTGCTGCTCTTGCTTCCCTTCCTGGCTACCTTTCTAGCTGGTGCTCAGCTTCACCCTGTCTTGCTTGTGACCTAGATTGTACAAGTCACATCAAGTGCCACCAAGTCAGGCAGTGGAAGAGATCAGCAGTGGGGAAATCTCTGCCCAGCCCCTCAGTAAAATGACAATTATAGGCAAAATTGGCTGGGCCCCGAAGCTGGGCCATGATATGTTGTCCCTGCTCACAAGATCTCCCCAGTCCGGAGGCTGCGGGAACCTGGACATAGCCTGCTGCAAAGGACCGGGCAGGTTCAGGTCCTCCCATTTCAGACCTCCTGCCTGAAGCACTGGCAGTTTCTTGGGTTTGGGGGAAAGCTCAGCTGTGGGTTACTTACACCAATGGTAGTTCATGTCAACTACAGAAAGCTTGGTCTACTTCTGCCCATGGGCTACTCAGTAGCAACACGGGGATGCTTCATACAATTATGGTAGCCCACCATCACGGCACTGCTTCAGAGGAAGACTGCAAGGCTCTGAACCACCATGGGCAGGTTCGCTGAGATATGGAACAGCTTCTGTTGAAAACAGCGATGCATTTTATGCTCTGCCTTCTCGGGGTCCCTTTTTTTTAATTGCACAAGCATGGAGTTAGCCGTTATGTTGGTTCTTTCTTCTTTCCTGTGTTTCTATATTATTCTTCTCCATAGAAATAGCTATTCTAATGTCATACGGGAGCCTAGAGTTAAGGTTATGTTAACATTTAGATACACTGTCTTGCTTTCTGAAATTTATAAGTTAGTAATAAAGAAAAACACTCAAAGAAGAAATTTGTCTGGCAAGATTTCCAGCAAGAAATGTATGCAGAGTTTGAAGTTAAAGAAAAATCACTTTGGGTTTGAATTTTGCAAGTAAAAATGTTTTAAAATTTATTTTATTCTTTCGAAGTAGTTTGTATAATAAGACAGTTCAGCTTAACACAACTACTGAGCTCAGGATATTTTCCTGTAGCTTGTTGTGTACAAATTACGCTGGCTAGCACTTATCTGTTGGAACACCAATTAAATTACTTGCGTAACTGCTAGAAAAGAGAGGAGGATGGGACATGGTTCCTTGCAACCACAAGTAAACCCAACCTGGTCATTCAAAGCTGAGAGCCATGAGACAGAGAAGACTAGGAGTGTGTATTCCTTCTGCTCTGGGACAACTGCAGGTAAGTAAGAAATGTCCCAAGAAACCAAAACATTTGTTTCTCCTTTCTCAGATTTTGTGGTTTTTAACAACTAGTACTATAAATAAAAAAAGAACAAAGGGAGGTAAAGGAAATATACGGATGAAATTCATGACATACACAACAAGGCTTATGTATTGGTATACTCATGTCAAACACGGTTTAAAACTATTTTGATTTAATAACATTTTATATTTCAAGTATAATTCAGCTGAAAACATTCACAGCCTTTTATAATGGTGATTCAGGTGAGAAGCAGGTTTTTACAACTACGGAAAGATTTAAGTTTTATTACTCTTTTTAATGAACTAAAGTGTATGCCACATGAATTCCCACATACATCACCCTGTTCATGGGCAAAAATGTGAACTCTGAATTCCTAGAAGGGAGGCTTCTATGGAAAATTAGAGGCTAAAATTTCTCCAGCTGTCTTTGCAACTCTTCAGTTCATTGAGTTTTGAAACCTTCTTAAAAACTACAATCTAGCCAAGGTCAGTTTGTAACAAAGCATGTTATGTTTGACCTGTGCAGTACTCACTTCATTTTAGGTTAGTCTTTCCCACAAAACATGTGAAGGTGAAAGTATGCCCTTAATTTTAGTTCTCCTAATGTATGTGTTAAAGGCCTGTATAAAATCAGTATTTGTCTATGTCTGCATTTATGAACAATATTTTTGGGCAGATAAGGGTAGGGAAGGTAAGTTTTAGGCTAAAAATAATTGCTGTTACATGTGAAATGGCTCCTATGACTTTAAGGGCAGTTGCTTCTAGTTAATACTGGTTTACATATTCACAGATGAAGTTACCTGAGGTCTGTGGCCTTTAAATATTTTGTAACTATTCTTTCTCACTTGGTCTTTGTCCTGTTCTCCATCCATTCATTGATCCATCCCTCCCTCCATCCACACATCTTCCCAAGAAAAGGATTCTTTTCACCATGCCAACAGTGCTCTCTTTTGCAGACAAAGGTCTGTAGGTAGGAATGAGCTGGGGAGGCAATATGTTCTCCCTCCTTCTGCTTGTTCTTACTTTCATTGTAGACACCTTTGGTTTTCTGATGGGCAAAACTTCAGGATGTCCAAGACCAGGAAACCTGGGGCTGGTCTGCTCTGAGAGACCCAGAGCCTCAGCCCTACACAAATTCAGAGGAGCCAATTACCCCATTACTCAGGGAGGACACGGCAAAGCCGTCTCTTTCACTTAGCTAGACGGCCTGGTTGGTATCTGAGTGCCTAGGAACACCCCCAGGCTGCTACCCTGTGAAGCTGATAGCACAATCCCAGCATTGTTTTAGAGCAGAATAGCTAACCACCCCCAACCAGTTGCTGGACACAGTTCATCAGGCATTCCTGATAAGCCACTTCAGTGCAACCATCCTGTTGCTTCAGTGCTGGCCTCAGTGTCAGCATTAAACATGTCCCATGTGCCAGCACAGACACAGCACCTGGACTCACAGTATGACCGATCTGCTCCATGGCTATGCTGGTCAGAAAAGTTGCCGTTGTGAGGAGGCACTTAGAGAAACATAGGCCAGACAGTCTCACCTCTGTGCCCAGCAAGATCATGGAGCAGATCCTTGTGGAAGCTATGCTAAGGCATACGTAAAATAAGGAGATGACTAGTGACAGCCAACATGGCTTCACTAATGGTAAATCCTGTGTGACAAATTTAGTGTCCTTCTGCGATGAGGTTACTGCATTGGTTGATAGGGGAAAAGCAACTGATGCCATCTGTCTGGACTCAAGCAAAGCATTTGACACTGTCTTGCATAACATCCTTGTCCCTAAATTGGAGAGACATGGATCTGATGGATGGACTACTTGGTGGATAAGGAATTGGCTGGATGGTCAAACTCAAAGAGTTGCGGTCAACATCTCAATGTCCAAGTGGAGACCAGTGATGAGTGGCGTTCCTCTGGGGTCGGTACTGGGACCAGCACTGTTTAACATC
>Ga0181612_102865_pt1 | contig 21740 bp, 9 predicted proteins | sample HoacroProtozoa21_FD_119630 | JGI IMG/M metagenome (GOLD analysis project Ga0181612, IMG submission 119630) | Hoatzin crop microbial communities from Cojedes, Venezuel. Combined Assembly of Gp0051906, Gp0051904, Gp0051908
GATATTCAAGACCCGCCTGGACAAGATCCTGTGCAGCCTACTGTAGGTGACCCTGCTTCGGCAGGGGGGTTGGACTAGATGACCCACAGAGGTCCCTTCCAACCCCTATTATTCTGTGATTCTGTGACCTCGGCAGTTTGAAAATGCTTCGTACATTGCTGTGTTTTCTGCCCTTCCAGTCTCTTAGTAAAGCTTCCTGTGACAAACTATGCTGAGATCCTCAGCATGTTCTCTCCTGAAGAGCAGGAGCCCCCTCCAAACTTTTGAACTTTTCCAGGTGAAGACATTTCCCTTGAAGCTCTTATCAGTGCTCAATTTAGCTGTTACAGTACTTCCACCAAAATATAATCGTACATGTATCAGGGGATTCTCATGACAATTCAAAAGGCCAAATTAATTCTTAATTAAATCAATGAATCCGCCAAGGACAAACAATATATTTTAGCACTGGCTAGTTTCTTCTTTCCTATACTATATTTAGAGTCTGTTGTTAGGCAGAGTCCTTCCTTGGGCAGTTGGCCAGGTCAGAGTTTTGAAGTACAGTTTTTCATTAGAATTTGCTTTTATTGGAAGGCTTATTTAGGGGGGCAGAGGGGAAGGATTTTTTTTTTAACCACTTTGTTTTCTTATTAGCACATTAGATACTGAATACTGGAATAAATATTAAGTGGAAGTGTGTCACATGCTGGATCCTGAAAAGTGAGAAGACTTTTAAGATTTAAGTACTTTGTTTGCCTGAGCAATATGAAAATCTAAATGTTCATCTCATTTTGGGCTAGCAGCAATCGGGAAGGCTGTGCCAGTCGTAGAAAAAAAGTAAATGAAGACAGATTTTTTTTATATCCCCTCACCCACCTCGTATTTTGGTTTAAGGTCTTCAGGTCATGGTATAGATTTTTGATAGTATGTTTTTTAATTGTTTTACTGTGGAAATGCAATTGTGTTGATCTATTACCTTTAGTCACCTTGAGCAATCATCCTTATGAATACATAACTGAATCCCACCATGTGTGATTTGTATCCATATTAAAGGAAAAAATCAGCAATCACACAGCCTGATTGCAATTCAGAAAGAGCAGCCATGTTGTTAAAATTTTCACTGAAAGTGTAGGCTCTTGTCTGTCTACCTCCCTACCACTGTATTGCTATTGATCTGATATGGTATCAATGTACTCTGAGTAATACCAAGATTCAAATTTGCTGAGAAGGGTAGGTTTAATTGGTGAATTACTGAGCTCTTCTGAAATTTCCGGCCACTCATGGTAATGTAATGCATGTCCTCAGTGACTCAAGGCGAAATAAAATTGCAACCAAGTACTGTGCCATAATCACTCTAAGGTTAGTCTATTATTTGAAAGATTTGACTCTTAAGAACTCAGATTAGCTGTTCTCACTTATGTTGAGGGGAAAGTTCCCCTTGACTTCAGTGAAAGCCCCAAGAACTACGCTCCATTTTTGTGCTTCTGAAAACTCCGCATGAATTTCAACAGTGTCAAACTTATTTTTAAGATCTAGAGTTTTTAAAATGAACCATAACCTTACCAGTGCAAAAAATGTCGATTACTTTTTTGAGAGAGTATTGTAGAGTAAGGAAGAGAATGGATTAGTAAATATTATTAGGCCAGTGCAGCACAAGTATAGTATGTCAGAAAATATTTGATGCTTGTGGAATAATTATTTAATATTTAGGTCTATGTAAGTAAAGCAAATCATTTTTGATCTTTCCTTGAAATCATCTGACTGATTTGCATTGATGTCATGATAACATACTTCAAAGGTTGATGCCTGTGAAAAGTCCAAGGACACATGTACCTTGTGACTCTACTACATATAGCTGGAGGCCATTCCAATTGTTCCCATTGTGACGTGGGGAGTCTTTGACTTCATTTATTTTTTTAACTGGTTATCTCCAAAGACCGTTGTTTGTGTCTGTTTATTAAATTGCAAACTCAGCTGTGAAAATGGTTTTTATGGTGCCGTTTTATTACGGTCCCATTTAGAATTGGAGCTGAGCACAAACATGGTAAATATTTTTCTTTGTGGAGGTGCACATTGTTGGGGGGCCATTGAAATAACATGAAACTGGAATTGTTTGTTTACGAGATCAGATTCATTCATTACTTTGGTGAGGAGCTGTGAAATGTAAATCTCACATTCCACAGGACAATAACAGCACCAGCTTGAACTCATTTAGAGGTGTGATATTCCATTCAAAGGACGGCTGTTAATTTTATTGACCAAATTTTGGAATTGGGGTAGCATTGATATTCAGGAATGCTTCTGAATTGCTTTACTTCTGTACCATTTTGCTTATCTTTGGGAAGGAAAAGGCATTCAAACTTTATCTAAGAGTATTCCTCTTTTGAAAAATATGTCGTTTTATTTTTATTCTTTGTCAGCATTCTTCTGTTTCACATTTTCCCACCTTTCTCAGAAAGTGTGTGTATATGCAGGGATATGAAGAATAGATATAATCATATTCTTTTAAACAAGTGTTCATTTTCTTACAGAGGTTTGCATTTGTGTGCAATTTATGCTGGTGGAATTTATTTTACCAAAGTTTTGATATTGATTTGAAATTAGAGACAGAAGATTCAGTACTGGTGTACAGACTTTGTAAAAGTAACATTTAAGACAGATTTTTAACTTAGTGGCTGAAACTTCACTGGTTTAACAAATGTTATGGAATTGAGTAAATTCTTTAGGCAAGACTATTTAAAGCCCAGCCTGATTTATAATATGCACAAATAATATTAAAAGCAACCAAAACCTGGAGACTGACCTTATTAAAAATTGTTACAAATTTCAGCTAAAATTACTCAATGAGACCAACAAGTCAGTGTGAAACATTTAAAGTGCATGCTTTATTTAACAAGTGGATATTCAGTGCTTTTTAAAAATTGCCTGATTTATTCCTGTTGGTTTTGATATGACACCTAAAAACCAGTTACCCAAAGCCTCCAGCTAGATAAAAGCAAGGTCTGTGATACTGTGTATCTGCCTATGTGTTGCTGCTTCAAGGTATTTGGCTTTATGAAGAAAGAGAATAAACATCACTTTATCCCCAGAGCTGACTGGTCAAATCCAATAGGAAACCCATCAGATTAATTTTGTGACTGCTGAATTTGCTTTCCTGTGTTTTGTTACCGTGTGTGCCATGCTGCTGTTTGGATGTGGTATTGATACAGGCAAAGTAAAATCAAAGAACTATCAGCTGCCGCTGCCCAAGTAGCCAATAGCAGCCGGAGTTTATCCTGGGATTTGACACACCGTTAACCTTGATGTATTCCAGATAATCTGCGTCTCAGAGAAACACTGGTGAACTGGATCCTTGATTACTGAGAGAGAATGATTGCAGCTGTATCTACCTTGTGTGTGGATCCTTAGTATTAAGTTGTTTTTCATTGAGAAAGAAAGAATATTTACTAAGCAGTTCTTTAGAAAAAGAATGCAAGTTTGGGATATTGAACAGTGGCATATAAAAATATCAGTGATGTCACAATAGCTCTGTCATGAAGACATTTTATTGTTGATGAATTGTAAGAACCGTCTGGGTACTATTCTAATAATTCAGAGGCCTCTGTATGGATGGTACAGATGCTTCTTTTGTTATTGGTGTGATCTTGTAAATAGTTAAAATATTTACCAAGGCACTTCTGAGCCAAAGCTATACCATTTTATTATTTATACCTTTTCAGAGGGACAAAAATGGAGGTGTCCACTAAATGTGATGGATTAGGCTTATAAACAGCCATTATTGCCATCAAACCTCACATGTCAGCTCCCCCTTTTGTGTCTGTGCATTTCTAAGCTAACCAGTGATCCATGCATAAGAGAGAAGGTTAAGAATGTGCAGAGAGAAAGGGGGTTGACTCCAAGCAAGATGTATCTTCTGCTGATTAGAAATACAGCTGTAGAAAAGGGGAGAGAAAAGAGTTTTTGCAACATGACACTCCCCTTTTCATTTCACACAACTCGCTGTTTAGAACCTGAAAATCACGAACCAGCAGAGTTACTTCGCTGTTTCGTGTAATTTAGTGCAGCTGCCTTTTGTTTTCCCAAGATAACAATCAGGAAATGCAAAAAATTAAACAGGACCAGAGAAGAGGAATAGCAGAGGGAATGAGAGGAAAAAGGTTGAGCAAGTGACTTCACAACTTGTTGACAAAGTACCCTTTCGTTATAATTAAGTATACTTTAAAAGCTAGACAGAAGGGAAAGCTAACAGACCTGATTCGGTGTAATCCCTGTTAGTACCTTAAAGCCAGAAAGGTTATTCCTACTCCTAATGCCCATGCAAATTAAGAAATTATTTCCCAAACTAGTAACGTATCTTTTAAAAATGTTTCCCTTCTCTCTGAAAATGTAGGGCTCGTCACAGCAGCTTTTCCGAATGTGCATACCTTGTCACCTGATTTTTTTCCTTTTCTTAATGAAAAATTATTTTTACTCTAAAAGCTTTATGAATGTGAAAATTCTTTTTAAACTTAAACCAAACATTGAATTATGGATGTGATAATGAAAAGTAATGTGCTATAGTCCAATTGCTTGTGATTTATTTCATGTTATTGTGTAAATGAAGTTGTTTAGTATGGCAGTGTGTAACTGCTGAAAGAGGAGAAATGATTCAAAAAATCATGTTTGGTGTTTTGGAGGAATCGTGTAAGTGCAATGGTGATATATTTAGGCTTGGTTTTATCTTACTACACAGCTAACCTCTTTTGTCTTAAACAGAAACTGACTGTAGCAAACTGTTAGGTAATTCTTATGCACAACTGAAAACCATAAAGTTGTATACTCGTGGGCTACTGAAAAAAAATAAAAAAAAAAGGGATAGAAAATGTCTTTTTTCCAATGTATTGAGAACTTCAAAATCAATGCCACTGTTAGAGCAGCTGAAAACTTTAACAGGGAGTTTACAGAACTGTTTCTTAGAAATAGGCAGTGAGTGTGGCAGTTGTTTCAACGATAAAATATATGGAATGGTATTTTATGACATTGAACTGTGGGTCTAATTTATAAAACAGTAACAATGGTCAGCCTAGTAGTCAGATGTATTAGTATGCGAGTGCACTGACCATCTCGCCTCTGTAAGTACTGTGATCTGAATTGCACAACCAAGGTGGCAAAGGTCCAGATTTCAGTTGCCACTCCCACTGGGAAAGAAAAAAACAAGCTTGTATGCGATTTATGTCTGCAGTTGGTTCACTGTATACATTGAAAAAAATCTCAAGAGAAAGGCATTCAACCTCATTTTGGTCAAACGTAATCTGTATCAACAGCATCCAAAAATGCTTAAAGAAAAAGAAAAAAGAGTTTTTTCTAAAACTTACCATTGCAGTGAAGTGGACGTACAAATGTAGATGCTTTTCCATGCAATAATTCAGGTCTACTCTTCTGTCTTGCTGTTACCTAGCATCTCCCGCAAGAGAAAAATAACAGTAAAACACCAAATGCCCAATAAACTTGTATCTAAAGCAATATTCTCATCTCTGACCTCACAGTTTATACAGATTTCTGCAGGTTTTGACTTAAGTCTGTGGAATTAGCACGTGGGACTGTGAAATGAAATGACTCAAAGCAGTGAGTATGGGAAGAATTTCAAGTCCCAGTTAGTCTTAATTAGTGTTTTTATTTTTCTGGGAGTTCTGCTTGATAGCCTGGTAGCTAAATGGGCAAAGAAGGTAAATGTTATGCCCCTTGGATCAGATTTTAGTTTAGGATATGGTCAGATTGCAAGAGTCACAACTGTGTTGTTTAACACTGTACTAGTAAACCTTTAACTTTACTCTGTACTCATTCCGTTTCTGCAAAACATGTAAAGATGTGCTCGAATACCCTTCAGAAGGTCCCAGTCTTGTGGTGAATATCTGCAGGTAGTTCCAATCGGACTGTCTCCTGTTAAGATCAGTGGTGTGATATGGAAATGCTGCCTACATGTATTTTTGCAGATTTAGGTCTTGAGGGGCTACTGGATATTTAGTCTTTTTATAGAGATATACGTTTAGGTTCTGCGTGTCATAAATGCTTTCTTAACACCTCCTAATGTCCAGATTGTACAAATAAAAAGGAAAGTACAAAACAAGTAAGTAAAAAGGAAAATACGAAACAAAAATCTAGGAATGTACATTGTAGTAGTATTTTCATACTTTATTGTGTTTTGTGAATAAAGTGGGGGTTTGGGATTTTTTTTTGTTCATCAAGCAAAAGGCATACATCACTGCACTGACTTGCAGCTCGACTCTCTTTGAGAGCTTGAAAAATGTTAAAACAAATCCTTCGCCATTGTCTCTTTATGGCCTACAGAGCGAAAGTTGGGTTATTCAGTGTCTTAGACCTCCCATTTGCTAGGCAGAATCTGGAATTCTTCTTGGTTATGATTCAGTGATCATACAGGCAAAGTGTAAGTTTAAATAAAAAGAGAATTTTATATACCTCTCAGCCCTGATGCTGTTACTGATGCATTCTGAGCATATGAAGGGGAAGAGGAAAGAAGCTTTTAAAGAAGCCCAAATCCAGACTTTCTTGTAATCTTGTCGGTACCAGTGACTAATATCTCACGCAGACAAAAGCTAGTTAAAACTGACTTGAGATAAGCATTCTTTTACAATGACTCATTTTCCCTAACAATAATGGAAATGTAGCCCCTGTTTATAAGATAGCTGAAGTGCAAATAGTAGTGTCCATGAAGCTGAGGTTAATTACAGGAAGGACTTTCATGGTAATTGCTAATAAACAACACTTGTCCTCCTTTGAATCTGCATTATTCTCTGCAGAGGAAGTTAGCTTCTGCCATTTGAATAGAATTTTGAACATTTGCTCGGAAGGTGTAGGCAGTAAGAGGCAGGAGTAAATAACAAAAATCAGCCCTAAAAGGGTAGGAAGCTGACCACATCTGATGTTTTCTCTCTTATAAAATGTATAGTTCTGAACAGGTTACTAAATTCCCACAGATCGTCACTGTCTCAGCATGTAATGTGGTATGACCAAACAGAAACAAACGCCTGCATCCATTCGGAGATTAAAACGGAGAACTAGTCAGGCTGGGAGTGATCATGTCTGCAAAGGGACAGTAAAATATGCTTTTAAAGGCTTCTAGTTTTCAGGGGTGTCTAGAAAGCTGATTTCAGCTTTAAAGGGTGTGTTCTGTGAGAGATTAAAATGGATTATAAATCCACATAGAAGTGAAATTGTGACAATTAAGCTTGAAAACGTACCACTAATATTATTTTAAACTGTAGAGAAAGCAACTATGGAAGTATTTTGAAAGTTGTATCATTGTGATATTAATTTTATAAAATAATTTAAACTGAAAACCCCCTCTCTAGTGTATCATCCTTCTTAAATTCCTGCATATGTGCTGTAAAGTCTGCTCCTGTCGCAAGAAAGGCCCACAAAGGTCTTTACTGGGAAGGTGCAGAAGGTGACCAGGTCTTAGTCTGTGCTCTTTACAATGCCACATAAGTATCTTTATCTTATCTATATTTGTTAAATCAATTAAAAGAACATATGGAAGTTAATCCATGGCTGACTTACTTTTGTAGTGTGACACAGTATGAACACATGGGATTTCCTGCCAGTGCAGAAAATACAAAGTAGCTTTTTGGTAAATGTCAGCAGGTCAGATATGTGGCTGTGAGGAAAACAAGTCTCTGTTCTCTTAGATCAAATTATCCAATGTTTATTTTAGGTGGCTAATAATTTAAATTCCTTTTTCCCACAAGTATTACAACAGTAAAACAAGAATGCTGTGCAGCCTTTTTGAGAGATGCAGAGCTCGACTGGCTTGGTAACAGAGCTATTGGAACTTAATTCTGGACAATTGAATCTACATTTTTCAGTTACTGTACCACTGAAATAATCTGCCATAATTCTTATTTCTAACCAATCTGTATGTAGTTGCATTTTCTTAGAATTTTGAAAATTCAGATTGCTTTTGATTAGGTAAATTTGAACCTGCACTTTTGCCTTCAAGGGGTTGCCTTGGGCCGGAGATATGGGACCCTCTTCTACTTAACCAAAATAAACATTTACTGAAGGAGGCCTAAAAATCTGCAAGAGGTGGAGCTATAGACCACAGCCAGAGAATTAGAGCATTCTCAGGAAGTGGGAGATTTAGTCATGTGTTCTCCAAGGGAGAAGGGAAGAAGCAATGAGAAAAGATAACTACTTTCTGTTTGCCATCTTTGTGGACGTAGTTTGTTGCGTCTCTTGTTTTCCTTAGAAGCATCTCAAAATGAAACGTTTTGCCTGGTCTTAAATAAAGAATTTAAGATCAAATATTTCCTTCTGTCATTGAGAAAATATAATTTGATCCAATATTTCAGAGTGAGTTCAGTGTATCTTCTAGGTTTTTTATGGCCTGACTGTTCATAGTAATGGTAGATAATAAGTGAGTTTTTATAAAAAATATTAGGCAATGCAGGGCGCCTCTGTCAGTAGGAAATGGGATTGGCGAGTGCTTTGAAGTATAGCATACTCCTAAAACCCATCTGCAGACAAAAGTTTTGCTGCAAGCCATAGATCTGGTCACATAAAGATCGAAAACATAAATCATAGGTGCGCATGACAGGAGCTGTGATAATTGGTGGGAAAAGCCAGGGCTGTATGTGCAATGCAGCATGCAGAGTATCGTATTGTTTGGAATCCTCTGTGTGGCTGGATGCTCAGTGGAATGGAGAAAAAGGAGCCTAACTTCAGCTACATTAACGCCAGAAAATGACTGATGTTTTGGAAGCTGACCTGCTTAGATTGCCACAGAGATGCTTGCCAGGGAGAACAGATACTGAATAGGAGATGGCGGAAGAGAGGGAGAAGGCTTCCTGCCCTTACCTCTGCCCAGCCCCTCCTGGAAGTGCTTTACTGGGGGTACCGGACACCTTGTGTCACAGGGGTTGCAGCTCTCAACATGTGCATGCAGGGCCATACTGTTACCAAGGCGTGGAGGCAGAGAGAATTTAAAGTATCTTATATTAGTGTAATTACCTTTATAATAGTAAATTACCCTTCAACAAGCTTTCAATTTTCAAACCATAGGTAAATCTTTGCATTTAGTGAAGGCATCCCTCTTAACGCTGGGCACTAAGAACATACTGTACCCTTGATTACTTCAGATTTTGTAATAATATTTAGTTGTTCAGGAGTGATCACGTAATTGGCCTGTAATATGTGAAATTTTGGCTTCCTAAGCCATCAAGAAGTTTCAGTGTAGTCTGCCTAAATACATGTTAAAAGTGATTTACAAAATTACAGCTACACAATTGTCTAGAGCTGCAGTCTTCTAAAAAGCAATAAACCAAGATCATAAATAATCTACAAATATTTATTTTCATTGTAGCCTCCTTAACAGTGCTCTATTTCTAATATTTTCTCAGGTTTTAGAAGGAAAAGTAGTTTTTCATTAAATTTGTATTAAATTAATATTTTAATGAAATAATTCCTGTTTCATAGAAATAAAATGAACTTCATGCAGTTCTGTAAAAGATGTAAGTGAAAAGTGAAGCTTGGGAAGATGGATGTTTGTGAAGCTGTTGCTCATAGCTTAATGCGTGTATCTTTGGGAGAGACCTGCAGAGCTGTCAGTCCTGAGCAGACAGTTTTAATGGAGTTTGTGACAATAAAGTATTTTTATTCCTTGAAACAGGTATATAATCAACTTATTAATATGGTTTTACTAAATAGAGAGTGAGCAGAACAGGAGCGTAATTAATAGTGCCATGGGACGAAAAGCTTCAGTTTGTTTTTGCCCCAGTCACAGAGGGGACCTTCCTCAGACAGTCAGACCAAAGCTCCAGGTGACACAATACCAGTTTCATAAAACTCATGTGACTGAAACATTCACACGCTATTTTTTCCCTAAATCATGTTTGAAAAATCAGACTTTCTCACAGCGTAAATCTGGACAGAACCTGAATGTAAAATTTCCTGTTATATTTTGTGGTGCAAAATCAGTCTGCTCTGATAATACAAACCTCTTTTTTTATCACTTTAGAATGCAATGAATTATTTGGCACCTGAATAATGCGTCAGCAGGGCCAAAAGTAACTTCTACTTCATCAGAAAACTTGTTGCTAAGAAGCTGTCATATCGCATGTGACTGTCAAATAAATTGATTTGGGAATTGCTCTTTCTTTTTACATTTATATTTATATCTTTTTACATTTATTTTTACATTTATAACGTACATTGTTATAAAAAGGAAAAGATTCTGTTAGACCCATAGACTTGAGAAAATCCCGTTCCCACCAGTTCCATAATCACTGGATTCCATTATCATCAATTTGAATTGGGCCGCATACCTGGCCTGTGTCTCTTGGTTGAAAAACCTAGAGGGACTGTTTGGAAGAGGAGTTGAAACTGAAAGTGAATTGGAACCGTTAACTTAACCATGAAGCTTATAACTTAACCTAAACCTCTTGGTAAACATCAAAACTCAGTCACAGAAAGGTGAGAAAGAGATTCAAAAGAGTATAAGAAGGAAAAAAATGCAAGTCAGCCTCATAATTCTGATTTGTCATAATTACTAAAAATAGCGCAGAACCCAACATATCATAAAAATAACAATTTTAATAAAACTATTGATTTTTTAACAAAGTAAAATTGATACCTCTGAAATGATTTCCAGTTATTTTGAAAGGTTTAACTTTGAACTTTCCTGTATTTTCACTTCATCCAGTTTATGGATTTGCTTGTAGTATGGAAAAATCTAGCTGCTCACATCCATGCTTTTCAGTAGGGGGATTTCATTGGACAGTGTTCTAGTTGGCTATGCATTTAGTATCACATTGTAAGTGCTTAGTAAACCTATGTACCATCCTGTACATATGTCCTAAATTAATTTATTTATTATAAAAGTTCTGAAAGTACTTGAAATTTAAGTACAAAAACACACCATGACATAATCCATCCTACTGTATTTTTCTCAGTGGTGACTGTTTGGGTCATGGCAATACAATCTAAAGATGCTGCTTCTGCCACTGTACCGAGGAAATATAATTTTCTGCATACGATAGCTGAAGCTGAACAATGTGAATCTTAGAACCCAGGCTCCGATTTTTTCATTTAGCTTTTCAGAAACTGATTCTTGTTACTGAGTTATGGATATCTCTTTATACCTGACCATCATACCGTGTGCTCAAATATCCAGGCAAGCATGTAAACTATATAAAAAAAACCCAACCAACATGTACTCCAGCATTACATGAAAACAGAGGTAAACATATTTCTGTTTTCCAAGCATTTATTAGCATGCATCTTGTCTTCATTGTAGTCTAATCCATTTTGAATTCACTATCATGCTGATGTACTTTCACTTCTAAATGGCTTTCTTTGCTAACAGCCTTCTTATTTTCCTAATCCTTTCTTCACTACTTACTTTTTAAAACTTCTAATATTCATATATTTTCTTTTATGTAGGTACCTAGTTTCTTTCCTCTTTCTACTAATTATTGTTATCCTTCTTATTAGTGAAGGTAGGTAGAAGGGGAAAAGTTCACAGGAATGTTCATTTTTGCTTAGCAAATACATATTCCTCTGTATTTGTAACCTATATCCATTATCTTTTAGAAAGATTAGACTATGTTTATTTCATGTATTTGTGTAAAGCTGCATAGAATTAAAGGTGATCCTTTAATAATAACTCCTAAAGAGTTATCTGTTGATAATTTTTACCGCTGTGGCTTGTGTAGATATATTAGATTCATAGTCAATCAACAAAAAAATATAAATCCACTGTTAAAAATAGATTATTTGTTTAATAATCATTTAAATAATCAATAAAAAGTAGTTCTAATGTCAGGGAAGCCTATTAACCACGATTTGGGAGCCCTGCTAGTTTTGAAGACAGGCATCAGGCCTGGATAAATAGTCTGTGCTTTGGTTTCCCCTCCTGACATTTCGTCTGTGTGGTGGTCAGGCCAGCAGAGTACTTGTTTGTTCAAACCGTGCCTGCGCTGATGGGATGGTGCTTGTTTCCTGTAATGCAAACAAAAATTACAAACAATCAAAAAGATCAAAATATAGCTGTTTAGTTCCACATGCTTAAGCATAATGAAGTTTTTAGGACAGCAGAATGGATGTGGAATGGGAGTTTCCTGAGTTTCAGTTCTGAGCTTCTCATTGCTTTGGCTGATTGCCCTGGTGCAAGCAACAGTAGGAACCTGACTGAACAAACCCCTGTGTTACGAGAATGCTTGGCAGGCGTTCCGCCTTGTCATGGAGCTTCAGCAAAGGGCAGCTGGGCGACCTACACTTTGGAGGTTTTTTTCATATGTATATGACACACTAGTCAAATTTTTCCCTGTTTTTTCACAGGACTTTGCCCTTTGGGTTTTTTTGAAAGGATTAGTGAGAACTTTCTTCAGTAAATCAAGAGGTAGTTTCATTGGCGTTATGAGGTTTTTAAGAATTAATATATTTAAACCTAAAAAGTACAGTTTTCATTTCTAATCTGGGATGTTCTTATTAGGCATTTGGCAATGCCTTGACAACAATTGCCTTTAATTGTTTAGAGGTTAGTGGTAATTCTAGAGGTCTCTGAGAGATGCAAGGGCACATCTAAACTGTTTCTCATGAGTGGCTGTACGGTTTTGTTTTGTTTTTTTTTTTTTTTAAGATCAGTATTTGCTATTCTGTGTAGTGTTATTTCCTTAGCCTTAGACTGGGTTGATCTTCAGGTGCAGTTTTTCTGTGCTTCTTTAAAATTAAAAAAAAAGGTTCCATACGCATTTGGTTTTGTTGGCCTATTTCTGAGCACTTTAATGGACAACTGGTTTGTTTTATTTATCTGACAGGGTTTCTTCATATTGTTTCAGGTTATCAGCTCTCTTGCAGATCATATTACAGCTTGTGCTCGAGTTTGACCCTCACTAGGGTTCACTTTAAATCAGATCCTTATCATTAATGCAGTGATAAATAGAGATGCTTTGGAAGCAGTATACAGATTATTTATTTAGTGCCTCTCTGTATCATGTTTTATACAACCAGGGATCAATGTCAGACCATTATGGATATAGCTTAGGTTGCATTCAGTAACTACAATCTAAAGCCCTTTAAATAATGTTAACTTAATAGCTGACATTTTTATGAAATAAGTCTACAAGGGAGGGAAATGTAATATTGCTCTACAGTGAGGAGGATTTTGATTTTCAGTTTCATCCCAAACCTAGAGGGATGTTTTTAGTTTAACTACTGCCTCTGAAGTCCCCACTTTAAAAAATAAATACAAAGGGAGACAAATGCTTTTAAGGAAAAAAATTGAGTGGCCTACCACAGGGGTGACCCTGGGTTATTGCTTTTATAATGATGCTTTTTGGGAGGCTCCAAATAATTTTGTGTTTTAAGGTCTCTCATTCCTACATCTTTCCCCTTGTAAGCCTTGCTGGTCCTCTTATGTCACAAGTGATTTTCTTTTTTGTTAGATAAATTTATGCTGAATTAAACTATGTTTTCCCACTTTCACTGTTAACTTTGTTCATAGTCTTATAACTTTCTGTAACACTTGGTCTCAAGTCTTGCTCTGAAAGATGGCAGATTTGTAGTTTGTGTATGTCCTATCTTGATTGTATTTGCATTAAAGTCTCTTTGTAAGCAGATCGCATATAAACTTAGGAATGAAGAAAACCAAACTTTCCTATTAGAATTATCAGAAGTCTATTTACTATGTAACAACCAAATTGATAGGTAAATGAAATAATGTGCTTAAGCTTTTACATTGCTACAGACCATTTTTATAGAAGACTTTTTAAAGCAATGTAATAGGTATTTAAATAGAGGGGAGATGCCCAGTGGAAAGTAGAGTAGATCTACTTTTCAAGATATATCGTGGGTAAAATTGGATTCAGGTTTAGGCATAAATACCAAAACCTGAAGAGTTGTTCTGATAAAATTTCAGCACTTACATTAGAAATTCTAAGTATTCAATGTGTTTTTGAATGTTTTCTTCCTGTTCTTGGAATATTTTCTTCCTACTTGGAAATAAAATCTGTGTAGGTGGGTTGGGTTATTTGATTCAGTTAGAAGTCGCCCTTCAAAGAGAAAAGAGAAAATAGCAAAAGTATTCAGAATTGTGGAATGGTTTTGAGATTTGCAACTGATGTATTTCATCCTCCACATGATCTGTTCCTGTAGAAATGTGGTCTATGAAGTGTTCAGCATTTGAGCTCTAGCACGTTCAAGGAAAGTAGCTGCAGGGATTTTGTTACCTTTTCTTTTCTTCCACTTGTAATTTTAGCCTAAACTGGGAATCATATGGCTAAGAAGAAGAGAAAAACAAAACTGAAACAAAAGTCAAGTCCTTCGGAGATTTCACTAATCTACAAGGCCTGCCATCATATTAGCCAAGTCTATTTAAAAGTTTATCTGAAAACCCATGACCTTCTTTGAAGGCTTGCTTCTGTAGGAGCTACGAGACATTCAGCGTGGAACACTTTAGCTCATGCAACAGGGATAGTGGCCGCAGCAGGGAGCTAGCTCCAAGCCATCGCGCTCTGTTCAAGAGGCAGCAAGGGAGAAAGTATCCTCAGGGAAATGTGATGGGTGTTAGGTTAGACCGAACTATGACAAAGATCTATGGTGTAGTGATGGTCTTCAATACTTTATGCTGACCACAAGATGATTGTGTACTTATATCAAAAATCAAATTATCATTTAATTGAAAAGTTGGAGAGATGTTTCTATTATGTACTTTGAATGGTCTGTATAATTCCTCTTACAATCTTGTATTGCTATAGTAGCACTAACAAATACTAAGAAAAGAGCTAAATGTTCATGAGAAAGTTATAGTTAATTTTACTTTCATTTTTTCTTGCATGCTAACAATTTGTTAGTCTTTCATTTCTGGAGTCTTGGTTTCTGTTGTAGTTATTAGCAGTATAAGAATGTTGGACCATGTAGGATTTTGTGGGACAGCGATGTTTGTGAGTGTTCACTTTGACTTCATACCAAGCATTTGAAGTTGTGGCGGAATTAGTGTGTATTTCTTTAAAAGGATGTTAAAAGAAGAGCTTCTTTTTTTGCCTCTTTTTTTTTTTTTTACCATAACTTCTCAGAAGTACTCCCTTGCGTCTTCCTATCTATATTCGCCCCCCTAATAAAAAGTATTAGTTAATTCACTGCAATTCATCTTGCCTACATTCTTGAGTATTATGGTTAAAACAACACCACAGCACTTATTTTTAGTCATCAATGGGTTTATATTGTGTCATTTGTCTTCATAAGTCTCCACATAAAACTAAGAATTACTCCAGTGATTGATAATACAAATTTCAAATACTGTCTTGTATAAATGTCACTTCCAGATCATTAATAATAAAGCATGTACCTATGTGGAAGTACACATGCCTGTCTCTGCTGCTGGCTTCTGTACATGTCAATAATATGAAGCATGAAATGGCTTTAGGTGGATGTTTAACTGTATTATCTGTACTTGTTGACATGTTAATTGGTCTTAATGGATCTTGACAAATACTAAGTTAATGATAACGGAGTGCAACAGATGGATAATCAAAGAGTCTAAAAACCTAAACCCAGATTTTCTCAGTAAAGACTGAACTTGCTATACAGTAGGCTGTTTCTGTTAGAGCTCATTATTAGATGAAATGCTACTGTTTGCAAAACTGCATTGTTCTTTTTCTACCATATTTTGTTCATTTTGAAGTGAAAAGGATCGTGCATTTTGTGTAAGGCAAGTTATTTTAAAATGAAGGGGGAGGTGTAAAATCAGACAAGGATCTTGTGAATATTTTGGTTTTGAGTATATTTCTTGTGAGTATTTGAGAAAGATGAGTTTGCACAAAGAGCTTATTATGATGTGTTAATTCAAGTCTTACACAATGAAATGGGAGAACATCCTTAAACCTTCTTGTTCCCAGTCACCAGGAGTTGTGAAACTGCTACAATATTAAGAAGTGGGAGATATAATCCCAATGCAGTATAGGCCTGTCTTTAATGTGAAAGATGTATTGATGGCCTTTAAATCCCATTTTAAAGAGGATGATGTATTTAAACCTGGATGCAAGGGGGAAGGGCAAGAACTTCCTCTGAATGACAGTTACTGATATTCTATCAGTGTTATTAGTGATTACTTTTACTCAACACACCTGTGAGAACGTTAATATTGCTCTATAGGATTGGAACTGAAATACCCATAAATCTCCATTTAAAAGAAAATTTCTGAACAACAAACACAGAAATACATACATTTAAATTCATATCAAACATGCTGTGTAGCATGTTGTTTATAGTGTAGTGCCGAAACACTTCACAGATTCAGCTCATGGACCCTTATGATTTGGGGACTGGAATTAAGTGCCAGAAACCATGTTTAAATGGAATTAGAGTTTTAACAGTGGTTGACAACAGCCAGGTAATTCCACATTATTCTACATGCTGGACCACGTCATGCAGTCCTTGTGCCATCAGAACTGTTGCTGAGCTCCAAAGAGATTCTGTCTGCTTAAAACCTGGCCAGTTGGACCATCTTGGGCTGGGATTTTCACAGGACTGCATAAGGCTTGAGCACCCAGTTGCTCTTTAAAGAGCTTTAACTATGTTGTGCAACTATTTGTAAAAGGAGCCTGCAGCTTTTTTTAAAACAATTGCCACCTTTCCAAACATACTGTCGGATTATAACTAGGTACTTTGTTTGGATTCAGTCAACAGAGTTAAGAGGAGAAGAGATGGGCACCACGAGCCCTGAAAGTAACTGGGAAATGGAGATAAGCTGTGTACTGGAAGCACTGCTCAAGGCAGAAACTAACTGACATGGTCTGCAACTGAGTGACTTCAGCTTGAGTAAAACCTTTGAATACATTCTTGTTCCTACTGACGCTGGTACTTACTTAAAATGTCAGTATAAAAGGTCAGTGCAGATTAAAGATAACAGAATATGGCATATGTGGAGGTTGTTTGTTGATATGTCTGCAGAAATTTTAAAGTGCTTATCCAGTGTGCTGAATTAAACCTAGTGTATTTCTGATCCATTATCTTCTGTCTGACCACAGGCTTCAGAATTAGGTGAATGAAATGCACAAGCCTTCTTACGTCGTGACAGTGGCATAATCTCCATATGGAAAAAGGGAAAATCTTTCCTAAACCCTAAAAGCCAGTTAGATTCTACCTTAATGATTATCTGATGACCCAGATCTTACATTCTCATCTTACACCATATGAATTCCAAGCAGGTCTTTTGGCTTTGGGTTACTCTTGGGCATATTTACACCACTCTATCTGGGTTTTTTCAGCATCTCTGGTATGTTTTCTGTCTCCTAATTTCTAATGTAATCTCTTCTGGAAGTGAGATCTGCCAATTCAGCTTCCCAAGGTAGCCAGAATTTGGTCTTGAGTGTGACATTCCTCCACAATCCGTAAATCCACAGCATTTTTGGCCAATGTCAGCTGTGAGCATACTGGTTTGCAGTTTCCCTCATGCACTGTAGGAGCGGTTACAATATAGACTCAACCTTAGCAAAAGCATTTCAAAGAACAGTCATCTGATCACCAGCCCACAAAAGTGATCTTTAAGGTGCTTGATTCTGAGCAGAACATTGCTGATGTTCAGTGATTTTTAATCTGGTGACTTTAAGAAATATTAGACTAAGGCTAGGTAAAAATGACGGCAGGTAAAGACAATAGATCAAAATTTAATTTTGTAGCTGCATTCTCTTTGAATAGACACACAGAATCTTTATGAAACTATACATGGATTTCTAGGCTGTCAGAATTATAGCAGTGCCTGTTGTGTTCAATTTAGAAAAAATTTTGTAGGAATCTCACTTTTTTTCTGTAACTGTGGTGCTTTTAGAAATGTAAATTCTGAACATTTCCCCCTTTTTTTTTTACACTTATTGCTAAAAAAATCCCCCAAACAAGTAAGAAACTTCAGCCTGCCTTTGCTGATAAGGATTCAAGAAATCTTTTTCTATCTATAGGTTTTCTTTTAAAAAAATACTAAAAACTTAAGCTGTAATGTAATTTTTTTTTTGCCTGTTTCATGAAACTAATGATTCAAAAAATCGTACTGATTTTATTGGGATTAAAGGAAACCTTTCAGAGTCTCATGTATGTATGCATGTATAGTCTCTGCGCCATCATTCATTTGATTTTCAGGGTAAACGCATTTAAATCTCAGTTCTGAATCGAGAAGGTCATTATTCAAAGGTATGCCTCCAAAAGTATGTGATTATCCTGAATAGTCCTAGCTGGTTTGGAGGTTGTTTGCATCTGACTGTACTCCAACGCATGCTGAGAGATTTTCCTTGATTAAAACTTTGTTTGGTTTAAGTAGGCAAGAATTTTCAGGTTTTCTCTTTCCTTTGGAAAAAAAAAAAATGTTTTCTCAAAGAAATCAGTGAGAAATTAAAGCCGAAACTAATATCTCATTTTAAAGAAGTAAAACTTCCTACTTCAGAGTGACTGTTGAAAGGACTAATCTCTGGTTCCACTAGGCATTCATGGATACTATTCCAAAACAAGTTAGGTGCGTGATTTTGGGGGAGTGATTTCAGCCTTTCCTTGCGTAGTGTACCACACTGTTCTGGGAACCAATTAAGTGCCTAAATGATCAATTTTACATTGATACCAATTTTGATATGAAAAATTGTATTTCGTTGCATCTTTTCTAGATTTTGTATTTGCACTGTCCCCACAAGTTAGTGTTAGGCTTTTGTATCTCTAGGAACAAATCTAACAGATACATAAATGTTAACATGGGTTTTGGAAGAAAAATATTACATAGATTACTTTTAACAGCTGTATAATGTTGATTCAATCTTCAAGTATTTAATCATGATTTGTATTTTATATGTAAGTAATTACCACTTTTTTCTTAATGTTTCATTATCTTCCTTTAAATGTCTCTCAAATGCAATTGTGCTACGTACATGTACTTAATTTTACCAGATAATCTGGTTTTATATTTTACATTTGTAATTCTTTCCAGCCTTCTTTTTTTCTTTCATATTCTCTTCTTGCATGTTCTTTCAGCTTCTCTAAGTGAGGCCACCTATGAACCTGCTGGCAGGTACTGAGAAAATAAATGTTTACTGAGCGAGGAAACTATTATAGCAGTCAGGAAAGGGAAATTACAGCATATGTAATAGGACAATCATTACTTTTATAAAATTTGGTATAAAATTGTTAATGTTTCTTGACAGCTCTTTAGTAATTAAGATTTCACCTTGATTGTCTTTCTGTTAACATGAAATGATATGATGGTTAATGTTGTTTAAATCACAGTGTTAAGTGAATGAAAAATCATAGCATATAATCCTCTGGATAGTATTTGTTAGAGGCTTTAGTGTTACACTCAACCAAATTTAGTAAATTTTTTTTTTTAATTGTGAATGTAAGTTTATAAAATTGAAATTGCCTCTTGATAATATTACATTTATATAAAATATATATATGAACTCACATTTGTATACTTTTCTAGCTTTTGAAAAATATATCAACTGTATAAATTAAGGCTAATTATCAGGTATGACTAAAATCTAGACTTTCAGACTGATTGATAATTCAATATGTGTTAACATTTGTAACAAATGTAATTGCTCAAAAGTATATTTATGAGACAAGTAGACGGTTATTTTATCATTATTGTAGCTGAGATAGCATTTCACAGTAGAGATAATCTAGATAAGAAACATCAGGGCAGTAACCAGGTTAAGCAGGTGCTTACTCAGAGGCTTACTTCAGATGTCATGAAAATCAACCTCCCACAGAGCTGGAAGAGAAGGGTTTACAGCTATTGGGTCTTGTCATAATGACGCATGACAGATATCTGACACAGCCCTCCTAGCTAGCCAATAAAGCAGAAACCACCACCCAGAGAACTATGAAGGGCGTATTAACAGAAATAATCCTAAAATATGAAAATGAGCTAATATCAACAGAGAAAATTGATTCAATACATTTCATAAAGAAAAACGCAAGTAAGGTCTTTTGGCAAGCATACTGTGCTTAAATTTAAGCAATGTAAGTTAAATTTCTGACTGTTGGGGCTCATTCTGTGACTTTTGGAAAGTCACTTAGTGCTAGTCTGCTACAAATTCCTACTGTCCTCAAAAGATCTAAAATCAGTTTCTTGATTTCTGTATTTTAGTTCCCCAAGCGTAAAACAGGAGTAATAGCAATTTTCTGTCTTGAAGGCTTGTCACAAGGATGAATTCATTAATTTGTTAGCTGGTATCATATGGCAATGACACAAGCACATCTAGACAGTATGATAAAAAAATAACATTTTAACAGAACATTGAAGAAAGGGAGAAGAAAAAGCCAGTATCACAATCTGAAAGCATTTCCAAAAGAAACTTATGATTCTCTGATTCAAAAACTTTATTCTTGGCATTATGTAGTGGTATTGCATCTGAGGCAACCCACCTGTCACTCATCACACTGTTGAATGCTGTTTTATGTTCTGTTTGGGCACTTTTCAAACATCAGTGACACCTTCTGTCCATGAATACCAGAGTATACAAATTATTTAAACACCCCCCCCTCTAATGGTGATATTTTGCATTTCATGGCAAGGTTTTTAAGAGATTTTTCCATAATTTCCTTCTAAACACTCTGTTACACAACACAGAACATCCTCAGATAAAAAGTGGAAAGCAGTGGGTACTCTACAGTATGTAAGGTACACATGTGTGAAAATCACTAGGGTTACTACTAGGAACATACAGACTTTCACTGTCAACCATTTAAAATCAATTTGAAGGCATTTGGAAAGCATTTTAAAGAGCAACTAGGCATCAATAAAATTTAATTAATTAGGTCTATGGATGCACATGTAAATAGAGTGTTAATTGTGCTAGCAATGCTCTTCCATTAAAAATTAAACTCATGATTAGCAACGAAGAAAAAAACAAGCCAATGTTGTTCCATAAACAAATCTCATTTTTCTTTAATTGTGCCCCTACTTTAGATAACAAGCATAATTCTCCATTTGCTTTGTTAAATGTGAGCATCACTACAACATGGGAAAGACAGATCAATTGCCAGCTGTTTTAAGATATCACAGGAGTATCATTCAAATGTTTTGGTTTTGTTTAAATTGCCTTATCCTTCCTTTGAGCAAAAATGGAAAGTTCTTTTCTCTTAATATCAGGCAAACTACTTAATGTATTAAGGAGAAAAATAAGTTTGTCAACCGTGTTTTTATAAAGAAGGATTTCAATAGTAATGTGCAGATTATTGGGGTAATCTAATTTATTTACCTATAGGCCAGAGTATACATAGATGAGAATTAATACAAGTGTCAATTCAGTCCAGGATGTAGGTATTTGAAGCTTCAGTTCCGTTCCTGCTTCTTCCACAAACTCTTCTTCTCTAACTATGCCTTAAGAACAAATACAAATCAAGGGTAAAAAGGAATGTGTTCAGTTCTTGGAAGAAAGTCAGTAGATTTCAGGAATCAATGTTAGCATCTAGTGCTTGTCAAACAGAAATGCGTACACACAAGTTGGGCTGACACTTCTACAGCATGAGTTTTAAAAGCAGGTCCTCTCCTTGTACAGTGCTGTAGTATCTTCATGGTTCTGGATTCTGTTCCCAGGCAGGCAGCTGGGAGTTAGGAATTGGAGACCCTGAGTTTTGTTAGCTAGATCCTCTGAATGATTTAGGTGCTCATTTTCTAGTTCCTTCACCAGCAAGATTAATATGTCACTTCATTATCTCACTGTTGTGAAGATACAAACACCTTAAAACCTGCAAAGTACTCAGGGATGAGGTAGATATGGTTACCA
>Ga0181612_174728_pt1 | contig 21740 bp, 13 predicted proteins | sample HoacroProtozoa21_FD_119630 | JGI IMG/M metagenome (GOLD analysis project Ga0181612, IMG submission 119630) | Hoatzin crop microbial communities from Cojedes, Venezuel. Combined Assembly of Gp0051906, Gp0051904, Gp0051908
CCTGTGCCTCAGTTTGTGCCCATTGCCCCTTGTCCTGTCACTGGGCACCACTGAAAAGAGCTTGGCCCCATCCTCCTGACACCCACCCTTCAGATATTTGTAGGCATTTATAAGGTCCCCTCGCAGCCTTCTCTTCTTCATTTGTCCATATAATTTTCCTTGTGTTACTGAAAATCAGCACGGATAGATCCTTGGTGGCAGATCTCACAAATGCCTGTAAAATTCAAGAAATCCAGGAGGCTTTTTGTTTTTTCATACTATAGAATTTCACCTCCTCTCCATCATTTCCAGTGAATTAGCTGGAAGTAGAGAAATCAACAATACATGCATTAGTTTCATAAAATATTAGTCATTGTTTCTGGCTATTGTTGCAAAGTTTTACTGTACAGAACAACTCATAATACATCTGCATTTGTGGGTAAAATGTAACATTAACATCTCCAGAAATTAACTCCAAAAAGATCCACAGGTGTCTCGTACACTAAGGCACAGCTATTAAAGCATTCATCTCATCAAAAATAATGATTTCACACACTAGGAAACTCAACTTCAGAAAATACTACTTCAAATGATTCATACTTCTTCACATTTCTTCTTGGCCCTGCCACAGAGCTAAGTCCTATTAATTACTGACTTTCTTGAACTAGCTTGTGGCAAGACTTCTCAAAATTTTAACTCCTACTAAATTTCAAATCTCCGTATCTTCTCTAGAGATGACTTCTTAATGCAATTAACATTTTTAAAGTGTGAATATTTTATTTGTCAGAAATTGCATACTTATTAGAAACAGGTAATAATTCCCAATAGCAGAAACCTAGGCTTTGCTGGCAGGTTTTATCATGAGAACGCTACGTGTTGTTTCAGTTTAAAAAAGGGCCATAAGCCTAACCAGATGGAGAGGTCTACTAGAAACCCGTTACTATTTTTCCTTCTCAAAAAGCATTTATTGTGGTGGCAGTTTAGCATTCAGTTACCCAGCAGTTCTGGTGGTAAATCTATTTTTGTGAGGAAATGGTCTTTTTACTTTTGTAAAGTGCCAGCACCAGGCATCAGTGCAACTGTGGGCTCAACAGCAGATTCATCATAAGCAAGGGTAAAATAGTTCTGTTAACAGCAAGCATGCAATAAAACCACCTGGTAAGTCTTCAAACGCAGAATTACAGTCATAGCATGGCAAAGGGAGATAGTGTAGAAGGGGATATGTGAAGAAATCTAACCACCTCTGCTAAGCATAGGCTAGCACTGACATACTAAAGCAAGATTTACAGGAGAACAGACATAAATCCATGAAAATGCTTTCCATTGATCCAGATATGAACTTTCATATATGGTTGAAATCAATGGGTAAATAAGTTCTTACTGATTTACAAAGCAGTGGCAGCTGCTGTGCTATATACCTGGTCAATGCAGTTCCAAGCAACATCAGTGAAGTTCGGAGTTTAATTTAAGGGTATTGTTCTTTGATTGACAAGAGCTTTAGACGGTTCCTGGATTTCGTTTCATGGTATCAAAACCAGTTTGGACATAATCTCTGGACTATCTACTGGTGTTTATCCAATTTTATTCTCCTCCTGTAGTTTTATAGCCCCTATTAAGGGAAAAAAAAACCACCCCAACTTTCCATTCCCTCACAACAAAGATTTTCCAAATTTTGTCTCACTGTGCTTCAAATCTATCCAAATGATTTGTGAGGCGACTTTGAAACAGGGAGAAAGTGTGCCTCAGCACTAAGTTATTGTTACTTGCAGTGAGGTAAATCAACTCTAGTTTGAAAAGAGACCCTCAACAGACCCAAGAGGCTGGGTAATAGAATACAAAGGCAAAATACTCTCTAGCAGCCCATTAAAGAGGTTCAAAAGCTTGTTTCATTTTAATGTCTTGGAAAACTGCTGGTATGTATCCAAATTCTGCTTGCATGTATATGAAGCTGATGGAGGTTAAACCTACAGTGTATGAACACTTAAAAAACTGCTGGTTGCTTGGAAACTTCACGTATAGAGTTCATCAAGCTCTAAAAATCTGTATTATAGGAGCAGACTTAATTTATTGTATTTTTGAAAAAACAAACAAACAAACAAAACAAACAAAACTGAATAGTGGGGAAAAAAGTGAAAGCCAGAAACTATAGTAGTTGAAGCCCAAATTTAAGATGTTTGCTTGAGAAGGTATCATTAGTTCTATGGTAAAATACGTTTACAGGAAAGATAAGAAACAAAAGCATCTTCTGTTCGGTGATGTACAGGATGACCTGCAGATTGCTCCTGCAAGTTTGCAACCCATGAATAGTTATGTGCTGGCTGTGGTGGGCTAGCTATATGGCATATATAAAAAAGAACACTTCATGGAAATCCCAGTATTATGAGACCACCCTAATTATTTTTTTCTCCCAAGCTTTCAAGAGGAAACAATACAGTAAAGTCATTGTAGTAGTCTTCTGTTGGTCCCAGTGTTTTTCCTGAAAAAGAATCACACAGCTAGTTCAGCTCTGGCATAACAGAAAATAAACTGGAAAAAAAGCAGAGAAAAAAAGAAGACTGAATTGACTAAGTGAAGGTTTATAGAGGAAAAATTAAAGTATCTGTGTGGTTTCTTGTAAGAGAAACCAAGGAAGCAAGCAGACTATGACAGTCTAAATATATGAAAGATTTAGATATTGAAGGGGAAATGGTAATCAGAAAATAGTAATTAGGAACACTGATACAAAGTTCAGAGGTACACATGCTTCCTAATAATGAAATTGAGGGATTTCACTGTCAACTGATAGAGCTACTCTACCAGAAAAACTACTTAAAGCCCCGTTCCTTAACAAAACACAAAACCACACTAATGTGGGCAAAACATGAGAAGTGTTATGGACCCTATAATTCTACACTTTGCAAGAAAGCAGGCTATGACTTCTAATACATGGCTCTCAAGTCTGACTTGAAAAACACCTTTGGAGTCTGGGTCTGAAGGAAAGACTAGTTCAATTATTAAATGAACCTTGATTTCACATGCCTAATCTTTTACAAACCCGTGGCAAAGTTTGGATTCATATTTGTACTGAGAGTTTTGTTGGAACCAGAAGTGGGATTACAAAACCAGAAGTAGATTTTTTAGCTGTAATACCACATCTTTTGCCACTGAATACACTGTAGATGGAAAGAGCTGTAATAAATAGCACAGAATGTTCCAAAGGCTGGTAGAGATGAAAAATGTTGTGGTTTTTTTTTTATCCTGCTTGGATTAAGCCTTGTAAGCACAGACAAAAATGTGAGCAAGTTGCAGCTGATTCGGATATAATTAGATTTCAACTCCAACGTGAAATGCAATGGGTTTTGTTAAATGCTTAATCCACATTTATTCACAATTCTGAAGCAAAGGTAACTTCCTTCCTGTAACTGAAGCAATGGGAACAGAGGACACATAGTATACAGAGCTAAGATGCAGTTTGATAATTTTCACATTAAATAATACAAATTTTAAGATTGAAGAAAAATTATTCAAAAATTCTCTGGAAAAGCATTGTGAGAGCTCCATGGGTAACTCCATGCTGAGAAAGAGGAGGAGACATGGTCAGTTGTCCTGCATCAGCACTTCCAGACATGTGCAGGAGGCCAAGTCTTCAATAGCTGGAAGTTATCTCCAGCTCTAGGACTCCGCCACTCCCATTTTTCATTACCTGACAGCATTGTCTGAGATGCTGCAGATTTCCCAAGTCTCTTCAAAGAGGCTTCAGAAATAAATTCACCAGCTCTTGTCTCAAAGACTTAGCCAGACTGACAAGAAGTAGTGCCCCATGCTGCAATAATATTGATTTTTTTAAAAAAATTACATATATATAACAAATGGTATAAATATTTAAATAAGAACCCCATTAACAAGATAAAACTTGGATTATGTATTGCTGCCTCTGCTTTGCAGTAGTGTTTCTAAAGCAGAAACTATAACTAGAAGATTACAGGAGTTAAGGAAAAACTGACCTTTCCGTTTAAAAAAATCCACTGGCTTATTTTAGAAATTATTTTACTAGCAGCTGGTACATTTGGCTTTTTATCTGTTCCACAGCATAAACTCTGACAGTCTAACACACTTTCTCTCACTCCTGGCCAGTTCAAAGTGAGCATTTTCCAGTGACTATGTAATTCTGTTTTGGACTGATGTCATGGCTGCCACTCCAGCAGACCCATTAAAAATATAAAACACACACATCTAGAACTTAAGTGGTTATCCAAATCGCAAACAAGTGATTGCAGAAGCAAGCTACACCACCTTCTAAATGGGTTTTGTTGTACAGCATCTGTTTTACTGAGAAATGCCATAGATTCTTAACAACTAAAAGTACACAGAGTTTAAAAGCATTTAAAGTCCAGAAAAACAACATGCAGCATTACAAGAATACCAGATTCTTCCCCAGACCTTTTCTGATGGCAACTGTAGCCATAAAAATATAATAAATTGATGCAACTGTAATATTAGCAAAAGCACTATTCTACTAACATTCTTTAATGCAGTTCTATTTTAATTCACTGCAACGTAAGATTCAAGAGCGACAAGGCTGCTGCTTGAAAAAAGCTTAATAAGGCATCAAACTAGGATTAAAATACAGAAGAAAATTCAGTGTTCCTTCAAAATGAAATCTCTTATGGAAAGCTGCACAAAAGGTGAAGAACGATTAAAAGCTTTTAAAAAGTATAGTTGAGGATGCTGGTCAGAAGACAAGTTGCCAAGAATCCATTTTCAAGCACAAAACACTCATTTCACAGTACATGCATGTTTAAGAAGAGATGACCAGAAATAATTCAAAGGCATGCTTTGGCAATGCTTAATGAATATGCTTCCTTTCCTCTTAACGTAAAAAACCAGGCCATAGACATGAGGTTCTGTACTTTGTCATAGCAAGGCTCAGTAACAAACAAATACACAAGAGCTTTAGTTTAGTTCATGAATCAGATCAGTAGAATTTCTGAAAAAGAAGATCGCATATGTGGTACTAAAACTGTCACCAAGAAGCAACTGGTACGAATTCTAGAGAAAACATTTATTAGGTCTATTTCTGTCAATGATCTTGCACAAATATACACAGGCCTACACAAGTGTGCTTCGAACTCAGGTGATTCTAGCTAATTAATGTACCTGTACTAGTGGAAAAGTCAGCAGGGTTAACTATTCATCTAGTTTTCCTCAGAAGCTAGAGTACACCAGCCCACGTGAAAGCAAGTGACAGGTTAAAGAAAAATACACGATTCACTACCAATCCACAGAGGCATTAACAGATGCCGATGAAGACCTGCAAATTCTCAAGTCTGACAATGAAAAGCTGCCTGCGTCAGAGACGGAAAACGCATCAGCAGTTCATAATTTCTGAACTGTTCATGGTTATGTAGTGGCTAGTAATGATGAAAATCCTGGCAAGGAAACAAAAGCCAAAAACTTACATTTTCATACAGAAATATTTCATGGTCTCATTAGCTAAGTCAACACATGGTATCTGAGACACCTGGACATGGAATAGCACAGGATGGCTAACAAGTCAGAACAGACTGCTGACGCAGCTTTAATCAGATAGTTTGTTAAATATATTGATATATTAACCAAGAAATTCTAACCAGCAATCAAAAGTAATAGAGATCTTGAAAAAACTACCTATCAACCCATCTTTGGTTTTGTTAACATAAATTTTAAATATTTATGCCTAGTTTGTATTGTATAAACAAACTGACCTATCTGTAAGTCAATTTTCTGGCACTGGTTTTTCAAAAGAGGTTCAAAACATACCAACTGACCTAGCAGTAGGAGCTGGTCACCTCTTCCCATTCATCTCTAACAAGTTAGACAAAAATAGTAGTCAGGAGAGCAGTGCAAATTTTTCTTTTGCTACAGCCACTTACAGAAACAATCCACTTTAAACTACCATAATGACGTATACAACAGTTGTAGTCAGAAGATATCCTAGGCAGCAGAAATGAAGGTACTAGCAAGCACTAACCAACTACCTCTGGTTGTATCTTGGATTAATACAATACTTCCTTAGATGTACCTTCTTAGGAGCACACCTACTTGTGATGCCAGCTATACACATCACACACCTGAATGATGTTTAAGACAGTAACCCAGTTACTCAAGGTGTCAACAAAGTCCCACGTGAAGTATCATTCTCTACTACAAGTGCTGATACACATACTTTTTGTGTAGCATGGGGAAAGGTATGTCTGACAACCCCTCACTGTTACATGGCACTGATATCCATAAGCGAAGGAGAAAAGCTTCAGAGAGACCCAGAGACTGTTGAAATTTATAGAGCTAACTTCTCTGAATTACTGCCAGTAAGTGCATTAAACTAAGAACATTCTAATGTCATAATGCAAACTACGTAACTCGCTACGTCGTTTTCCTCCAGCCTCCCATCTTCTTTTCCTCCACCCTCTTCCTTCACAAAGAAAAGAGATGGTCACTAAAGCATGCTTTCAGATACTTAGGGCTGAAGTATTTCCTTTTCCTTGCTTTGGTCGCTTGCTGGAGAAAAACCACACCAACGTACAAAGCCTGTGACATGAGACAGGCAGAACACAAACAAATCAAACTGTTCTAATTATACTTCTAAAGCAATACATTTCAAAGCAAGGATAGCCTAAAACTGTGGTGACTACATTTATGCTGTAGTTTTATTTCATCATCCTAAAACTGTAATGACTTTTTTTTCCCCAAGAAATCTTCACCTAGCAATTCTTAAATTAATAAATGTGAAAATATCACTGTGATTTTTCTTATGCTTTTGGGAGTGGGTTTTTTTTTTGTTCAGGCATGAATAATTTAACCTCTACAGTTCAGATGTCACAGTGTCGTGGAGTTCAAAAAGTTTCTTGGTTAGCCTTCAATAATTAATCTTATTTCTGCATAATCTGAAAAAAGTATCTGTAAAGAATCAATAAACCGAACAAGAGGAAACTTCAGTTTCCTGATGAAGAGGTGTACTATCTGACTGGCACATGCCAGTGACTGATAACTTCACCTGACTTTTCCAGTTGTCTCTGTACAGGTACTGCTGGAAGACTTTGCGATTTGTCTCATTTACAAACTGAACAGCTTCAGTGATTTTAGTAGATCAGGTGAAAGAACACCCCTGAAGCAGGAATGCTGAGTAACTCTTTAACTTAAGGCACATTTTGAGCTGAAATTATCATGTGCGTCACATGACAAATTCAATCCTTAATGCTATTCACCAGGGAACATCCAGTATTTCCTGCAATAGAAAGGAAAGTGAGTGCTGACAGACACTTCTAGAAGAGTGCCAAATAACAAAAATGAGGGAAGATTTGGCCATCGGTCGTGTTTTTTCTGCCTTCCTGCCCTTGACAAATGCTGTTGTCACTTCCTCTCCAGAGCAGTAGTAGACCTTCCAGCACTTCCAGCCAGCAAAGAATAAAGTGAAGTTACTGCTGAGCTATTTCTATTCAGGGGGTACGTGCTGACCAGGTACACTGGAGAGAGTTACAGTACAATAAACACCTTACAGATTGCAAAGTCGCCCATTACATCTCACATACAACAAGACGGCTGGAGACGGAAGAGAACCCAGGCACTAACTGGATGACAGAGCACATGGATCTTTGTTGTACTTGTTAACTTACCAGCTGTTTGTTATTAAAAAACAGACCCTAGAACACAAAGCTAAACCATTCTGGTCCCATTAGCCAAAGGTACAAACACAGACAAGAGCCAAGATGGTACAGAGGTTTTTAGAGATTCAACTGAAATGATCAGCTAGGTGACTGGTTTTCAGTACTTTTTTTTTCAGAGTAGTACTAGCTAGGTGTGCAAGAAATGACAACCAAACAAACCAGAACACTGAAAAGAATCCACTGCGGAGTGAAGTAGATATATTCCATCACATTCAGCATCTCTCAACTACCTCATGGTAGCTTCAAAAAATAAAAATAGCTAGTAATTAGACCGAAGGTTTTCAATACAAAAATATTACTACCCTTATGAACGCTTAATATGTTGTTCAAAAATAATAAGAGAAAATGTGTTTACTTTACTAAAAACAAAGAATGAGCAAAAAAAAATTACTGTTCATCTCACTTTTATAAACACACTGATGGACCAATTATTCTGTCACCAACAACGGCCAACAGCGGGTGTCAGGAGGTAATGAGAGGTACAGGTCAAACCCATACTGATATTTTCCCACTGTCTAGTCATCTGAGATAGAACTGGTCTCTGTAGGTGACTTTCATCACCCAACCTATGTATAGCATAACTGAAAATAGTGACATGTACAACTGTATTTTGAATTCTGTATTTTATTTTGAGAGCTTTGAATCAAGAATAATTTAAATATCAGCTAAAATTGTCATTCTTAAAGGCCAAATAAGACACACCTATTTTCATTTATTTTGAATAAATGTCTTGGGAATACAAAATAAAGCTATGCTTTTAGGTATCTAAATACTTAACTGTCCTTTTCAAAATGCCACATTTTCAAAAAGCAGCATAGGGGATTAAGAGAAAATAATCCCTCTAGTGACCAAAGCCAGATGGAAGCAAGAATGCAAAATATTTGTGTTAAGAGCATTTTGCTGGAAAATCTCAAACCTCTCTACAAAAAATAAGAGGTTTGGTGCTCGTACATGGAGTCTATGAACTACAAAGCTTATGTAAATAGTTTTGTGAAGAGCACTGCAACATGAAAAAAAAGCAGTATCATGAGGATGGCTGTGCAGTATACTGTGTTGCTCCTCCGGAAATTTTTATACTTTCTCTTCTGTGTGTTTACCTTGCAAGCATATCCCATAAAACTGCCTTTACAACTGAACTAGTCTGAAGTTTGTAATGTACAAATTGCTTTTGTTTTCAATTTGCCTCCTGAATACACTTATTCTAGAATTACTGCTGTTCTTCTGCAGGTGCAAATCCAGTTTAGAGGATTCCAGTTACTCCCATCCTCACCTTTTATGGCATCATTCCTAGTATCAACCAGTGTTGTACATCAGCACAATTTACAATCCTAAATGCTCTATAGTACAGTGAAGTCAAAAGAGCTATGTGGCAGGATCAACATTACTTACAAGTAGCAAAGTTGAGCACAACAGATCCACAAATGAACATTTATATCTCTGTTTGTAATCTGAAATATGAAAGCTTGGTTCTCAGGAGAGGTGGATCATGTATGTTTCCCAGTGAAGACACGTGGTTGTGAACAAACTCAGAATTGGGAAGAAAAGTGTCACTTGATCTGGTGTTACATTAAGTGCTTGGAAGATGCTGGCTTTGCCCTGTTCAATAGAGCAAGTTATTCTGAGTCTGGACTATACAAGATAAGCAGTAATCTTTGTTTTCTAAAAGTATTCTAATGTTTATACTGATTTTCGAATAAGACCTCAGAAAAAAAATCAACAATAATCAAATCTCCCCCCCCCCCGCCTTCCCCGTTAAAGTCACTAATACAAATACCTATTTTGTGGTATAGCTACAACATCAGGACACCTCCCTGAGTAGGAATACAAGCCTTCTCTTTTTCCTACTACAAGCCTGTATAATATTTTGATTAATAACGTGTCAAAGATTTGCTTGGCTGGTCTAACAACATGATGAAATGCTTTTTCTGCTATAACTGGAAAAAAGTTAGTCCCATTCAGCAGATGAATTATGACTTTGCTTTCCTCTAAAGAATTGGCTTTGAAATGGGTGTAGGCAACACCTTAAAAATAACAAGGACTGGATAATTCTTTTACTCTCTGGGAGGGTTAGTTCTACTAGACATCACCCTGAGTAAACACTGGAAACAGAATCAGGCTTTAAGATGCTCAAAATAACTAAAGCTAAAATATTAAAATTAATATTTTAAGTTTATATGCCCACATAATCTTTATGTAGAATACTGGTAAACTGCAAGTCTCACCACTCAGAGAAGGTGGGATACGTAATGACTGATGTAGGTAAGAAATACCTTTACAAATACATGTTGTTAAAGTATATACACTAATCAGTGTAACTCTAGGCTTATAATGTATGTTTGTGTCAAAATTTTACCTGCAAGTTAAATATTGCAGTCTGGTGTTTCTTTTTTCAACCCACAAATAGTTCATTATCATTCACAAAAACAACACAGGGAACACAACAGATTCACTGCTAGAGAACTACTAACTAGTGAATGCCATTCTTGTTAAGAGTGACTGTATCTCTTTCACCTCAGAAGGACTTAATGTAGCAAACGCAGAGCAATGCACACCTAGAAGGAGCTAGTACGTTCAGGATGAGATACAGGCTTTGCCCTTCTCTTACCTAAAACCATACACTTTAAAGTTCGAGTATTTTGGGACTTATGTCTCAGTACAGAACAAGAAGTGATCTACTTCTCCAAGCAAAATGTTTTGTCTTGCAGCAGTAATCTTTCCAAGTCTCAGCTGTACTCCTAAAGCCTGAATGAAAATGTGCATAATGCAGGCTTCTCCACAGGTTCTGGCTAGTGCTTCAGATTTTAGGGCATTTTTACTTTTCTTAACATTAAATCCATAGTCTCAAGACTCTTGACTACCCAGTATCTGTAAACTTCCTCTGTTCTCCTGTTCAGGCTAAAGAGTACCTACATCGCAACTAATTTGTCCATTTTGATGGAATTGCAGCACGGTTGCATGTGATCCTGTGATCATTCAGTGCAAACTGCAAAGCTAGGTGTTCATCCTCCATGCGGTAGTAAGACTGCCAGCGAAAAACCTTTGGGAGGAATACAAAGACCCTGACAGAAAGAGGCCTATCTCTGCTGCCAGGAACATGTTCATTTTGTTATCTGTGAAAGACTAGGCTGGCAATTTCACTGTTTAATTTAAAAGTTGTATTTTTTTCAGACTATCTATAACTTAATGGCTAATGAAACAGGAGACAATGGTGAAGACTAGGAACTCTGATCCCACCCGCACAGCACAGGCAGTTGACAGTATAGTATCTCTCTGTCTCCACAGACTCCCAAAACTCTGGGCCAGTTAGCATCCCTAGAAAAAAGTTGAATGAAAGTAACTCAGTTTCATGCCCTTCTAGTCCTTTCTACTTTTGCTGATCCTCCACCCTAAGTAAAAACTGCTTTTGGTGGGCTGATGACATTCTGTAAATATCTTTTCTGTATCTTGACCTTAGTCTTCTCAGATGCTTTCACACAGAACACTAAGGGAAAGACATTCCTCATTGCAAAGTCTCGAAAGTTTCAACCCAGGGCCTGCCTTTTCAGACTGTAATTATAACTTAAAACGTTCAGTTTTGAACATTTGTCTTTCCATCTTTTCCAAAAGCCTCACCTTTTTCTCCCAAACATACTGTTCTGTTCAGGGCCTTCTAAGAATTCCTGGTGTGCTTAATGAGTCAGAAAGCTGTAACCATCACTTACCATATACTCTGTTCCCCTACTGCCTTTTCAATATTGCCAAAAGAAAAGACAGTTGATATTTCTATTTTCACACCGTCTTGCTTCGCTGTCGTGACACCCCCCTCCTATTTTTTATACACTGCTTATTTTCCTGCTAGAAGACTCAGCTGTCCTCTAGCTTTAGAAAACACAGTGAGACAAAAAAACTAATCTCTTGTCCTTGAGAAGAGGAGGTTATTTTTCATCCTTCTATTCCTAACATTAACAGGCTTCTTAGAAATGTAGCATAAAATATTAAATAAATTTGAAGGAGATGATTGATAGACACCAAAAGCTATTTTTCAGCTTGAAGTTTTGAAGCAAAATTATTATTACACATGCATCCACAAACAAAAAAGGAAATTAAAGCTTTAGTGGTTGGTTTTTTGTTGTTGTGGGTTTTTTTTTTAAGATTCTTCCATTTTAGTTTCAGGTGACTGTGTTTTTGACATCTGCACATGCTAGGTTAAAGCAAGCTCTGTCCTGGAAGCCCGTGTAATCCAAAGTGTGACAAAGTCAGTATAAAACATCTTTATTTCCTTTGGACTTCCAAGGCAGCAAACAGCCTAGTTTGCAATTGAAGTGTAGACAGTATGTTTTAGAGAGAAATATTTTTGTTGATTTCAGTCCATATCAAACAGAGGGGTTTGTTACAGAACTTTCATATTTATTTGATTTTATTTTGGCTTATGTTTCAGTCTCTTCCACACACCTACAACTCAAACACTACTCCTCGTCTACACACCCATAACAGCCTTACCACTACACTACTCCTCCTCTACACACCCATAACAGCCTTACCACTACAACAGGGGGGACAAGAGAGTGAGAAATCTTTTTCATGGCATCAACACATGTATCCAAAAAAGAAAACAAGAAGGAAAATGATCCAACTAACCAGTTTGTGCCAGATACATCCCTACCAGACACAACTAGCGAGGTCTGCTAGTGTGATGGAAACAAAAATGCGTCTTGTTACAGCATTACAGAAGAGCGACACTCAGAAATTACCTTTCATCAGTTAACATTCAATCAGCTTAAAGTAACAAAAAATATGAAGAACCTGCAGCACTGACCAAGGAAATTGGTTAGAAATACTGTAATGCAGTTCTTTCGCTTGTGGGTTCTTAGTAATAAATAGCAGCATCCAAGCAAAAGTAAACTGTATGAAATTTCGCTCAAACCATTTATATGGCATTCTCTTACACTATTTGCATTATTTTTAAATCTAAACTGAAAACTCGTAATCCACAAAGTTAACAGCTGGTTACTTCCATGGGCCTGAAGCACACCCATTCAAACAAAACGCAGGTGTAAGCAAATTTCAGCATTTGCCATAAGGCTGACTGAAGCCTGGTTTTCTAGATTTGTACAGGAAATCTCTGCTGTATTTGGCAGCCAGTCTCTTCTGGAGCTCTCAGGACTTTTTTTTGTCTACATAGTTGCTCAACAGAGCAAGAAAATTCAGCCAAAAAAAGTCTGTTGAAGGTACCTCTGCTATTTTACTTTGACAACCTAGATTATTTTGGATATTTCAAAAGCCACATATCCTCTAGGACAAGATTATTTAAACACTGCAGACTAACCTTCGGTCCTGCTCCTCAGACCTGATAGTTACTTAAGAGCACAGATTCCACAGAAGTCATCATGTGGCTAAAAACCAGTACATTTTATACAGAAACCGAGTACTTATCAAACTCTCTACCTTGCCAGCCAAGTACTTTAGTTTCTCCTGTACCATCTTGTAAGAGGCTAAACATTTCCGATTCTTTTTTCTCCTCCACGCAGAAGCGACAGGAAGCACTGCAGTAACAATATACCTGGTCTCTGGGGGAAGGGAGGGACTCGGATTGCTCAACAGCTAGTCTGCTGGCTGACCAAAGAGAAGATTTTAATGGCTCTGGCAGGAGCTCTGTCTGGCCTTTCACAGCCAGTAATCATGAGTTCTCCTAAATGATGACAGCTGCAAGTCTTAGGGAAGAGTGGAGGCAAAATAATTATCCACAAATGTCAAATATAATCTGATTTAGTCATCTTTGAAATAGAAAATCCCTGCATGATATGTCAATATAACTGATAAAAGTAGGCATATGGCAGACTCTTACTGTAACAAAGGACATTAGCGACCTAGACACCTATTAAGGCAGCAAAACAGCAGGACACACCATGCACAATTTTGTGGAATGCATTGGCAACATTTTTCTTCAGAGACAGAGGAAATTGCAAGGAAGTGTCAGTTTCTTTGCCTCTGATATTGATAAAGAAACTATTCAAAAATTTAAAATTTGGAAGAAAATAATTTGATTATGAAAAAATTTAGTATTCTAAGCAGGAAAAGTGTAGCAGTATCACAGTAACAACAACGGGTTTCAGGAAAAAAAACCAAACATTTAACACTGCTGCGGTTTACAAGCAGAATAGCACGGAAGACAAAGCAAAGCCTATTACGGGTCTTGAAGTAAAACTACACAGAACACATGACAAGAATTTATATGAATTACCTTCAAAGAGGCTGGAATAAAAGTTGAAGCAGTGAGGTCAAACGGAAGTTGGCCATTGAAACCCTAATAGCTTGAGAATGTATTAATTTACCCAGAGCAAGCCATGAATTAAATACGTAGTCAAGATAGGAGAATGCATTGAAACAAAAGAAAAAAAGAAATGGAACCAGCACAAGTAACAAAATAATTCCAAATAAAAATTTTGGAGAGAAAGGATTTAGAGGAACAGGTGTCTCAGTAACAACAAGTATGCAAAAACAGGTAAATTAGATTAACATTCATTTTATCACAATGTCCAAAGAATTTTAATTGCCATAAACTGACACAGATGTCCTAAAACAGTATGGCCTGAGGGGTTTATTCATACAACCAAGACATTTCAGTCCAAAAGAGAGCAAAACTAGATTAAGTAGAATTTGGAACAGGAGGATGACTTAGTGTTCATGAAAACCAGGGTACCCCAAATAAATGCTTTCATTCCACAGTGTGTTTTCTCTCACCCCCATTTAACTAATTATAAATGGTATCAAATTCCTGGTAAACTCCACCAGTTCTGTAACTCCTAAAAGAAGGTTTCCTGTACAGTGTTCTGGTCCAGATGGACCAAAAGCACAGCTGATAGCAACCTCAGGTTCTTTCTGCAGGAATACATTTCAAGGCTGTCATGATGTAAGTCCAAAAGTTCATACAAGTACTCATGCTGGGATCCTTCAATAAGACCCGCCATCATCTGAAGACAGCAAAAGCATCAGCAAAGATGCTGATACTTCTGCCTGCAAAAAATACAGTGCTACCCTTAGTTCATTGGAACAATACCTCCCTTCTAAGTCATGAAATCAGCTGGAGTTCATTACTGTGAACTTCTTATCTGTCAGTGCCCTGCAAGTACAGTGAGTGGATCAGGAGCAAACTGTAGCAATATAACACGCCATCTCTAGGAAAAAATGTGCTAATAAAAGCTACAAAACAGTAGCAACATGAATGATAGCAATAACTGCTAAAGGCAACATGAACCTAAACCCAAAGACAATCTTTGCTCCACCAGCTCACAAGTTCTAGTAAAGTTTGGGAAAGGGTATGTAGAGTATGTAATGGATTAATATGTGCATACCATTTTACAAGATCTTTTAGTTTGAAATAGTGCCTATGAATCAACACTGAGAAGAAAGCAGGCATGCAGCAGTACAGCTGAGCAACCATGTCCAGGTTAGGCAGGAGAGACTGGAGGGTGTCATGCCTAAACCACACTTCACGCATCCACATGACCGGCTACTTGCATATAAGCTAGGAGATACTCTCCTGTTCATTTATGCTTGTCAGTCCAACAGACTTCAAAATACAAAGCTATTCCATGATGTCTGACTCTTGTTTCTAACAGCTAAATTGCCCCAGTTCACAAGACATCATGGTTTGAGGTGTTTACGTTGTTTTTGTCCTGCTATTTAAAGCAGCAGCATTTACTCAGAACAATAAAAACCCTGTGCCTTAAAATACACCACACAACTCTGAAATAAACAGTGAGTCTGGACTCACTCTCCCCTCCAACATCCTTCTCTCAGTAGAGATCATGGTAACAACCACTTGGCAACAAAACAGTTTTCCCTGCGATGAAACTCAATACAACGGTTCAAAAAATCCACTCCGCAGCTGCTGCAAGAGAAAAACTCGAACCTTACCAATAGGCATCTGGACTTGGCCCTTGGAAATAATTTGAGAAATGAGTGTTACCTCAGCTGGAATACGCTGATAAACTAGAGTTCTGTTGGCACTCTATCTCAGAGGAGACCTGTAAACAGGAAAGGGTACGTACCCTTCAGCCAGCAGCAGCCCACATGTGCCAGACAAATGCCAAGGCATGAAAGAAACATCAGTGCAAAATGCAAGAAGAAAGCAGAGGATAGATTTCTCATGAGAAATAGGTGTGTGAGGGGAAAAAACAGGTAAACCCGACCAGTTGCAATACCAGTAGAGGGGAAGTGGGTCATGACCTGACCCATTATACCCTGTTATTTGGGACAGGACACCCACTAGTTCTGAGGCATCACTCCCACTGCTCTTATCTATGAACCTGAGGCCCCTCTCAGAGTTCTCTCCCATTAAAGACAACCCCCTCTCTTTAGAAATATTTTTTAAATGAATTAATGAAAACACTGAAAAAATAAGATTCAATGCTTGCTTTCTGAATTGCTTCTTGAAAACTAGGGCGGACAGTTAATCCTAATGAACTAATGCAAAAAAGTACAGTTTTTCTCCATGACTTCCAAGTTTTTACAATGAGACTTTTCACAAAGACACTAAAAGCTACAGCAAGACCCCAGTCTCTTTGGCCTGCTTCCTCCCAGTCACTGGCCACGTAAAGCTTACAATCTGTTGTTTTGTAGTTGGAAATGCTAAGAGCAGAACGCTGTTTACACACAGCAATGCATAGTCACAGCTGGTTTGAGTCACAGGAAAGGCCGGCAACATTTGCTAAACTGCAAGTACAGAGATTTCTATAAGACTGAGATCCAGAATCTCTTTGTAAATATTGCAGTACTCACCTTCCCTACTTGGACAAAGTTTGGACTCCTTTGTTAGTGGTAAGGTGGGGGGGGGGGGGGGAATCCTCTAAGACATTACGGAACAGGAGGCTCTAGAGATTCAGCAGATGGTTGAGGCGAATGGGATCAAGAGGCTCATTTGATTCCCATTCCTCTCAAACTGTATCCTTGCTTACTAACAGCCACTATTTTAAGAGAACAAAACTTCGAAGCAAGATCTGCACACAAAATAATATATTCTTAAAGTACGTCTGTCTTTTTCGAGCATATTCCCCACACAGAACCATTTCAGTTCAGAAAGAAGTTGAAGATGCAGGCTCTCTTTGGCTTACCAGTGTATCTTTGGAATACTCAACATCTGTTTCGGAAGTTACGAGTTGCTCTGTTTTAATTTTTGTGGAAAGGAAAAAATGTCCAGCAGTAGCCAACTGATAAAGTAACTTAAAATCATTTAGTGTCATGGCTGATTATGAAGGGCTTATTCTCATTTATTTCAGAGCTTCTTGTCACTACTAGATTACTGGAGAGGTGCCAGAACATAAAAACCAGCATTGCACCTCTACATCTGGCTGGTAATAATAAGCAGTTAATAACAATGGGATTTGACTGCCATCATAGAACTGTACAATTTTTCAGTGAGCAAAACCGAGCTGTAAAATGCACATGGATTAACACTCTCTCTGTTGGGTCAATCTAGAAGATACTCCTGGCACTCCATCTACCAGGCACTTGCTTGCCCAGTTGAAGCCCTGACTCTTCTATGATTGCATTGGTATAAGGTGCATAGAGAGGCGTGAAATGCAGATGATGCACAGCTTTTAAAAACCGCCTTATGGGACAACACGTACATAGGACCATATACAGGTCCCATACATCGGCTAGAAGACTGTCCACAGCCTACATACAGAAGCACAGCTGTATTTGTATGCAGTTCAGTTGGTACCACAGCTCCACAGAACGTCCTTTCCAAAGGCAAAGGCACAATCCAGTGAATGAAGAAAAGGACAAGCACATCCACACACCACCAGAAGCTGAGCTGCTGCTGGCCTTCTACGTTACAGTTTTTTCTATTTCCATAGAAGAGAGACATTATTAACTACTAGAAATGGCCAGATAACAAAGCCTATGCCCTTTTTTTCCCATTAAGAAAAAATAAATCCAGGAATTTATGAAATGGGAAGAAATTTCAGTGAAATTCGTGTTGGTAGATTCTAGTAGGAATAGTCCATTTTGTCTGCTTGCAAGGCTTCTCACCACGTCATTACGCCCTACTAGGTAACTGATCATCTCATTATAAAATGTCAGCAACAAAAGTTCCAACAAGCTCTACTGGCAAACTAAATATACTTCCAAAATTTGGGTAATTACTGGCCAATATTGCCAAGATACTTAAAGAACTTTATTATAAAAATCAAACTATTATGGGATAACTTTCTAACCAAGAACTCTGCAGTATTAAATATTTTTAGAACCTCCAAAAGAGAGCAGTACATTCAAAACTAACTATCTCAAACTAAACTCAAAGTATACTAATTACTCTGTTTCACAATTTACCAGAGACCAAAGCATACAAAGAGATGAAACTATTTAAAAGGCCAACTTTGGACTCAAAAACAAAATTCAAATTTCCATTTATAAAGCCTGCCTCTATTCATTCTTGCCATACGCCAACTTCATCCTTCAGCTTAGGGATGTCTCAAAACAAAATTTCTCTGAAAAAAATAATTAGTTTAAATGATTTACATCTGTTTTAAATAAAAAAAACTAGCTAAAGTACTTTTAAGATGATGTTTTGCACCAGCAGGTGTTGGGCCATCGCGATCTCGGTAAGAAAGGTTCTCACACTTCGTAAGGCATCATTTCAACAGCTGTTTTTCAGGGCTAACGCTATACGGAGAGACTGCTAGGGGCAATGCCAAACCCCTCTAGGCGGTGCAAGATCAAACAGGCGAATGGCCCCCGCACCGCGTGCTGGGCAAAGCCCCACCAGCCGCGATCCTCCTGTTCCCATCGGGACGGTGTTTGCTCCTACGAGAACCAGCCTCTGGCTCACCCGCCGGTGTTGTTCCTGAGATGGGCGAGCTGGGTGGGACCAGGGCTCTGCAGACACCGCTCCATGCGAGGGGGATGCCACCCGCTCGCGGCCTGCCCGCCGCTCGGGCCCTGTGGGTTGCTCAGTGCCAGTCGCTGGCAGGTCAAACCTCCCCTTGGTAAATCAGTGCAGTGCTGGGTTTCGGGTGCCGCAGAACAGAGAAGGTATTCACTCCTGGCCTCTGCCCTAAGCAGGTTTACATGCACAAAACAGCAATCATTACTTGAGTCGGTCACACCACCTCCTGAATGATGGAGTTGTGAAAACGAGCAGCCTTTCCTATCTCCCATATCATTACAGAGGACCACAAGGTGTGCATTGCAGAACCCTCTGCATACACTGCAGAACCCTCTTCTACTCTTCACCATCCACAAGCTAGCTGGAAAAAAAACACCACAAAATGGAAGACCTACTACTATCAGCGATTTCTTCTATTGCTTTGATTTACGCTGACAAAAAGCCACTCAAGAGCAACACTGGAGTGTACAAACAGCTCAAATTCTGGAATGTTCTGGACACACTGCCCTGCCACTGACACCCCAGGCAGTCGGCATCACAACACCAGGGCAGCATGCGGGGGACAGCAGGGGAGCTGATCACAGCTCTCTGGGAGCACCTTCAGAACAACCACACATAGCTGGGTATTCTGCTCAGGTGCAAGGCTGAGATGAAATAAGGTCCAAGAAAGTAAGAAATGTGCTGAAAAGAAAGTCAAGTTTAAAACACAATTAGCATTTCAAAACAGTTTTTGTCCTCAAGTGTATGACTGGCTTCACGGGGCGCAGTGGTACCGTGTATATCATGGCCTGCCTTCGGGGGCGGTCATCCTGCTCCCCCCAAGGCAGAGCGGGGGTTTTCCCGGATGGCTCGGACACGGCATTATTTATGCAGGCTTTCACAAATGTTTGAACAGTGACCAAATTTACAATCTAGACACGGGGCATAACCCTAACTAGGAACACTTGTTTAGAAAGAACTTGCCTTTTCGTGTGGAAGGATTGCCTTCTAAGTTGATAACATACTCAAAAGTAATTATTTTTTAATCTACAGCATTAAAAATAAATGTTTCAGAACTACAAATGCATTCTCTCCAACTAGCATACCTAGCATTATTTACACAATCACACAGGGAATTCTAAACGCAAACAAATCTTTGGCCAATACATGGACTGTCTGCTCCACCCACTGCAACACATTAAAAAAAAGCTGTAACAATTACACCTTGTAGTACTTACAGTCACTTCTCAGAGGGTCACAAATTAATTCCTCCTAGATAACCATCAGGCTGAATGCACTACAATTCTTACTGAGAATGTTACAAAACTTTTCTTCAGACTTGCACAGACAAACATGAACTTTAGATACTGGAAATGTACATTTAAACAAATAAATCGGAAAACCATCAAAGCCCCCACTTCAGATAAATGAAAACAAACAACAGAGTAGATTAATTTTGCTCCTGACTCACGTGAATACCACAAATCAAGTACTTTAAGCACGTCCTACTCCTTCAGCCCCCCAAAACAAATTTTGGCAAATTTTGGTTCTTTATACTCCTGTGCACCAAGGCACATTTTCCCCACTCAACAATACAGGTTACAACACTGAACCAAAAGGCCAAGTGCATTTAAAAAAACCCAACAACTTTTTTTTTTTTTTTAAACACACAGGACTGCTAGTAAATTTATGGCAACCCTTTTAACTTTGACTACAAAAGTCTTTTACTATTTTAAAATGAAACTCCGGGAAAATACTATGAGTTGTTTCATGAAGTGAGATCTGACCATAAGTTGTATACATAACCTTACATTCATTAAATATGAGACAAGGTTTTCAGGATCAAATTTCTTTATTCGTAACATCATAGTAGAAAGACACTCAAATGGATGAAAAGTACGTCAGTACAAAGTTTAAATTAAAAAAAAATAAAAAAGGGAGAGCAAGGAGTATGAAAGGAACACATAGCATAGGGTGGGAGCAAAGATAGAGAAAATAAGCCATACGCCACCAGTACCAGCACAGAACACTGTTCCCGTACAGCACAGCCGCTGCTTTCAGCGCTGGGTTTCTCTGCTTCCAGCAGCACAACTAATTGGTGTTTCCCTTCCCACGCCTAAGCATTAGAACCCAGTAACGCAGCTACAATTAACGCGATTTCAGTAGCAAAAGACCATCTGGTAGTTACGATACACAAGCTTTTTTCATCTGTAGGTGACTGTGCCATTGTTCTAAGTAACACTGTCCAAAGATATTAGTAGTGCTGCTCTAAATACAGAACATTACAGCAAATCGGACTGTGTCACTATAGTAGATCCAGTATTTACCCTCCTAGTTTGGGGGTAGTCTTGCATTCTACGTGGTTTATTACCTTCAAAGCTTATGACCGATTTCTTAAAATGATAAAATTAAATGTGCATTACAACAGTGTAATAAACTCACACGCATTAAGATGCAGAAGGTATTTGCAGTTCTCCTTCATCCAGCAGAAAGTTACACCAAGTTTCTGCATTTTAATTAGGCTTGACTACATTTAGTGTAGACCCGGACTAAAGAGGTAATAAGATTTTTCCCATTCACATAATTAACGTGTATTAAAGGGACTACTTTTTCCTAGAGAAAGGCATCTTTTCCTGTCTTTCCCCCGTGATAGAACTCTGGCTTTATCTGTGGCTCAGAACTCAGTCATACTGTCCCACACAAGAAAAGCATTAGAGTGCATCTGCCTTCACTTTCTAAAATGCTCACCAGGATGAGAGAACGACACAGCTGTTCAGCCCAACAACCATAATTAGGCAGAACTTGTAAATTCTGCTCTCAGCTCCAGAAAGTGCGTACCGTTTAATTGTTAAAGCATTTTGAGTTTAGGAGCCAAGTTTCTGGGTGCATTACACTCTCCCTCCCACCCATACCCAGTTCCCTACGACCGCAACACTCCAATACATGCGCTGCTCTCCCCATGTGAACCTCACTTAACCACCAAACTAGAATTCAGTCTGCAATTACGAAAAGGACGTAACTTTTCAGCAGGATAGTCACAGCTAGCCCTCCGGAACGCACCTGTTTTTGTTATTTTAAGTGGGACTGTTTAAAAATCAATTACAAGCATACCAGAGATTGCTTCAATAGTGTAAACAACAGCCAAACATACACAGCTGTGGGAGAACTGTAAGGACTATTCTAAAGCAAGAGTGAACGGCTCAGACACCATAAATCATGCCTTATTCCAG
>Ga0181612_181649_pt1 | contig 21739 bp, 10 predicted proteins | sample HoacroProtozoa21_FD_119630 | JGI IMG/M metagenome (GOLD analysis project Ga0181612, IMG submission 119630) | Hoatzin crop microbial communities from Cojedes, Venezuel. Combined Assembly of Gp0051906, Gp0051904, Gp0051908
AAGGGAGAATTTATTTTTTAAAAGGAAGTTGTCTTTCATTTACCTGTGTAAATCATTGTGTGAGAACATTTCAGATGACAAAAATTGCACAATGGCACAGATGCATAGGTCCATATGCAGCTATTGAAAGTGCAACCTAGTGCAAGCAAAACTGCACTCTTGATTACTTGTTTTCAGAAGACACAAAAGTCCTTCTAGGTTTATCATGGAGCTTTTAAATACAACTTGTCTCTATATCCATGCGTGACCACTGTTGGAGAAAGGATCGTGGAACAGAGGCCATTCCTTCTCACTGAATATGGCATGTCTTATGGGAAATCACTTCTTCCACTTCTTAATAACATATCGGGAGCTGGAGCCAATGTTGAAATGTCCTGCATTTCCCTTACTTTTTAGTACTCTGAACGTCATGTTTTTCATTTTGCATAGCTCTTCCTTGAGGCTAAATCCTGCTGATATAGAAAGAGATGACTCTTACATAGCAAACCTATCTCTTCCAGTTTCGTAGATGGGCGTAAAAGGGAAGATGCGGCAAGCTCTGGTGGCGCTTGGTAATAAGGAGGTCGCTAACAAACTTCTCTGGTTGATTCCACCCTGAAGAGCTCCGGATCTCAGCTCACCTACGCCAGATGCTATTTCCACTCCTCCTTAATCCAGGCGTCAGAGGAGAAGAATGTGATCTAAAATTGTCACTTTGTCAGTCCAGTCCTGCGCAAAGTACAGACCGAACCTTTCCCACAATTTGGCCTAAGTATTGCTTTTCTTAAATCTTCACCAAGATGTTTCATCAAAAACATACGCAGCCTCTGACCGATCCTATTGGGTGTTGTTTCTTCATCAGGACCCATCATTCTGTGTGTGACAGTAGCGTTCATCCTTTTTCTACCTCTCTTAGCACTGATTTTCCTGCTCACTGAGATTTATTATTTCTCTTGTTTGGACACTCATGCCTTGTAAAATCTCAGTAAAATAGACCTTGTACTATAAATAGCACTGATATTTCAATTAATGGAAGAGAAATTGGTCGTTGTTGTCTTTGGTAAGGATTTCCAATGGACAAATTTGGGTATGTTTTAGAAAGCTGTGTTTCATAATGCCTCCTATTTCCAATAAACAGCAGAAGAATCTCTGAAGCATGAGTGATTTACTTACTCATTCTGTAAGAACAGCAACTGAACTGTTGATAATACAGTAATGAAATGGTAGTTAATGTGGCTTCGCCCTCTTTGAGTAGGAATTGAACATTATCCAACTGAAAGAATAACATAATTTAAACATGTTGTGGAGCAAAAATATTTTCCTGGCTTGAAGTATCTTTAAGTGGAATCTAAATTTTTCAAGGATTACTTTAATAATAAAGATTATACTGTCAGTAAGGGTGATCTGTTTGTTACAAAAAAAAAAAAATCCCTTTTCTTTAGTAAAACAAGGCTTTCTTCTCTCAATTTTTCAAATGCAGTTAATGTAAATTTCTTATTCAACTTCATATTTTATATATAATATAATTAATATTTTAATTTTGGGGGAGGGAGGGAGAACCAGATGAACTGCTGTTTCACAAAGCATGCAACTGTCACAACAGAGTTATAGCTCCTAAATAACAGCAGATCTGTTCCTGACACAGGGTCCTGGTTTCCCTTTGTTTTAAATAAAAGTAATGACCTAAAATATCCAGACCCAGTGAGCTGTGAGTGTCCTGTAGACATCACCTGCCTAGATATTAAATCCAGGACAGTGAAATCTGGAGACTTGACTGCTTTTGGAGAACACTTCTGCCAGTCTCTCTCTCTGATGAAAGCAGAAGTTGGCCAGTTTATCAGTGGGAACAGCACATTAGTCTGTTTTACATTAGATAAATACATGTTAATGACCTAGATTTGAAGGATTATCTGCTCTGACCAGAAATCTGTTGGATACAGGGCACCGAATATCTGTTCCTGCTGCGTGCAAGGCTGAGCAAACTGCAAAGCTAGTGTTTCAATATGTGACTATTTCAGCTAGAATGTGCAATAGCGGTTAATGGGCACACAAAAGCAAAATAATGGAAAGCAAGACTATGTTTGCTAAAATTTGAGAACCTCAAAAACCTAAACCACCAAGGGAAAAATACCTAAAATTCACCTTTCCTGCTTTCTCTTACTGTCTACAAAACATCTGCCCCAGGAGAGATGGGATGGGGTGCAAGCACACTCTCTCACCTGCCTCCTGTCGGCAGCCTCCCAGCCCCAGCCTCAGACTTCAGCATTCTCCTGCCCTGAAACCTGCTGCAGGGCCACCACCATCTGGGGACAAGGGTGCACATTGCCCCGGCTGTGTGGCAGGTGTGGGGGAGATGCCACCGCAGCGCATGGGGCAGCAAAGCTCGCAGCCCCCAGTCGCAGATGGGGATATCTGAGCGCTCACGCTGCCAGGGTTTTTCCCATTAGGTGCTCCGATGCTTTTCTCTGACAAGACTTAAATATTTTGGGGAAGCTGGTTTCTATTGCACCTTTGGGAGATTTCTCACTGGTCTCTGCCTCAGCTGTAATCATCTTTGATCACGTTATCAGAGCACCCCTGTGCCCTGACCTTGGCATCTGAGTACCTCGTTTGTTAAACAAACAAAATTAAAAAAGAAAAAGAAAAAAGTGTATATGTGTGTACGGGGCCCAGAATCGGCACTCATGATTTGATTCTTGCAGATTGCCCTCTAGAACAATGTATTGCTGGGGACGTTTTCAGGCCCAGGTTTCAGTTCCCTTAGCTCCCACAGTTTTTGGGGCTGATCTGCAGCGGTCCTCCCTGCCTGGGCCAGGGCTAGGGACAAGGCGCTGGGACCTGTGGCATCCCTGCCCCTCGCTGAGCACCGCCTGTCTCCTGATCGACGCGGGGCAGGGGCAGGGGAAGGGGAAGGGGATGGGGAAGGGTATGGAAGGAGGGTGGGGAAGGAACTGGCTTTTTTCCTCTCTGTTAGTGGATTCTATCTTTCAAGCCTTTTTGTACAAAAAACACCTGGAACAAACCCCCAGAAATGCAAAGGGAGATTACCAGCCCTTTCTCAGACAGATTTCGTGCATTTAATTTATGCAAATACTGCACAAACTGAATTAAATATTGCAAATTATCTCAATAATTTAAATTCTGTAGCTAAAAATAGTTAAGAATATCTGAATAATCCTGAAGTGTTCACATGAAAATTTTACGTTTTGTGTGTGGGTTGTTTTTTTTTTTTCCTTAAGGAGACAAGCCAACTGGTAAATAAACGCCTACTTTTTCCAGTTATCAGTTGTTAATACCAGATTTCCAGTGAATAATGTTTTGGGGTAGGTTTTATCTTCTGTTACACAAATTATCCTTTCTGGCTTTGCATAGCATTTACTTCTTGTTGTTAGCCAAGATCTCAGTCTGGATTTCTCTAGCTGTTTTTACATAGCTCTGAAGCATGACTGTGTTAAACAAAGGATTTGCCAGCTACCTTCATTTCAAACTTGTTTCTAAAATTGAATTGTTGCATCTTAGAAACATCTTGACTGTTTGAATGTGTTAGAAATTTACTACAGAAATAGGCTTCTGTATTTTCATTTTGATTCACTTCTATGAGGGTTGCTCTGTGAAACTCTGATATTATTTATTCATAGCAAAATAAACACTCATCATGAGGTGAAAATCAATGGCACTCAATTCTATAGAAACTCAATAGTGTAAACTTTACATAAAATTGTTGGGGGGGGCTTTCTCATCTGCTAAGTAAGAAGTCCACAAATTCTACAAGGTCATTGGAAGTATGCATACAACAGAAATAAAATAAGAATTCATTTAAAATGAGTTTAATGATAGTTTTTGTTTTACTGTGTCACATATATACACATGTACTCATTCACACAGTCTGTACGGACCCACATGTGTAGATATGTGTACACACATATACATGTGGGCATCTACTTAATTTAGTAATCTAATGCCCTTTGTATTCCCCAAAGGCATTTTTTCGTGGGAAGTCCATCTAGTGAGATTTTTCGTGTTCCGTCTTAAGGTTAAACGCTCTCTCCAGAGCATTTATAAAACCGCAAACTCTGTTTTAAATAACTTCTGAAAATGCTAACTTTTCTGCGAGATTTTCCCCTGCAGATGGGAATGCGGTTCTGAGGAGCAGGGATGTAGAACATGTGGGCAAGGGTCATTAAATCTTCCTGTCCTCTCTGCCCATGAACAGGTTCTTTGGTGGGGTGCTGGCACCTCTCCAGGAGTACCATCTGCCAAGGCCAGTAGCTAAGCAACAACTTGCCTGTTGGTGGACTTTTATTACTTGGAAAAACTGATTAAAGGATAAACTGAAACAATGGATTTAACAGTATATAAGAAAAGTCAGTCCTGAGAAGTACAAGTAGATGAAATGCAGAAGAATGGCTACCACAGTGGAAGAGGCATTCTTGAGGTAGTATCTCATCTGAACTCAAGTTTTGCTCAAGAATATCAACAAAAATGGGAGAAGAAATGTCCATGTAATTTATCTGGATGAGAAAGCACAAGATTAATACCAAAATAAGTGGTTGCTATGCCAGCAGCCTTCCTGAAATGTGTGTGTTGTATGTTTCACCTTTTATGTCTCCTGGAGTAATTCTAAATCGGTGTTTGCAGTGCTGGAGCCCTGGAAAAGACTGTCCTTGGGTATACTGCAGAGGTTAGAATTCACCCAGAGGGCCTACAACCACATGATCTTGAGGTCCTACTGTTGTGAGAGGGTAACACCTGGAGAAGGATCATGTTCAGAAAACATGTCAACAAGCCAAGGAATTAAGCAGTACAGGAGCCCCCCATGTGCATACCTCTTGAATATCAGACAGGAGCACTCTACCAGCATCAGACAAGATGATGGGTTTGGGGACAGCCTAAATATTGCACAATAGGATATCACACACACTGTGCATTTAATGAGTGGGCATTAACCTCATTTGCTTGTCCTCTGCGCTGGAAACGTGAATGGAGCCTTAAAACCACTAATGTGAAACAGGCAAATTGATTAAGGAAATGATATTCAATAGTTACTTTTGGTCCTCTTGCTTGCCTGTCACCTTCCTTCTGCAACTCGCTCTTCTCTTCCTGACTCCTTTTCTACCTTTTTCTGCCACACATTTTGCCTCACTGATACCCAGTTCTGCTCTTGTCTACCTCCTCTTTAATGTTTTCAGACTCACTGTTTTCCAAATATGTGACCTCTATGTTCTGCTTGCAAAATCCATTTTCTTCCTCAGACACTACCTGCTCTTGTCGCTTTCTGCTCTTTGTGGCTAATTTCTCCGCCTCCAAAGAAAGACCAATCATAAAAGCAGAGCTCCACCTTGCCAAGACCACCTCTGAAATGAGAGGAGTTATTCTATCTTTTAAGAATAACCAGGAAACAGATGATTTTTTTTTTAAATTAAAACCTTCCACTTTTGGATATGCACAGAGCTCCTAATTGCTCAAAGACTTTCCAGTACCACAAAGCATTCTGAAACATATCCCTTCTCATTTGTGCTACTGCTTGTGACATACAGCGTGCCCTGTTGCTGGCATGGAAAGTTGAAGATCGCCGAGTGTGTTGGCCCGTGGAGCAGCCTATGCCTTTATTCTGACTGCCTAGACCGTGCAACACAAACCATTTGGAGGCTTTGGAGAATGAACATGAGTGTGACAAAACCAGAAAATGGGATTCGGTTTTTATTCTAAGTTTAAAGCTCAGCAAAAAGAGTTGTTTTTTGTGCATAGTACATGTTGTTCTAGTCAGCTGAAAACCGAATAACATGGTAGTATATGCAAATAGTAAAAGATTAAAGATTTGGCACACTCTGGAATACTCCAATGACATGTCCAATCACAGCAGTACCATCTGCTTGTCCTTATATGTGCTAAATTTATAACACTGTGCTAATTTCTGTATTAGTTTACACACCACCTTCAGGAAATTATACTTAACAGATAAGCAATATTTGGGCTGTGTGACTTATCTTTAGCAAACAGTTAGTAAATGTCTCTCCAATTACTCTCAGCTCTGTTCTTAGAGAAAGAAGTTTAGAAATCATTGATTATGTACTCTTTTTTATTCCTGCAGGAATGGCAGCGACTTGCAATTATAATGTTATTTCCCTAAGTTTTTGCTCATGCTAGAATTTTGACAGACTAAAAGGTGATCTGATTTTCACCTGGAGCATGGACACCAGTAAAATACAAGAAGCCTCATATTGTACAGCTAAATTAAAATGAACCCCTTCTGTATGAAGTGAAAATTTTACCAGATTGCTAATTGTACCTTGTCTTCAGGTGGCATTCAATTTGACGTTACAGAGTACACCACCTTCCTGACCAACGCCATAAACAAACTTACAGAAGACATGGACATGTACTCCCTGTAATTTGAAAAGGAAATAAAAGTAATGGAAGACAACCCATGGAGTCTGCACAATATTGGCATTATCCTTCTCCTTATACCTACTCACGGACACTCTGAAGCACGGGAAGACAGAAGACCAGGCATGGAAAGGCTCCTTTCCATGGCCATCTGGGGTTTCTGTGAGTCTCTTGCCCTGTTGGCTGTGTAGGTGGATGGTTTACTGATGATCCTGGAGCTCATTTGCAGTGTCTCTACATGACGCTGCACTGAATGATTTCTCCCCACAGGATGAAAGGCTGAATTATCCCTTCTTTGGGTCTGAGGGGAGAAGGTATTTCAAAGCGTGAGACCATTGAACCATCACCTGAGGGGACAGCTGTCTAGAGGATATTATAAACGTGTTTGACACATTTAAATAGATGGTTTCAGCTTGCCAGTCCTGGAATGACTCCTAAAACAAATGTCAATATAAAGAATAAGGCAATTTGTTTTGGATGATTAAGAGAATCTGGCTCACATACCCAAGGTGTGACAATTCCAATCACATCTTCATTTCAATATACAGGAAAGAAATAAACTAGGCTTCATTATTGTTCATACTGCCAGTGCTATATATTTGACATGATAATCTACAGTATTAGTCAGTAAATTGACTCAGTGGACTGCCCTTGATCATATGCTCCATTTTCTGCTCAGCAGGGCCCTCTAACAGCTATATATAGCCAGGGAGAAAAGAAAAAAAAAAAGAGAGACAATTCTCTCTTAGATCATTATGAGAGGATGTTGCGTTCAGTTTTACTGTTGCTTAAAAGGTTATAAATGATGTGATCTTTTCGCCGTCACAGATAATATATGGCTGCTGTTTGTCTGACTTGTCAACTCTTCACACAGAAATCCAATACTCCCCTCCTGTCACATATTCATTTCAAATGTGTGTTCTCTTGCAGGACCCAAAATTAAATAGTCACTATATTTTTATCTGCCAGTTTTCAAGTCTTGCCTTGGGTGGTCCTTCCTTGTCAAACCACAGTTGTCACGTTAGAAACCCACATGAGTACTTGCAGCAAACGTAAAATCTCCTGATCGTAGTTAAAATTCTGCATGCTTTTCTATTAAAGAAAATTATTGTACATCTTAATCTGTAGCTCTGCTTTTCTGCCACTGTTTTTTACATGTTTAATTACTGAGCTACTTGCTCAGGCAGGTTGTTTTTAGACTGCATCATGCATTTATGAGTTTGATATCACAGTCAAAATAAGTATTGAATTAATCCTGTCTCCTCCTCTATGTGTCAAAAAATTGTTTAGTCAGTCCAGACAGGAGGTAAAATTAGGAGTAACCTCTAAGAAGGGGCTAGATGGTGAAGGGCAGTTCTCAGTGCTGAGAAAGGATGAGAGCACAGACTCAAAAAGCAGACAGCTCAGCAGGAGATTGGCACGAGTTACTAAACACAAACTTGTGTAGCTGTATTTCAGCAGCATATCTGCAGCTGTAACCTGCACTGCTGCAGAAGGAAGGGGAACGGAAGAGCCTTAGGATAAAATGAGTCTATTGCTATTCCTGTCCACAATGGTAAATAATTGTTCAAAGATTTTTTTACTGACCTTTGTTCCAGGAGTACTTGCAAGTCAAGGAGAATTACAGGGCATAAATCAGAAATACTGAACTGTGGGTCAGCACATCCACAAAGAAATATAATTCAGCTCACAGTTTCCCTGAGGAACAATCCCTCACAAATCCCTCTTAAACTCACTCCTGAAATATTGGGCACATTACAGAAGAAACTGTTTAAGAGCACTGATTAATATTTTCAGCAACTGCAAATCTCCCAGCATACTGCCTGGTGCTGGCTCTGCCAGCTGGCTCTCAAGGGCTTTTCTGGTCCCGTTCCCTGCCATCCTACAATTCTGTGTTTGTAGTCTGAAGAAGAGAATAGAAATCAAAAACCGTCCAGGCCAAACAGCTTTCTCTACATTGTAATGCTTTAAACATGCAAAGAGGTTAAAGTCTAAGCCTCTCTGCTTTGACGCTTCAAGAGCTGCCAGTGCAGAAGATCCCCAGATTCTTATGACTTTGGCACCAGTTCCTAAGTCTTCTTCACCACGACATGGACGGCAAGAGGGAGGACTTGTGGGAAAAGGAAGGTCAAAATTCTAATCCCACTATGGCATGCTGATTACTCTTTGGGCACCCCTGTAGCCCTGGGTACAGCACTTTTGGATTGCAGGCATCTGCCTTGGGCTAAGGAGGCCTGCAGCTCTCACAAGAGACAGGGTGTGCTACACCCCCTAAAATACCTTTCTACCTCCCCTCAGATGAATAAGACTTCACTGCAGGCAAAGGAGCTTCTTGTTTCATAGCTGAAGGAGGTAAATATTTGACATGCTCACAAGAGTCAAGCTGAACAGCAAGGAATATGTATCAGTGACAGAAAAAGAGCAAGACTCTAAGAAGACTGGCTGGGATGCCACATGCAATAAAACCAGCTATTAGCTTCACGTGGGGTTCGAAAAATATTTAGGAAATAACATCTGATGAAAAAAATCTATTGTTGTGATAGAAGTCTGTTATTCAACCCCAGCTACGCAAATACCCAAAAGATAACTCACCAAGCAAAAGGAAAAGCAGTAACAGGACAAATAAGGGTGACAAAATCATCAGCCTTCACCCATCAAAAACCAAAATTCAAATAGATTATTTTTACAACAAAATAACACAATATAAGCCACAAGGGAAAGTGAACAAAGATCGAAGAGCTAATAAGAGACATACAACACAAACAGGCACCCCTACTATCTAGAAGTAACAGAAGAATAAGAGCATTCAGCACCAGAACATCATAAAAGATCTGTTGTGTATTTGGGGAAAAATATCCTTTGTGCAAACTTGAAAAAAAAAAAAAATTTACAGCTAGGGAGCAGGACAACATTTTCTGTGCCTGCTAAAAGCTACCCTCTCTGGACTTTTTACTACTCTTTCTTCACATTCCTGTTTGGTTCCTGTGAAAAACTACAGCTTATATCTTCACCGCTTGAACATCTAACACAGATGACAGTAATGGCAGAATAATAAAAGACCAGCACATTAGCAAAAAACAGAACTGAATCCACCATAGTTCACGACAGACAAATCTAGGACATCTCCAAAATAAGGAACAAAATGGCAGTGCTCAAAAACATTTAAAAAAAGAACTGCAACAGCTAACTAATCGCTTTTATGTAAGGTATGAAGTTGATGTGAAGGTGAAGAATTGGAACAGCAGTATTGACTTAGTGTTTCATAATTTAATTTTTTTTTAATTATGGGAGCAAATAATCTTCTTTTCCACCATTCTTTTTGCTTCCTTTCTTGCATGGGCTAAGGACCACCAGTAGCCCCCTTACCACCATCTGAGAAATTTGAAATGGCAGAATTACATTGGCTTATGCTAAGTCCTTAAATATGCTAAATTTATTCCTGCTCTTGTGCATGTAATAGTATGAATAGAAATACCTCAGATCAGAAAAGAAAACTACCATAACTAGCTCTCCTCCTTTCCTTTTCAACCCTACTCTCCTTGCAGGCACAGTCACTGAACTCAGTATTACTTGGTTCCTGAGAAATAACAACTGAACCCTGCGAATATGCATTACAATTTGCAAAACCATTAGTCATTCTGTTTGCTTTCATCTAATACATAGCTTTGGTTATTTCTATTTCTTCAATAACCTCACACAAGATCTTCCTCCACTTCCAACGCCCTTTTCATTCCTGACGTGCACTCCTGGCAGCTCCAGTGTCCATATGTACTCCTACTCCCAGAAATGCTGAGGAGCTAGTAGGAACAACTCATAGCAATTTTTAAAAAAGTGTTTTAATAATTCATAAGTCATCACATTGAACTGACTGCTCTCTCCACAAATAGTAAGGCTACTCATCACAAAAATACCACCTCTGGCTTAGAAAGTCCTTGAGTTGCGAAGTTCTGAGCCCAGGAGGGTGCATTGAGGACACGTTGCTGTCACAGAGAGCTTCCCACCCTAGACAGAGCCCTGGCCTAACACGGGACAGCCTTCTTGGGCTTTATCATTGCCAAAGGGAGCTTCCCACAGTGAGGAGATGCAGCTGGTTGCTGAACAGCTGCCCCACGAATTTCAAAGCTACACTGGCTATTTAACTTCTAAGTCTGGAATATGACTAGAAGAAATATTTCTACTAAGTCTCTTTGCCTTCTGACTATAATGCAGCATGATTAGCTTAAACAAGGGACAAGTTCATTTTGCCTAAGGAGTAAATCTGAAAGCAGGAATCTAAATCCAACATTATACCTTTCTGTAGGCGTTACTATAACAATTGTTTACAAGGATTTCTTTTTAATCTACAATAAAGATCTACTATTTCAGATAGGAATCTAGTTTTATGGGGTCTGTGATATGAAATTTGACTATTGCTGTGTAGAAAGGTTAAGCTGAAAAAAAATGCTACATGAAGAGCACATTGACTAGGCTAAAAAGCCAAAAAACAGATTTTCAAGCCAGGTAGGAAGAGCAACTAAGTTCACACTTGGTAAGAAAGGGTTGGAAAGTAATTAAAAAAAAAGCTATGTAGAGGAATAATTTTGAAGGTAGGAAACAAATAAAAAAACAACTAATCCTTTTTAGTTTTGCTAGGGAAATCATTACTAGAAATATTGGTGAGGCTTCCTGCAGTGAGAAGCATGATACCCAAATGTAAGAGGCTCAGAGAGAGAACTAGAATTAATAAATTCAGAAAAACTGAAGCCCAGGCATGGCAGGACATGTCACCGTATGAGAGCCTGGGGGGAAACTGGCAATTACCAGGTAGACAGGAATGAAAGAAATATAGTGACCTATGTGGGAAACACAGTGAAAAGCTAGAGTAGGGAGAATACTATTTAAAATATGTTATGCGTCCTCCGCTTTTTCATCTTAGACACACACTCATACATGCACAAATACCCAAGGAGGGGCCTGTCTGCTGGAAGAGTAACAGATATTGTGATCTAATAAGGAAACTTCAGTTGAATAGCTGCAGTATTTGCCACTGGTCCTCTCTAAATGATGGGGCAAGAACTTGCAAAACTTGCAAGAAACGTAATTGTCTTCTTCAAAGGCCACCGAAAGGTTGCAGGAGATACATAGTCTGCTGACAGGGCTGGAAAAATACTGAGAGAGAGCACAAAGTGATATTCAGAAGACCTGACTACCCACTCATTGGTGTAAATATCTGCAAACACAAGAATGTCCCCCAGGTTTCACATGGGAAGTCCCATGACATTGGTGGAATCACCAGCTTTTCAAAGTTAGGGTGGAGTACTTATGCAGTAGAAGGATTCATGCCGCACATGCAATGAAACACATTGCATCAGACAAATACATTTTAATTTATCGTGGTACGTAATAATGAATAAAAGAGTATTAGGATCTTACAGTACATCTTCCAGACAGAAGATACCAAAGACTGTAAAAGACCATCCTGTAATGCACAAGTTCTATTTCACCAGCCTGCAGTGACATCACACTCAATTAGACTTGCCATTATTTCCCTTGCCTGCCATGCTCAGCACAGAAAAACTCCTACAACACCAAAATTCTGCAGATGGGGCAAATGAGGAGACTTAGTGCCTGATTCTATACTGTGCTTTGCAAAACCTAGAGACCAAGAATGCGGCAAAACCTTTGCTTTCTGCAGAAATGTCTGTTGTACAGCTCTTTCCTGTCAACTCGACAACAGAGGCAAACCATATTAGAAAAGTGACCCCTTCGTGAAAGTGAAAGAAAAAGCTGGCAGAAGTTAATAGGCAACAGATAAATTAATCTCTTGGAAAGTTTGTGTTAGAGATTATGAGGACTGATGCATGCAGGCACCTGTAAGACTTTACATCCTGAAGAGGAAATGCACAACTTGCTTTCCTAGATGCAAGATCTCACATTTGTGCAACTCAAATGATCTGTAATGAACAAAGCTTGTGATCTCCATTCTTGACTAGTTATTCTTGTGAGAGATGAAGATTGCAGAGCACCTGAAGGCAAGTTTCTACCTCTGGCAGGCTTGGGAAGGCTCAACAGAAGAATGGATGAGTCAGTCATAGGCAGAGCACTTCCACATAACTAGCAGAAAGAATTGTCTCAGAAAACTACATGGAGAATCACTTGAAGAGAATGAGGTGAGGCATGAAAACAAAGGTATCATGTCTCCTAGGAGTCTGGTCATGATATCACAGAGACGTTAAAACCTTGGCACCTTGGTAACATAACTTGCACCTATGCAAGTGGAGTATGTATGTGTGTGTACAAATGCACATGCAGTACCTGTGTGAGAAATTACACATGCAGGTTAGAAGTTATATGATTTTCAGAGCTATGCTATCACTCAGAGGCAAGTTACAGGCTCGATGTAGAAATTCACAGGTAGGATTCCGGACTTGTGTCACTTCACTCGTTTTGGGAACCACAGCAGCCTTTTCTGACCTTTCCAATCTGGTTATCCAAGAGCTAAAAACACTCTGGCACATTCAGTATGCCAGATATATTCAACCAGCCACAGGAAAACTGAGCTCACCAATAGAAAGTCCTTCTTGACTTTGGTCCTGTTGGAGTAAAGAAGCATTGCCATGGGAAGAGTCCAGTCACAGACAGTGGAAGTGGATAAATTTTTAGTGGCATGTGGCTGGGCTTAGCAAGGAGTTTTCAGATGCTCCCAGTTTGAAAGGGGCCTTTGTAAGGAAACTGGGAAGCCTCAGCAACCATCACTCAGAGTATGTGGAGCTTCAATGTGTTTATTCCTTCCAGTGTAACTATCCCTAGATCCCTCCTCATGTAGCAGCAAAGAAAATCTCCTTTCCCAGCTATCCATCTGCTCCCAGTTGGCCAACTGCTGCTTTTGTGCAAGACAGACTAGCATTATTACAAAAAAAAAAAAAAAAAAAAAAAAAAAAAAAAAAAAAAAAAAAAATACAGCCAAAAAAAAAAACCCCCTTCCCCCCCAACCCACCTCCCCCCCGTGGCCCACGGCGTGTTTTTTGGAAAAAAAAAAAGAATTTTTTAAAAAAAAAAAAAAAAAAAAAAAAAGAAAGAAAGAAAGAAAGAAAATCAGGCCACAAAAGAAATACCCAAATACGGATATCTATATTTACAGTAATGAGCATTTTGCTCTAGCAGTGGATCAATTGAAAGAAACACGTCTAATCATTAAATCAAACTAAATGTGTCAGAATCAGGCACTGACATCAGTTTGCCATAAGCAATGGCTGTTAACTTGAACAGGAATGACTAAACAATGTTGCTTTCCCTCTGGAAAAAAAAGACAGAAAAACAAATGACTTCAACATCACTTTTTTAGAAGTACTATAAAAACTGGGTTTTACTTGAACCCATGAAATTTTTCAGACGTTGAGACAGCACGAGGTTTCAAAAGTCTGGTTAACACAATTTCGTTTTGCACAATGTCATTTGGACAACATTATTACAGAATGCTTCACAATTAATTACATTCAAATAGCAGCTTCTATCCCCTGTGGAGAACGGGATTAATTGGGTCAGATGTAAATACACATTTCATGGATCCTTCTGAACACTTGCCCATCTTGCCAATTTACCGTGTAATTTGATACAACTGGTGTACTATGCTCTGGAGATGCGCAGGGCGAGCACAGTTGCCAGTCAGTGTAGAAATACACGGATACAGCAGTGCTGGTATTCTCCACCTGCATTATTCTTGGCTCTAACTGCCCAACCCTTTCATTCTTTTGCAGTAATACCAATTTATATTTATTCACGCTGAAATACTCTGCTGTTGAAAATGAAGCTTGGGACAGAACTCAGAATTGATATGAAGTGTCGTGGCGGACTCCTGGCAATGTGAGGTCAGAAACTTCTCCTCCCAGGTGTCTTCACCCCCCCCCCCCATTGGAAAGGGAACCTGACCATTACAACAAAGCGAAACCCTGAGACCATGCCCTTAGTGAGTCCTGACTCTGGGCAGGGAAAGAGTAAAGATAAGCTACCTACAGAGAAAGAACAAAGGAGCCAACTTTTGGGAAAAGTTGTTTCCTTGACTCCTTGTGCAGCCTAAGCCTAAATCTTGGGACTTGCAATGGCTTTTCACATTCTTTCTGGAGTCTTGGGTAGGGGCAGCATAGGTTACACATGCTCATCCTGAAGTCCTCTTTCTTCATTTTTGATCATGAAATGCATATTAGTCCATTTTTTCACTGTCTTTTTTCCATGAAATAAGGTGGGCCAGAACACATCCAATGAAAGAATCACGATTTTCTAAAATAATCTGAAAAACAGAAGTTTGTGCCTGTGGCAGGTGGTTCTTGAAAAGCTACTTCTTGATGCTTTAAAACATTAAAAATAAGAACAGGGTTTCCTGCCTTTTTCTAACTGCCCTATTTCCAGTTTGTACTATCCCCTAGGTATAATAAAAAATGAGATATTTGCACCCAGCTGGAGAGTCCCTTTCATGAGCTGGAAAACTGCAGAGTTCATTTCTGGCGTATTTCCTGCTGTTCATGAGTAACTACCAGGACAAAGTTGCTCAAGTGAAGTGCAGACTTCAGTCCCCAAGGCTTGTCAGTTCAGAGCTGATCCTTTCAGCCACTGCGTGCTGGGTAGGTACAAGGGAGGACTTGGAGTTTCTAAAGCAGAGTTAACACTACCAAGCAAACAAAAAACACTTCATCAGGTACTCCTGGCTTTTCCAAACCTGCTTGTCCCAGATGGTGCAGCATACAGTCATTTCATCATCCCAGATCTGAAACATCATAATATTACTGATCTATAGCCCCTTTAAACTTAGTTTTACAATGCTTATATCCTGTTCATATCTTATTGAATGTTAAGGGGTAATTTGCTAAAGTATTTGCACGTCGGGCAACTTGAGTCGTGATACCGTATCATGTCCTGCTTGGTGCTTTGGTGCCACGCCTGGTCCCTAGGGTTTCATTATCTGTCCCCCACTCCCACTGACTACTCTGCGTTGCACCACTCTGATCTTACCAACTCCTCATCAGTTCTCCACTTCTTTGGTTTCCACCACCTCTAAACTAGACGTTTTCTCCCTATCCTATTTTGGTTCTTTTTTCAGAACTAAGAATTTTGTTCTCAAGATTTTTTTCACCTGGTTTTGCCTCTACTCTGGTACCTGCATTCTATTACTTCACCTTGCATACTTGTACTCTGCCAGCTTAATTAATGCTTAGATATTTGGAGGTTTTTTTCATAAACTGGTATTAGATGTTCCATAAATTAGTCTTGATGTGCCTGATTTTTGATTTGGTTTTCAGAGTTCTATCACTTGAAGTGTAACTGTCATTTTTGTCTTCTGTTTCTTGGTTTGGGGTGAAAAATCCACCCCATATAGTCCGTCATCTTAGTGTGTCTGAAGCTGTGTAACACATGAAACAGAGATACTTGTTTCGAGCATTTTATCTTACAAGATTTTTTTGATCTGTTTCTTGGATACCACCCCCACGGCTGAACTTGTTCTTTTCCTACAGGTTAATCTTTCTTTGGGGACTCCTGTCCTTCTTTAGACCTGTGCCTGGAGCTGTACTAAGGATTTATATCAGAATGTTTTTCTAGTTTGAGATGATGCTTTTGTTTAGATGTTTAAACTCACTGTAGTCAGTCCATTTAATAAAAAATACTTTGACTGATGTTAACTAGGGCCATTCCTAGCCTATTCATGTTCACAATAAAAAGACAGACACGGACATTCAGATGGAGTCACAAGGTGACACGGCAAAATGCTGGAATGTATTGTGTCTATTGTTTAACTGGTTCTCTGCAGTCGTATGCGGGACTATAAGTTCAAGCTAAATGATCATTTTGGTGTATTTATGTTCTACTGGATTTTTTCTCTGCAGTTACATTATAGTGCTAATGCAATTGCCCTGGAGAAATAAAAATAACCAAAATATCTTGAGGGTGTTTATCTACAGCAGAAGCTATATGCTCTTTAATCCATTAAGTACACAAGATGTGTGTGAGAGAGAGAAAGCCATTCAGACTAGGATTCCTATTTTTCACAATGAAACTCGTGTGCTTGAGCTGGCTCAGTGACTACCAAAAATAGCTCAGCAAAAAGGGCTTTCCTTGAGCACTTCCATTATTCACATGATGCGGCACCTTACATAACGTGAAGCTTGCACGTCTTCCCACCGAGTGCGGTGCACACGGATGTTAGCGGGCAAAAATTTCCACCAGAGACAGTAGTACCAAGTGTTTTAAAGGCAAAGTCAGGCTGAAGGCATGGATTTTTTTTCAATGGGCAAGTCTGAAAATTCTTAAAAATTGTTTGGGTGATCTGATGGAGGGATTTCAATTTGAGATGGCCTTTGAAACCTGGTGTTACTCAATGCGTAGCTCTTCTCCTTTTCAAAGATGCAAATACTGTTACCTTGACAGTAGTGGTGACTTTGTTAGGATGCTTGGGGTACCCGCCTTGCCACTGGCAGCTCCATCCAGAGACCAGCAGTTCTCTGAAGAACTCGACCAGTTCTGCCATCTTTGTCTAGTGGAGTTATCCTCTGCTGCTGTAATCACTTAGTTTCAGTCACAGCCCTTTCATCTGAAAACACCATTTGTGCCTCCCTTTGCTAATCTGCATGCATGTGAACCCCCTTGGTTTCAACATTGTTATTTATATTGCTCTGTGTTCCCTGCACATGGGATTAAAGTCTGTCACAGCCTCCAGCTGCACAGTTTTTTTGTTCAAACTATAAAGTATTGCTTTTAACACTAACAGTCCCAAACTTAACCCCTATTCTTGGTCACAGTGATAACGATTTCACATACGATTTAGGAAGTCATCTCTGAAATTATGGTATGAATACTAGCGTGCTGTGACTCATTTTAACTACAGATCATATAACGATTACTGTTTTCAAAAAAGGGTGATTGAACCTGTGTAAACACAATTCTTCTGCTTCCCTGAAAACCCATCAAATTGAAAAATAAGCAAATCTTATTTGATTATCACAAATCATATTATAAAAAGCTATTTTCTTTTAGGTGATCTGGCACTATGCAATTTTAGATTTTTAATATAACGAAACCGTACTACATCGTCAGTACTATCAGACTCATGGCTTCTGAAGCCTGTAGTCTCTTTATGGAAAAAGTAGTATCATGATATACAATAAATAGGCAACAATTTGTGTCAGCAGTGAAGTATTGCTACTGTGAGCAGGAAGGGTGTATTTCACTGTGTGCAGGAAGACTATATGAATCTTTAGGACCAGCACTGAATGCTTCCTCTAGGAGAAACTGCATAGGGTAGGCAGACAGGCTGAAGCACTGATTACCTGAGAATATAGGTATTTATTCTGTATGGAAGATGGCAACAGGTCCTGATAGTGCAATCTTTTCTAATCCAACAACAGGTCAATGGTTCAGCTGCAAATACAGTTTATGGACCATCAGCGATATGACCCAGACTTCTCTAGAGAAGTATTAACCAGTCTGATCTTTAGCTTAGGAGATATGATGGTGTTTTAAGGTGTTTTGCGCTTTCATGCAATGCTGTGAGCGTCCAACACTAAGAAGAAGAAGACACAACAGAAGAAAGTGGCAGAGCTATAGACTTGCAAAACAGATAACAATATTCTTCTTATTTTGTAGATATAAGTGCTAAATGCAGGAATTCTGGTCAGGTGTGATTTAGCACCTATTATTTATCTCTCCAGATTAGCACTGAACGAAGCAGTATAAATATTCTACCACCCCTTTTTTACACTGTCTCCTCTTGACTATGACTTTTAGATTTGCATTCAACACAAACCCTTGGTTCAATGAGCAATACCACAGCAAGTCAAGCTCCCTTCTTGTAAGGCTTCTTGTGGCACCACAGACTATATTGCTGTGTTCTCTTCTGCGTGTAAACATCCTTCTCTTGAGCAGAAAAGTACCAAGCTGCAGCTATGGCAGAATTGCTCCAGAAACCTCTGTCTTGGTACTTCTCCTCTGTTCACCTCTAAAGTGCACATCACTTCTGTGGTGGGAGATCTCCAGGGGAAACGAGTGCCAGTGCAGCTCCAGTTCTTAGGGCCCTGCAGCAAAAGTACTGCAGTGACGTGGCCCCTCTGTGTACTGCACCGGCTGTATATGTAATACACAATATTCAAAAGCAGAAGACAGGTTTCTTCAAGCTTTCCTTAGAAAGAGGATAGCTGGGCCTTACAAGAACCTTAATTAGACTACTAGCACTTTGTGATGGATAAGACATGCAACACTGAGTACTTGCTTGTACTGGTTTTGTAGTTGTATGGCATCAGCTTTCCAGTGGCAACATAGTAATATTGGTCATATCTTCTAGAGAGACCCTGAATTTTTCTTTTTATTTTTGGTTTTGTGTATGTGTAAATATGATTATTTCTACAATAGCATCCAGAAATGAATGCTCTCTTCTACTGCTTGATATCGTAGCTCTGAAAGTGAACAATTTATTGCATTGCAAACCCTCTGTCCTAATTATTGCTGTGTAACATGAACCCTGTTTTTTCTTTGATTTTGAAAGCTACTAATTCCCTTTACAGTCTACAAAATCCACTGAAATCATCTGAATCTTATAATCACATAACTTTGCAGAGCTTGATCAAAGCCAGAGACCCACTACAGCTCAAAAGCTGCTCAGGCGATGTTTCTTGTTCTGGGAAATCAGGTCCTGAAAGATTTAAATCCTGGTCCCATTTTATTTAAATGAGTGCATTTCATTTCTCAGTCACCAGCACCAAGCAGTGAGCTGCACACTAAGCTCATTTCTTTCTCCATCACTGATTTTATTACCTCCACCACTCACCCATAATCTGGATCTATCAGCTGCTATCATATTGCTTCTGATCTGCTACATGCTACACTCTGTAAACGACTTCAGCCCCATGGCTCTTCACCAGACAAATAAAAAGAAACCAATGAAATACATTTTTGCATTCATAGCTACTCATACTCCACTAAGCAGGACTCAGGACATCACGAGGAGGAACACTGCAGGTTAATGGTTCAGGAATAATCACCACATGAATAAAAATGCATTTCATTATACATACCAGATTTTGTTGGAATGCACTCATCTGAAAGATGACACGATGTGGGATTCATTGTCTCAAGGCATTTCCTATGCTCCTGTCCCCCCCATTCGCCCTGTATAGATACAGGACCAGACTACCGAATACACATGCACTTTCCTTGAGAGGTTTGGAATGGGGGTGGCACAAGCCAATCGTGGAAAAAAACAAGCATAAGGATGGGCTACAGGAATGTACAACGTAAAACTGCTGTTCATGCTGGGGACAGTACTGTGTATTTTGTGGGGACGTTTATCAAAGAGAATACAAGAGAGTACTAGTGATGCCATCCAAATCATCTGTATTGCTGATTTATGACATCGTTTCACATACTAAAAGTCTCTCTTGCTTTCTCTTTCTCACTATGGTTTTACCCTCAAACTTGAATTGCCGATCTGATTCACTGTCCCGTAAGCTGATGACTCTTTGCCCCGCAAGCCATTCAAGCGCCTCACGGACTCGACGCTTTCATTCCCGACAGTCATAGTCTGTGCCTGTCCCCAGAGTGTCAGCATAGATAGCAGCAGCAAGGATGAGAACAGTACAGTGGTAACACGGCGACACACATACACAACACGGAAAGAGAAGAATGGCTCAGTTAGAGAAGACCATCATGCAAAACAACATGAATCACTTTCAAGGCAAAATAAACTGAGAAAATCGTGAGAGACAAACTGAAGTGACACAGAAAACACCTCCTAAACAGATGGCCTTAGTAACGCTATTCCGTATCTTGAAATTCGTGCTACCAGATTCACAGAAGAAGTGAAAGTAAGCCTGTGTAAACACATAGCTGTCTTTTAGTCCAGCAGAGTATTTCCTTGTATTTAATTAGGGAATTGCCCATTTTGCAAAGAATCCATGTACCAGCTGGCCTAGGATAAACACAGATCTTCTGGTGATTTGGCTTTAAATAACTTTCTTTTAATTGTCACCATGTTAATCATTCCCACAGCAAATGAATGACCACTTCCATGGACCAAAACCTCTTAATTTTTGAGTGATGCCACTGGATATTTTTACTTACCAGTGGTAGCTGCTTGCCTAGTTGTTCACCTCTAATGAACATCGCATCCAAACCTGAAATTACAGACCCCTTACAGCAGCTTCTGTTTCTGCCTTGCTGGTTTTTGAAACAAAGGCTTACAGTGGCAGTGCATCTGGCATGTGTGCCTGCAGACAGGTAAGCATTTCTGCTCTCTCCTATAATCTAATCTTAGCGGGAATCTCAATTCACCTGACAATATTAAACCAGAGAACAGCATTGGATTGCTTCACAGAGCATCCGTCAAATATTACATTAGCTACAGAACATTTATTAGACAGACCTCTCAAAACTCAAATGCCCTGTGCCATTGTTGTCATCCCTTTTGTAAAGGAAACAATTATTTATGGTTTGAAGCACTCGCACAACTCAAGCCAATAATTACTTCATGTAGCAAATGTATACGTAGAGTATAAACCTAAGGGTTTCTACTGATACTGAAGACCAGTGACATAGACACGAGAAGGATGAAGCCTTTATAGCTGTGGGAATGGTTACAACTAAAATACAATTTAATGTCTATTCTTTCCTTTCCATTTACCAAAGAAAAAGTCAGAAAGTACGGACAGACTTACGAAAAATATTTCTGTACTGACACCTAGGTTAAAAATAACTGTCTCTTCTACATTTCAGTTACTGGTATAAAATGGAGTGATAACGATACTCACAAATAGACCCTTTGTTAATAGTCATTGCTTTCACCTGTTCCTTATCTGCTGGTGGATGCCACAGAGCAGCACAATATTTGTAAAGGTAGAGCTGCCTCAGTAATTGCAAGAAGAGACGAAAATTCTTGGAATCAGTGACTAATCTTTTAACATTCATTGATAACTTCATAAATTGCAAATAAACCTAGTGGCCAGTTTTCAGCTCTTTATCAAGGAGTAAATCACTCAAAAGGAAACTTTAGAATAAGAGTCTCCTGCAAGAGCACGAAGAACTGAGGTGAGAAATCAACTGTACGTCAGCATGCTGTCAGGGCAGATTCAGTCACCCCAAGTAAAGAGCAGCTGTACCTTATTTTGTCTTCTTTGCCTTCTTCGAAGCCTCAGAAACTCCTTGTGCTGTCGTGAAACAAAGTTGACTGCTGCATATTCCAGTAATGCAGCAAAGACAAAGAGAAGGCACACGGCCATCCAGATGTCAATAGCTTTTACATAGGAGACCTAGAAAGAAGTAAGACACCGCATGTTGTATTTCAAACTTCTTCATAAGCTGAAGATACTGACATGAAAAATAAACACATTTCTGCACAGCATGAGTTCCAGTTGTTCAA
>Ga0181612_170396_pt1 | contig 21731 bp, 9 predicted proteins | sample HoacroProtozoa21_FD_119630 | JGI IMG/M metagenome (GOLD analysis project Ga0181612, IMG submission 119630) | Hoatzin crop microbial communities from Cojedes, Venezuel. Combined Assembly of Gp0051906, Gp0051904, Gp0051908
CAGCAGTTATCTAGGTCTGCCGATGCCTCAACACCCAGGCTTGGCCATCTAGCACATAAACGAAATGTTTACTGCTGGTATTTACAATGCTTCTAGATGTCTGGGATAACAACAGTGTTAATTATAAGTGATGAATCAGAGATTAGATGTTAGTCAGCAAGTTCTTCTGCTGTTTGCAGAGCAATATTGGTCTAAAGTCTAACTTGCTCATTTCCTGCCTGGTAGTAATGAAGCATCTGAACTTTGGATGAACTTTAGGCTCAACTCCAAAGGCCATTTGTAGAAGAACCATCTTCCCCTGTACTTCAGAAATTCACAAGGTGGAAGATGTTAAAAATCAATGTTTTGGAACCCAGTATTCTCAATCATACTGAAAACATGTAATTTTCTCTGAAGTATTTCAGTGACAGGCACAATAAATACAACTTGAACACCATTTATGAGCTACATCTGTTCCATAAAAACAGTTTTTTAGTTTATTTTTGGAAATTGACAGAAATCATCCTTCTAAACCACAGCCTGAGGACTCAAGGTCACCTTTCTCTTTCTTACAGAGCATAAGGCTCGTAAAAAACAGTTTGATTGGTTGAGGTTGGTTAAGGCAGACGTACGTGCTATGAATACGGCAAGTAAACATGCAAGAAATATTAAAACCTTTCCACTTCTAATAGAAAAGTCATAACTACATTATGGCAAGATGGGTCAATAAACTCCAAGAGCAAATAATATTCCATGACTTTCATGCAACACCACATAACTTCTCTTCTGTGATATTATTTCAAAACACATCACCTCGTAAGAAAGAGTGGCTGTAAATGAGTTCAGCAAGATACCCTTCAAATATTGCTGGCAAGGCTTTTTACTAGGATTATACTGAAGGAAAAATTATTTCACATGTGTCTGAGATTTAGACATTTAACTATACTTCCTTTGAAATTAAAACTAAAAATCTAATAATACTCTGCAAATAAAGACACTTTGGTTTAGAATTTTCAAATTGCCATGGAAAAGACATCTCAAGGATTTTTTAAATTCTGCATTAAAGTGCAAATTTAACCAAAACCCTAACCTGTCAAAACATTCACAAAAGAAACACAAAATATTTTACTCTGAAGTAAATTTTTTCTTCCCCCAACACAGGCTGAATATCATGGTAAACTTTACTCCATTTCAGCAAATTTTTTTTATTTCGGCTGAAATCTATGATGACATACCACATAGCTAACAAAGCTTCTCTGATCCACTGTAATCTCATCTTTCCTTATGGATTATCTGTTCCCTATTTGTGGCAGGAATATTCTGCTTTCTTCTGAAGTTTCTGCTTCAGTACTGTATATCTAAATGCAGACAATGCGTAGTTGTCCTTTGCTGATTATTATTCAGTAATACTTGTACTTATGGTTTGAAGAAACAACACCATCATTTACAGTTAATGTTGCTGATTGCCACAGAATACCACTATCTTTCTTACAGCCATCCAAAATAAGACAGAACAGTTGGAATTTTGACTGTAATACGACGCTTCAAAGATCAGTTTTAACTCAGGTGTTGCCTAAATTATTCCATATTTTGGTGAGAGGATATAAAGAAACAAGTGATTAGACAGTAAGGTTATGATATTTTAAAGTTCAAAGGAGGAGATGAAAATAACTTTCTGGATATCTGAGCATAAACTGAGCAAATCAAAATGATATGCTAGGTGGGAAGACGGTCTGAGCAGGAAGATGATGTTGTTGAACTGACAGGGAAGTCATAGGTGAGAACACAGCAGAGCTGAGTTGCTCTGGCATGTAAGGGTAAGAAGCCATATAGTCTCACAGATCACACAGCATCTTAGAAATCACTCACTCTCTGGTCTCCTCTCTGATATTTTAGGTAAATTTTTATTCCATTTGCATTTCTTTCTCAAGCTGTTGTCCTCAGATGTATTCATTTAAAGAGAAATTAGCCAGCTAAGGAGATTTGGAGATATGAGATTGACACATCAGGTTTCACACACCAGTAATGGCAATCATCAATCAAAAATATCAAACTGGTAATAAAACAGTCTTAGTGTAGGCAAATCATCAAGGTAAGGTGATTATTTTGGATAGAAGTAGAGAAAAAATCTTATAAAGTAATTGATGGTTGTATTACCCATCTTTTTATCAAGTTTATGCCTGATGCTTTGTTACAGAAAAATATGGCAAGAAAATTTAGCCACAATAACTGTAAAATATTTAGCAGTTACAAAAATCCTAATAAATTTTTCTTTTTACATGAAATGAATAAACACATTTTCCAGGAAAGAGTCAACTACTTTATCCCTGGCTGTCATGTCGTGCAGCACTATTGCTCTGGATGTCTTTTGCCAGTTTGACACAAAAACAAACTCCTTCATCTTCTAGAGAAACAAAAGAACAAACATAGGTGTTTGTCACATTTATTTCCTTTGTGTGAAGGGAGAGGGTAGTGACCACAGCATGTCTTTGCTTAATCCTTTCTCTGGATGCTTTAAAACACTATTTTAATATTTCATTTATACTTTATTTTTCTCTAGAAAAACAAATAAACAAACAAACAATCAAAACCCTTCATCCTTATCTCCATCCAATTTAAATATAACACAGGAAGGAAATAATCTATTAGTCTTCAAATTTATGCACATGGAAATACCACAAACCGTGAGAAGGGATAGATTAAAGAAGTACTAGGAGAATGCCACAGCTCCGGACAACTGCATGAAACTAAGTATGAACCAGTTTGAAAATAGCTATGAACCAATTTTTCACATTTTTAACCATATTTTGTAACACTGAGAGGAGTGGCTGCTATACCAGAGGATCGTGCTGCCATCCAGAGGGACCTCAACAGGCTGGAGAAATGGACTGATGGAAGCCTCATGAAGTTCAACAAGAGAAAGTGCAAGGTCCTGCACTAGTACTCCATAGAAAATAGGAGCTGATGTTCTGGGAAGTAACTTTGCAGAAACACCCTAGGACACTAGGTGGATGCCAAGGTGAACATGAGCCAACACTCTGCCCTCCAGGCTAGTGGTATCTTAGGCTGTATTAGGAGGGGTATTATGGAAAAGCAGAGGACAGTGATACTTGCCCTCTCCTTAGCACTGATGAGACCATGTCTGGAGTACTAGGTCCAGTTCTGGGCCTTCCTTCACAACAGAGAAATGGAGATACTGGAGAGAGTCCAGAGAACAAAGGTTCATCCTGAACACAAGGAAATGTTTTTTAGTGTGGGGGTGACATAGCCCTCTCAAAGGTTGTCCAGAGAGGTGGTGAAATCTCCATCCTTGGAGATCTTCAAAAGCTATCTGGACGTGGTCCTGAGCAACTGGCTCTTGTTGATCTTCTTCAGCAGGGGCAGTGGCTGAGGTGACCTGGAGGGGTTCCTTCCAACCTCAACCTTTCACTGATTGCCAGGTAACAAGGTGCAAGTCCTTCTCCTCTGACAGCCCTTGGAGGGTGAGAGTCAGGGTATACTTGTGGTGTTGAAGAAGTCACCAGGATTCCCCCACCCATTACTCTGCTGCCCATTGCTGGGTCTTTGTGGGTTTTTGGTGTGTTGCCTTTGCTTTCCTCTTCCTAGTGCGGGGAAACTCGGGTACCTTGCACATCTGTCTTTGCAGGACGTGGTGTCATCTACTGAGGAAGTTCACGAAGAGAGCAGCTCTGCTGGGACAGCCAGCAGGAGCCAGCTGCAGTGGGCAGAGCAGTCAGAGGCATCAAAAGACAACCATCCAAGCCCCACCTGCCTGGGACAAGCCAGCAACGCAGGCTGTGTGGCCTTGTGCTTCAGTCTCTTCTGCTTTGGCTGCATTCAGCAGTGGGCCATGGCAAGCACAATGTGCCTACTCTGTAGGTGACCTTTTGATCTTGTCCTACAGGTGCTGCCAGCAGATGACCAGAAGGAAGAGCACAGTCGGCTTTCCTGCCTGCTGCCAGAGGAAAGTGGTCAGGGAGATGCCCCGGAGCAGACCGCCACGGTGGTGCTACATCCTGGTCAGATCTGCCATGACCCATGGGATCCTAGCTGGGAGGAGGAGGCCTGTGGGGAGTGACTGAACATTGAGGGGTGATAGAGCTCCAGTGTCCCCAAGCACCACCTCCCACCAGGCTCCCAGTGCTTCCTGGGCACGAAGCCAACTGAGTGCAGGGCAGCACATGGTCAGCCTTGGGGACGGAGCCTGTGTCCATATCAGCACGCTGGCACTGCCACCCTTGCACATACATCTCTCCTTTAGACAAGCCCAATAAACGTCCAGTTGCTTTCTGTGGGGTGATTTTTCAAAACCAAAAAATAAGCCATTGCAGGGAATACTTTCCAACATTCTTTCAACAATGTAGGAAATCCAGAGGGGAGATTTTCCTGGAGGACATGGTAATTTTATTTAACATAAATTCTGCAATATTTCCTATGTCACAAGATGTGATAGAAACAAGGTTAAAACCCTGCTGCAAAGCCACACAAAGTTGGCAAATGAAAAAACAATCATTAAAACTTAGGAGTCTCAACTAAGGCCCTAATCATTCAGCCCAGCTGTCTCAGCCACTTCAGCTCTACAAGTGACAGTGAGCTTTTGCAGACACTTCCCAGTTGTCAGGTTCTCCTGCCTGCTATACATCCTCATCACCTCATCCAGACCCTGGTGTCACCTACTGGGATTTCTTCCGAAAGAGAAGGGGCAGATCAGGAGCAAGGATAACAAAAACCCTTACATGGGTTAAAACAAAACAAAACAAAATGGATAAAAAGGTCCACTGTTGGCATAATTTGTTGCCACGCTGCTTACCCATTTGTAACTTACCTAGAAGCATACTAGTCAATGCTCTGAAGGAGGCTGAAGTCACCCCTTTCACTCACATATCAGAACTTCTCCTGAGATATCTATTCAATGGAATTGGCCTTCACTCAAACTAGGAAAGTGTCACTAAGCTCAGCGATTTAAGAACTATTCTGCACACGGAGTTCTACAACTGGCTGTAAAGTATATTCTCTTCATGGCTGTCTTTTAATTATTTCGGGATGAACATGGTCACTGAAAGAGACAAGTGCACCCGTCTTTAACTCTATGGTTCCTTTATATTATTTTTTCTTCTTTAAACATGGAATCTATGTTCAGAAAGTGAATGAGGTGAGAAATGCCTTAGCTTTTGTTGTTGGATAAAAACAACACAGGTTCTCTCCTTGGACTTGGGTGTGTATACACATATGTGCACACATATGATTTCTCACTGAAATGTTAAGAAAATGAAACTGATTAGAAGAACATCACTCACAGTATAGGGTGCTTACTTTTAAAAATGTCTATCATGACACATAGAGGAAACAATGCAATGTACTGCTTTTAAGATACCATCCTAACAGAAGTATTCCTGACTAGTGTGTTAGTCTGTGTCTTCTCCCTCTGCTATAAAAGGATGTGATTGAGGTCATGACTTTTCGCTGAAATGTTCACTTAAAAGTAAAAAAGCTTTATCCAAATTCCAAAGAGATTCTGGAGAGGAGTTCCAACTCATGTCAGCAAAGGAAAAATCTAGCCGTAAATTTGACAACAGCTTTCATGTGATACCTTGCAAATGCTTTGGGGCTTCCTTTTCCCCTTATCTTTCACGAGAGAAATCAAACTGAAATGGAGTGAGCTGTCAGAGAGACGCATATTGGGCCAGATTCATATGTCCTGCAATTCCAGAGGTTATGACTGTGCTACATTCAGGATCATGACTCTTCGGACATTTGAGGAAATGTTTGTTATTAATGAACCAATAAGAAAATTCATATTCTTTACATTAATTTGGAAGATCTTTATTTTTATGCAACATGAGTTCAACTATGCTATTGCAGCCTTGATCTGTGCTTGAGAATACTGGAGTATTTTACAACTCAGAACATATAAATCAGCTTCACTCTAGATTAGCTGTTCTGCCTAATACCAACCGCATGTTTGTTTACCCACAGCTTTTTAAACTTGACGTGACAGATATAGTTTAAAAAAAGAATACACAAGAAATCTTACTGTTCACTTGAGAACTTGAAGAAAATAGCAATCAGTAGAAAGATGACCTGAGGTAGTGACATTTGGTTGCAAATGTCTTTCTGGATTCAGATAAAGTAAGAATTTGAGCTATTTATCAGAGTTGTGATTGCATTGACAGCCCAAAACACAGGAATCTCCCACAGGAGAGTGGGAGTTCCTTGAGTTACTTCTACCTCCTCTCCCACACTCTGTCCATGACGAAAGGAGCAAGTCTTTAGGAAACACCATGCTCTTCCTAGTATTAGCATATTCCACACAGAGCATGACTATTTCCCAAAACTTCTGCTTTAAGATAAACTAACTTTCTGAGGATAACTACATCCAAGAGAAGAGTTTACAGTTTTTACACTCATAAACAGTTCCACTAGGAAAAAGAGTGGCCATTCAATAACTTCCTTCCAAGAGCCACTGCACTTTTCATGGTTAGACACCTAAGGAGGCAATGTGTTTACAGAGACCTCCAGGATTCTGAAAACAGCCAGCATACAACATGCACTAGCAGCTAAAGATGTTTTCACAGATTCACCGGTCATGCTTTGAGATCACTCATCAGGACTCTTCATATTAAAAGGAATCCACTACCAATACAGATTCCCAGTCATATCCCATCTCTACTTTCATGGCCTCCTGTTGACCCCTAACTCTGGGCAGTAATGCCATGTTCCCTTCACGGGCCTTTGGGTGAATGCTCTAGCCAACAGATGGGAATGTGAAAAGGTGGAACTGCTGGCAGTGGAGTATTGCTGAAGGTGCCACCCAGCTATCATGCCAAGGTCAGTTACAGCATTGTGACACATCCAGCAGGAAGGTAAAGGGCAGAATACATTTCTTATGAAGTAAGGGGAGACTAGGTATGAGTTAGGTGCTTGACTATACAGCACTGTCAAGATTTGAACGATTCTGGCCTGCACAGAAGCAGACTATCCAGCCCTTAGAATAACTTAAACAGAAAAAACATAATCACCTCAGGACTCCAGATGCCTCCTGGGCCAGATTCAAGTTGTGAGTAGTACAGAAGATCTGGAATTTGGGCTTTGGTGCTGCCAGGTCCCATGTGTTAAGTGTCCAAGTCTTTTAGTCACATTAAAAGGTTTTAGTATTAAGTGTGTCTGGCTATCTGGTCTCACTGATGAACGCAAGCTGACCTTGAAAGAGATACTTACTGGAATTTTTTTCTTTTTTTTGCGTGACTGAAAACTTGGAATGCAGCGCTTTACAGTACAGTACACTTGCAGCAAGTTTAGACAGTCTAAAGCTCCTACAGCTGAACTCATGGCTTCCCAAATACAACAAAAAAGAGCAAGAACAACATTAAGGAAGGTATTAGCTTTATTTTGACAGAATTGTTTGTTGTAAAAGACAACCTGCTGGCTATTTACATTTATCTGAGGTGCCTTGGTTTGGGTTTACATTATGCTTCATGTGATATCGTTATTTCTTCATGATCTCTTGCACCGTCAAAGAACACTAATAAAACCACTTCCCACTTCCTCTGGGAAGCAGTTTATTATTAGTTATTATGTAGTTAAATATCAATAATGATATTTAAAAAATTAAATCCATTATTACATTGACATAGTACATAAAAACCCTGCCATTCTGTTAACAAACTAAAGAACAAAGAAGTTGAAAATGTTAAAAAATAACACAAATGATTGCGTTGCCTTGGACATAGAAAAAAATTTTCACATCCTTCAACCGAATTGTGGCTGACCAGGAAGGGAGTGATCAAAGCTTTCTAAATCCATGTATTATGCTCACACCTAAATAATCTGCTGGTTTCGTTGTTATTTTGTTTGGTCAGGCACGCTAATGTTGCATTGTCGTTATGATATCCTTCTGGTCTTAGCAAATATAACAATTACATAACTTCGAAAAGCCATATACTATCTAAAAATAAAAACGGGCATTGTTGGTTTGTACAGTGTTTGTTGATCTAACCTTGCTACAGAAATCTGCCAGGTAGTCTTTCCAGGGCCCACAAAAATAAATAAACCTTTGTACTTCGAACTAGTTTCACAAATTTCAATGGTAGAAACTTTCTCAACTTTTGCAAGAACAGAGCTAGTCCCAATATGAGGCCCGAAAATAATGTTCATCTAAAAAAAAAAAAATGAGGAAAGAAACATCCTCTCCCAGTGACTTTAGATGGCATTTTCTCAGTTTATAGGTAATTCTGCAACCTCTACTGTCTTATCAGTCAGTGAAGGAGAGTTATCCTGGCTTTGGAATCATTGTACCTATCCTGACACAGATAAAATCCACTCATATAGAACTGAGTTTGTATGATTACTTTTAAAAGTAAAGAAAAAAGAAGTTTAATCTTACCTATATGCACCATGATAGAAAATGCAACAGTGAGATAAATAAAAAAAAGTCCCAAACCATGATAGTCTGGGAAACTTTCTAATAGCAAGGAGAATGAAGCTTTGGAACAGATGATGTAAGAGTTTATGGAGTCTGTCTTCGGAGGTGTTTAAGGACATCTCTTGGTAATAATGGTACAGTTGATCCTGCCTTGTGGCAGATGGATAATTAAATGAAGTCCTGAGGTCCTCTCTAGCCCTGTTTCCTGTGATTAGCAATTTTCCCCTACAAATCCTCATTTTAAGGACCACATCATGCGATTGTGCAACACTCCAGTGAATAATTTTTGTAGCATGTTCCTTTCACACAGATTTTGCAAAAGGGCTTTTGTAAATAATGCAGTTTATAACACCTGGGTAACAGAAGCTAAAATCACTCTTACACTTTCACACAGGGAAATTCAAGAATTCTGCAGGCTATTAGCAGGGAGGTGATAACAGAAAACAGTGCTGGATTTTTTGATCCACTTTTGCTCTCATTTCTGCCATAAATCTAAATTTATTTCACAGAATCACAGAATCACAGAATGATAGGTGTTGGAAGGGACCTCTGTGGGTCTTCTAGTCCAACCCTTTTGCCGAAGCAGGGTCAGCTACAGCAGGCTGTACAGGACCGCGTTCATGCAGGCTTTGAATATCTCCAGAGAAGGAGACTCCACAACCTCCCTGGGCAGCCTGTTCCAGTGCTCCATCACCCTCAGAGGGAAGAGGTTCTTCCTCATCTTCAGACAGAACTTCCTGTGCTTCAGTTTGTGCCCATTGCCCCTTGTCCTGTCGCTTGGCACTACTGAAAAAAGCTTGGCCCCATTCAGTATCTAGTTGCCATACAGTTTTGTTGACACCTATTTTTATTACATTTCTAAAATGTATTTAGGAAAACAGATTGTAACAAATTCTTCATATGACACAAGGTTAATGTTTTATGCTTGTAATGAAGGATCTGGATCATATTAAGACACAAACATTGAATCTGATGTAAAATTAAGGAGTAGGACACTTGTTTTCAACCTCTACACAGAGTGTAAAGAAGAAAAGGAGTTTTCCTTTAGTAAACAATATTTAATATAATGACTACTAGAGCAAAAGGTTTGGAGACAATTATCTCCCAGGTCTTCTTAAATGACCTTGCTGTTGAGAAGTGATCATAATGTAATATTTAAGAGGAATAAAAATTGGTCTGTGCTATGTTCTGGACACGGCACAGTGAGGAAAGTAGTAAATAAAGCATTGCTTTGAAGACAGTGCAGCTCCACTTGTTTAGTAGAAAGAAAGCAAACCTCATCTATCATCTTTGCAAAAAATCCCCAGACATGGTCTTCTTCAGTGATCCTAGCTAGCCCAGTTGCATTGCAATATTGTACTGTTAGTTATTAGCTATTGGTATCAGAGTTTGTCTTTCTGGAGCCTGTAAATACTCTTTGCTTTCATACTAACACAACACAGTCACAGTGCAGGTGTTTGTGTTACCTTTGCTGTTGCATGATAGTGGCTTGGCATAAGGACATGTTCATTTGATCCCCATTCCATGTCATTTCATATCATTGTAACAAAAAAAATGTGTTTGAAATTAGACCTTTTTCTGCAAAAAGGCACAGTACTTAAATGTTGGTTAGATCTGCTTAATAGCTTATCAAATATAATAGATGTAGTTGTTACTAGGAGCATAAATTCATAGCATTACACAATCTGTTTTTTGTTTGTTTAATCATGTTGTTTCAATCTGTGCACTCGTGGGAGCTGATGTCTGTGAAATTTAATGAAATCCTGTTCTTGCTAGTGTCAAAGGAATTTTGCGATTGTCGTCTTTTAAAGAAGGAATTCACACAAGATACTCGGGACTTCCATGGATTTATATTTCCCTCCTCTTTTTTTCATTTTAAAAATTACTGCTTAAATAATTGCTCATGTACAAATTTTTATTCATGAATGAAGAAAATGGCTTCCTTCTTAATGGCTGTTCCTTAACACTTTATATTTCTATGGTCATTCCTTGCCACATCTCTCAACAGCATGTGAAAAAATGAAAATGAAATTTTGCCAAAGACAGTAACTTCATAAGAAAAAGACATGCTCCAAACAGTTACTTTTAAATGATGAGATTTTTGGTTAAAATCAATCTAGCTGGTGTGGACAAATATTTCAACAGTTAATTCTTGAGATGTTGAAAACATAAGCACCTGGACATTGAAATTAATAAGTGTCTTTCCCATCTTTGGTCTTTTGTAGACCTACAGTACAATGACAATATGAAACCTAGGGGCAAGTGAGCTGTACATGTGATATTATTTGTGCAATTATAATGCTAAAAAACATCAGACTGGGCAGCTACTCAGCCCCTTGTAGTACCATGTCACATCATTCCGACTAATGATTTATCCAGCCTTCACTGTAGCGTCTGCAATGACAGTGCCTTGACCAAATGCCCTTAAGGAGCTTATTTGTGCAACCAATTGATCTTGAAGCTAAGACCTTTTTCTTATTTTCTGCCACCACTTTTCTGTTCTTTGCTTTTGGCCAGTGCCCCCTGTCTTTACCATTATCTAGAATAAATAAATCCCTTCTTTCTTTTATATATTATTGCTCTGAAGGCATTTAAAGAGACTGATCACTTCCCTAGTTTCCAGTTCGGTAGATGACACTAGATCATTTAGTGTACGTTCATATGGTTTATTTTCTGGTTGTTGTGTTTCATTTTCGCTATCGATCCTTGTATTCCTTTGGTTTGTTCCGCGTGACTCGTTATCTGTGAGAAACACTGTTACAGATATTGGGCAACAAACTCATGGTCAGGACATGCAGCTTCCCTGCCTAAAGCGGAGCAGTAAATGTGCTTGTGTTTATGTTGCGTGTGGTCACTGTCCTTGGGGTGCTGGTATCGTAAGAGACTGATCCATGGGGTATGCCACACAGCGCAGCCCCTAATGAAGGGAGAGGTACAAAACAAAGTCATTGTTAAGTCTCCGTTCAAACTTCGAGAATTGTCCTGTGAGCTTTGATATGGTTGACACTGAGGGATGAAACTTATCCCATAAATAACACAAGGTCATTGAGGAACAGCAAGGGAAGGATTTACTTGAGATGCTCATACTACGAGTGCCAGTCAGATTTTGTCTGCGGATTCAGGCTGGTGTCAGATATTTACACTCTGTAAGTTTTCGTCTTCTTTTTAATTCTGTTGTGATACTCTTCCATTACAGCTAACTACACATCCAATTGTACACATACCCTCATGGAAAGGCAGGGTAATAATTTCTACCTGTGCAGCCTCAGAGAGTATAAATTTGAGTCTCTTTGCAGCATATTGAGTTTTAGCATTCCTTCAGTGATGAGACTTTCACTGCTCCTAAAAGTGAATAAGCCTGGAGAAATCAGACCTGAAATACTTCATGGTCCCCTCAGCTGATAGTTTATAAATGCCTTGAGGACAAGATAAGTTTACATTGTCTTGCTCTGTGTATGTATGTGCTTGTAGGCATACTCTCCTCATGTACCATTGGAATACAGATAGTGGTGAAATTACCTCCAACGTGTCTTACGACATCTGCACCCACCCCAGGGGGCTGATCCCATGCCAAGTGGTGCAGAATGGCTCATGTGCAGAGCATCACTCAGAGCTACCCCATCTCAGACCAGACTCACTGCATCCAAGCTAAATAGCACATGGACCTAGCTCTCTGTAATGCCTATATCACCCTAAGACAAAGCAATAATTTCTTGTGTGTTTTCTTCCATCAAGGTGTCTGAAATACTAGGGAGGGTATGGTGCAGTCCTCAGCATCATAATTTTAAAGCAGAAAAAAGGGTGTGAGGGTCGCCTCTCCTTTGATGTGGCCTGAGGGCAGGCAGAAATGCTTGCAGGTACACAACCTGCGGGACGCACGTTAGAGGACTGTGTAGGGCAAAGCAAGAAAATCCGGTATACTTGTGTCTGTACAAATGATCCCTGGAGCAAGCTGTCCTCAGAACTGTACACAGGTTTTATTTTGGAAACAATTAATTGGTTTCCTACAGAAAGTTACAAATTAATTGAGATTTGTGTAGTCATAAAAAATAGGGAATGAGGACCTGGAGGTCAACTAGGCAACAAAGCTATTTAGCTTACATAAAGGTATCTGTTGAGTATGGTTTAAGATGCTAGTTCTTCAGTCCTTACTGCTCATAAAATTGCATCCCATAGCTTTCTCATTTGTAGATCAGGTTGCAGAATATGATTTCACCTGTATCAAACTGTTTTACCTTGCATGTAAGGCAACAATGCATTTCACCCTAGCTATCTATGAGCAATGGTATTTAATGGTCAGACAGCCTTGTTCAAATGAAATATCATTTACTTTAACATAAGATAAAAAATCCTAGAGAAAAAGAATATTTTAATCTAAAAAAATGTCTATGTGTTGGTGTGTATCACTCAACATTTATCACCCTTTATGGCAACTCAGGCAATTTAAGGTAGGTTTCTTCCTACCCTAGTGTGTCAGCCTGGTTCTTCTGAAGAATTTGCATTCTCTACAGGAAAAACGTGGATCATTAATCCCACCATAGTATTGTACCCCACCAATGCATTTTTACTTATCTTGCAGACCACTCCTGTGCACATTTAAAATCAGTTTGGGAGGCTGGTATTAGGAAGAATTAATTATGCTAATAATTTCAGCATTGTCCCCTAGCAAATCTTTAGATGTTTATTTATGTATGGTTTATCTCAAATAATTTGTTTGCCTCTTACTTGTAATCTAATTAACACAGCTGAACTCTAGTGTGACTGTTCAAATGTTATAATGATCTCTATATATTATTTATTAATTGTCGTTTATTGCCTGACAAAAGGAATATACGTTGAGATTTCAGGGTTCTTGTTGATATTGGCTGTGGAGAAACGTCTTAAATATGTATTTCCTACTTCACTATAGGAATCACACCAAGGGCAAAGTGAATCTTAAATTCTTAGACTATTTCTAACTGTGTCTATTTGCACAGTAAACATTCATGTCTCCTGCCCAGTGTCTAAAGAAACTCTCTGTAACAAAAATTGTCACGCATGATAAAAAAGGTGAAAATAACAAAAGCAAAAGATGACCACAGTCATTCCTATGGGAATCAATTTTCCAAGCTCTATGGGCTCTTCTGGTTCATCAAACGTATCTGAGGCAGAGGGGCAAGATCTTGCACCAGTTGTTCTGACTAGTATCACTGCGTTACTGCATGTCAGAAGAAAACTTCATGGATGAGTGCAATGTCAGGCCGACTTCCAACTTGAGACTAATAGAGCAGCACTGCACCTTCTCATATGGCTGTATTTTGAAATAGATGCTGAAAATTTGATATAATGATCAGTTAACTTTTATGTCTTTCAAGGCTTTGCATCTAGCCATTATGAATTTCATTCCCTACCTCATTGCCCAGTAATCAACACATATCCATTTTACAAACACATCAATGTCAGTTCAATCATAGTCTGTGGATTGGGTATAAATTTAGGATGATGTAGAGGTACATTCCCTGAGAGAAAAAGGAGTGATCAGTGATATCAGTTGAAGGCTTGTGTAGGCAACAGAGAAAGAATGTGGTCTGGGATTTAATACATTACATATTTTATTTTTAATATTTAGAATGAATACAATTATTCATGGAAAAATACTGAAATATTAAAATATTTCAAGAGTTGTACTAAATTCTAGGAAAATGTTGGAAAGATTGGAAGGGAAAATATTTTTATGTTCAACATAGCCCAGTTAAAAATATGCTGTTCTGAGACCTAAATTACTGGGGTTTATTTTTCTTCTTCTGCACTCTTCCATTCCTTTTCTTCTCACTGACACCCGTCTCTTCTTCTTCCTCATAGCAATTTCTTGCTTTTACTTCCTGCTAGCTACACAAGTCAAAAGAAATGCCTACTTTAAAGTTTCATATATTGGCTTCAAGATCAATAGATTCAATAAATTAATGAGTAGTATGGATCTCCTCTCTTTGACTTATTGCTTAAGGCCATCTTCAGACACAAAAAGAAAGGTTTTGCTTGCTAACTGGAAAGATTCTGTTAAAACCAAAAAGAGTAGAAAGATGATAAGTAATTCTGAACCTTTAAGTAAATGGCAAAACTTTCAACTGACATCAACAAAGGCCAGGTTCACCCTTCCTTCTTTGTGAGGTTTGAACAAAGCATGAAGATAACAAGCTACAGGAAACAAGCCATGTCTGCTTCCTTGGTTGTATTTGTCGCCCACGTGTTCCTGCACCCCAGTTGGGAAATTGTGACTATAGCTGCTATGCTTCCTTAGCCATAAAGTCTGTAGTTGAAATATTGATTCAGCAGTGCTTTAACACTTGTGAGTCCCTCTCTCTCACTGACTTAGAATTTTTATAGGTTCTTTATTGTGACTTGGAATTTGAGCAGATGTGCAGAAAGATGAACACATCATTACTGAGTTCTGAGGGATTTTTCACATCAGTGCATTCTAAGCTGCTTAACAAGATGGCCTTTTTTTCCTTAAAAAAAAAAAAAAAGAGAGAAGAACATGAAGTATAAGCATAGAAAGCCTGTCATATCTGTACTGATATATCTATACTTTCAGCCTGTAAAACTGGAGTTTTATATGTGCTTTCAAGGGAATTGTAGAGGTTCTACACCCAAGATAAAAGACAGTACTGTAAGACAAATAAAATGGGGTGAAAGTCATCTCTGGACTAAGTACTCCGTGAACTCAGGAGAGTTACATCTGTCCTTATCTCCAGGTTTAAACACCAAAGGAAATTATAATTTCAGAACTGTAAATATACATAGTACTTTAGACACAAATAGTAAGTCAAGGTTACCTTCTCCAGTCAATTTTTAATGTATCAAGAGACCTAACTATGAAAGTGCCTATTTCCCCTTCAGCTGACTAAAGGCAGCACAAAATTATCCACTTCTACTGTTCATTGCTTGGCCCAACCTCCTTTGCAATCAACTCAGCCTAGTGGAAGGAGGAATTCTTTGAAAGGTTTCAAACATTTATAAGATAAGGAGTAATACGTACAAGATAAAGGGAGATGCACTACATTTGTATATTTAAAATTATCTCTATTTTAACATGTTTTTCTTTACTTAATTTCAAAATCAATTAGATTGTTAATTTAAACATAGGCAAGAATACAAGTCTACTTTCATTGAAGTCAATGCAACACTTCCTGAGGTTTCTAAATGAACAGTTCTGAACCAATCTGTTTGTGAATTTCACATTCTAAGGCCATTCTTCTAAGACAATATGTAGTATCTTATTGAGCGTTAATGTGGATTAGTATCATTTTGCTTTGCATAGTTCTTTCTTAATGTTGATTAATTTTGAATGTCGTATATTATTTATTATGCCATATAGAATTAGAATTCAATAATTCATAATTATCTGATACAAATGATAAGCAAAACTTTCTGAGTGAAGTAAGACTGAACTAAGACCTTTAATAACATTGGCACATGAAATTAGCTGTTTTGCAATTTAAATACTGGACTTTTTTTTTTTTTTTTTTTTACTTTTTATTTGTGTCAATCTACTTCTTTATTTCGTAATATCACCTGTGAGGAGAATCAGATTTGCCATATATATTTTGTCATATAGTATATACTTTACAGTATACATAGCATATACAGACATTTCTGACTTGATCAGAAAATAACTGAAAGTCTTCCAAGAATGTGTTTTCGTTAGATTTCTGCTTATTTTATGGAAAGCTGGAACACATTTCATCGTGCCTTGAGAATCACAGAATTTTACTTCAGGAATATTGGGATCTTAAAATTCAGAGAAAATCTTGCTGGCTGTATTTGAGAAGTGCAACAATTATAGCAATTGCATTGGAACTGAAAAACCTATGGATTTGTTATAGTGAGGCCATAAAAATATAATGTAAAGTCTATTTGCCTATAATATATTCAATAAAGCCAAGAAGTTAAAGGTGTATTTTAAAGTGATATAGACAACAATGCCAAAACAGGATGTCAATTTATAAAATATGTTCAATGGTGTGTCAAGTTTATAAAAATGTTTGCAGAGATTTTCTGTGATTAACAGTACCACCTTCACTAATGTCTACTTGTCTATTTCAGATGTATATTCTTTGTAGCTAGCTGTCTGAAAGTACATACCACTGTTTTATTCTGTCTGAAAATTTAGCATTGAGGGCCAAAATCTTCCATTAAAGATACCTGAGCAAGTCCCGTGAAGTCAATAAGTTACGTGTGAAAGCATTTCAGGGCTTCTCAAGCCCTAAGGCTCTTTCTTGAAATTCTCAAAGAAATTTAAGGTTAAAGTAATTCAACACAATGAGGTTTCAATAGTGTATGAAAACAATAATGTGATGCTAGGCTTAACGATTCTTTTTGCCTCATCAGAAGTGCTATAGTCAGTATCTGATAATGTTTATAAGGTTAAACAGAATTTTGAGTAGTTTATTCTCACCCCTCATAGTGCAAGTGTTAGCCAGCTGTAAGTTTAAAACATGGCTTTGTGGGAGTTTGTTGCCTCTTCTAGCAATAATAGGATAAAGACGAACATCTAATGCTGTGTGTCCTGAAATGCATGTCTTTGTGCACATGGTGGCTGTTGCAGGAGAGAAGTTACTGTATGTTTTTTGTTTGATATTAAATCACTGTGATTGGGACAAAGGATGGGAATACAGCTATTTTTACTCCTCCTGTTTTCCACAAAAGTGCTTACTGAAGTTGTCCTTCACTTACACCCCCTCATCACACCCACAACACACACTCATTGCATAATGCTTTATTGTTTAGTCATTCGTTTAACAAAGGTTTTAAGGCATGAAGTTTATTTTATCAATTGTGTAGGATTCTCCTCCTGCTTTCTTCTTCTTGAAAATATGTTTTAGTACTTGTTATGCAGTGAAGAGAAAGTAAAAGCTGAAGTATTGTTTTATGTATTTCCTTAGGCTTTTCTTTCGCATGAAGATTTTATGTATTATTTTTAAAGAAGGAAAAACATAATCCTTTAAAATGCTCTGCAGTGGAATACTGTTATCTCTTTTGCTGTGGAAGCAAGCCAAATTGTGGTGCATAATGATTAATCTCAGTTTCATTGCTCTTACAAGTACCTAAGTAACTGTAATCAGATCAATATGACATAAGATATGTGAAGTAGGTAAAAAATAGAAGGATGTACAATCTAAGCATTGTCTGAAAAATCAAAATATTGCATATGTATATGCTCTGAATTTCTTAGGGAGTTTTACTTGCTGAGTTTTTTGTTTTTTTAGATTGCAGAGAAAAGACATAATATGGCCATATATGAGAATGAGGATAAAAACTGCTGATCTTGAAGTTTCTCATAGATTTCCAGCAAAAATAACAAAGGCAGATTTGTTAGAAAAGGGTATAGAACAAAAACTGCTTAAAATTTCCTACAGCATTTCATGAACTGTATGCTGGTGCTCTTGCCTTCAGTTTATCATCTAAACATACATGTTGAGAAAAAAGTTCACAGTAGTTCACTTAGCAGGTTTCTAAGGGTGTCTTTTGTTTCCACAGACTATCAGCACCTCACTGTATTGTTCAAACATAAATTTTGTCTTCCTCTGCTATTCTGTTACATTTCTTCTCACACATTCACACTTGCTTGCTCTCTCAGGCTCTCAGTTCTCCAGGATTCAGAGGCATCTTACCTAAGTTTAGTCGTTTAATTATGCAGACCTTCATTTGCCTGCGAAAATAAATATGGGGCTATGCTAGGCCCTTTGTACTGCTTAGGAAGGGTAACTGAAGGCCTCATAATTTATTTGTCTGAAATAAGGACCTAAACTTAAGTAGTGATCTAGTTTCTGTTGGCCCAAATATTTTGAGTTAGGTCCAATTTGAGCTAGGTCCATTTTTTAATTTTTTTTTTAATTTTTTTTTTTTCTACTTTACCTCTGAGTTACGTAGTAAATGCAGTAAGTCATAAAACAACTAGTACTTTTCCTAATGCTGGTGAACAACTCTGCAGCGTGGTTAATTTCTGAATTATTTGGGACTGTGTCCCTCTGGAGCAGACTGGCTGTGTCTACTCCACACAGCATCGAGCTGTGGGTTTCCTTAGAGCTGGCACTCCTATACAAGGCACTAGCACCGGCTTAGAACACTTTGAACTGATGTGAAGGCTGTGTTGCAAACCGTCAAAGCAAACCATCAAAGCAACGTTTTTATAGCATGGAACAGAGGATGTGTGTTGAGTTTCAGGTGTGGGTGTACAAACTCCTAAAGAATGCCAAGGCTTTTTTTAGGCTACTGGCGTTAGCCTGCTGGGACAGTGCTGACAGAGAGCAGCACAGGGTGAAGGGGTCCAAAACTGCTATGACTACATCCATGCTGAATTTTAGGGTCCCTGACATGAACCTCCCTGTGAGCTGCACTGGGGTAGTGTTCTGGCAAGAGCTGTTAAGAATTCTGCGAACGCTTCTGCAGTCGCGATGGCTAGCATTCCAGCTTGCTCCCTCGTCTCATTTATTTAGTAGTATAGATATACTCTGTGTTTACTTCTTCTTATCTATGTATTCCTATAGCACGACTGAACAGTTACGTCACTGTTCTTAAGGGTGATACAATCTTAGGCATTTAACTGACTATTTTCTACATTCTGTACAAAGATATATCTATATATATACACATGCAAACCCAGATAAAACAGTGTCTTCAGTGCTTTCAGTTATCTTTCAGCGAACTAAAAAAATCAGCCTCATACCTAGCATTTAAAACCGTATCATCATTTCTTTGCTGTAGTTGCTTTTTTCTATCCTTTCATTTAACACTTCTCCCACAAATTCTGGAAACTTTTGAAGTATTTGGCTCACCCTGGACTATCTGTTTGCACTGTTTCCTGACTTTGTTCATCAGGTTTTATAAACCATAAAGCAGATTCTTTATAAACTATAAAACAATCTATAGTACTGGGTTTACCTTGGCAAAAAATGCCTTAATGCTCTAACAATTTTTCCTTTATAAGCCATGTCCCTACTGCACTGCAGGTGCCAAAAAACATCACATCCTTCTTTTTCTTAATCTCTTTAGTAGGCCCTAAATTTTAGTTGTGATTTATAGCTGCTTAGTAACTGGTTTCTAGTTTCACACTCAGCAGTATCGTGGTCCTCAAGTTGCTGACCTGCTCAGCAAGCAGTTTAGGGGAAAATTGTGGCACCTGGCTGGTTTCCAAGAGGGCCCGGACCTCTATTATTCTGGAACTCCAGAGTTCAATTATTTCAGACCAAAACAACTTTTCCAGAAAACTGAAATAATAATTAAAAAGAAAAAGAAAGAAAAGAATGAGAAAATTAATTTGGACCCCTACCCCCAGTGAACTCTTAAGTACCCCCGTTCTTGGGGTACTGTCTAAGAGGTTATCAGTGTGGTGTTTATGCCTTCTGTCTTTGTATTGTGTACTCCATGCCAAAGCTGGCTCAAAGGAAAATGTAACGTGAAGATTCTTTTTTTGAAAAGCTGACTGTGTCGTTTAAAATTTTGACCTTTGTTTTTAGTATTGGTATGACTGAGAAATAAAGCTATGAGTTTCATACAGTAGCTTACAATTCCATTACAAGGAGAACAAAAACTAAAGAAAAATGCCTTTTTTCATTATTGCTTTTTGATATCCTTCACCTGATCAGGGGCTGAAGTTGAAATCTAAAACTGATTGCCCGGATGTGCTGTGTTGGTTCTCCTTTCTCTTGAAAGAGAGGGTATGTGTGCAAGTGCTAGTTTTTTACTGATTATCTACTTTATTACTTCATTTTTGAATGTCTCTACCTAGCTAGTTTTAGGAAAACCCCTGTGCAAAGTGTTGTCACTGCACATGATTTTGTAAAAGATTAGTACTGAGATGTCTGAGACGTGACAACTTTGTCCAAAGTGTCAAGCAATCTCAAACAGACTCCTTTTTAATGTCTTAAGAGTGTTAGGTAGGTTCAGTGTTCAGAGCTGGATTCTTTTGTGGTAGACCTTCACTGCTGCAAAAGATGTAGAATGAGTTTCTTCTGAAATGTAGGTGTCCATCTCCAGTTACTCTCTGTATTGTCAGTGGAGATAAACAGGCATTTTTAAGTAACAATTCATGTGACTTGCTTCAGATATCCCCTTCAGTATGAGATGAATCACATCCAGGAATTTTCTGTTTCTCTGAAATGGCTACAAAGGAGACTAACTTGTCTTCAGATACAGACACCTCTATAGCATAGATACGTGAAGTTATTTGACAGAAATCCTGCCATGTCAGTTTGCTAAAACCTCAGATTTATCAATGACAAGGATGTTTAATCTGGGCAGTAACACTGGTACGGATTTAGTATTCAGATGGCATTAAAGATCTCTGTAGAGTAACTGAAAGTGCCAAAAAATAATCTACAGTTTTAACCTGATTTTAAAGATTTGTACATGTAGTCTACTATTAGATAGTAACAAACTGATAGTTAATACTTACTGCCAACAGTTACAGCAACCTCAGAGAAAGTATTCTTTTCCTATCAAAGCTAGAAATCTTAGTCATCTCATATCAGGAAACATTAAACAGTTTTTCTTTTGGTGGTCTTTCCCCTCCCAAAGTTACAGAGACATACATTGCCTGCTTCTTGTGCCTTAGTTACTCTTTACTGCAATACACCAATTTAGTTACTCTTTACTGCAATTACTTAGTTACTCTTTACTGCAATACACCAATTTACCATAGGTAAACAAACTGGACCAGTCTTGCAGTTAAGGGGAACATTCATCTTCTGATTTCTTCTTGCTAGTGTCTCAATCTTTTTATCTTCCTTTTTTGTTCTTTTTTAACTCTTATAATCAATTTGTTTCTCTCAATTTACACAAAGGATAAGTAAATACATTCAAAGACTAGTCGTGCCAATCCATGTGCATAATTTAGGGTCTTCAGTGAGCTGATAGGATTTGTAAGACCCGAAAGATTGCTCTTGAACAACCCTTTTGTATGAAAAAAAATGCTACATAAGAATCCATTCTTGTCAAAATTTTTTATCTTTAACTCTGTATTTGTTGGCTGACACTAAAGCATTTTTTAATGGGGAGGGGGTTTTTTGTTTGTGAGTTTTGTTGTGTTTTTTTTTTCCAGGGCATATGGAAACTTTACGTACTGTCCTGCAAAATAATAATTGGAAATGTTAGCATATAAACCACAGTAGATGGTCAGCAGGTTGAGATAAGTACATTTCTACTCCGATAGCTGATAAATACAAGCACTTTAAACTTCTGTTTTATTTTTACATATCAGAGTGAATCCTGCTAGAGATTCAACCATAACTGTTTGCCTGCAATGAGTCAAGCTAAATCTTTCATATAAGAGACCAGCTATGACTGTAGGGAG